>Ga0308157_10001179_pt1 | contig 59417 bp, 54 predicted proteins | sample PhyBR1_FD_201035 | JGI IMG/M metagenome (GOLD analysis project Ga0308157, IMG submission 201035) | Phyllosphere microbial communities from UC Gill Tract Community Farm, Albany, California, United States - DLSLB.R1 | ecosystem: Host-associated > Plants > Phyllosphere > Unclassified | place: USA... | reverse complement strand
AGGCCCATTGCGCCGATGGTACTGCACTCGTGAGGGTGTGGGAGAGTAGGTCACCGCCGGACTTAACTTAATAATGTGTGGTTTGAGGCCCTGGACACAGAAGTGTTCAGGGCCTCACCCGTTTAACGTAGCTTTAAGCCGTCCGCGCACCCACGGTGCTCGAGGGTTTTATCGTCGGAGAACTGGCTACAGTGTGTAGTAGATAGAACAAGGTCTACTACACAGGGAGCCCCGCTTTGACTACCGAGACAACCAGCCCGCTGCGTTACCGCGACGAATCGGTTCGTCCGCAGGACGATCTATACCGTCACAGCAACGGCAAGTGGTTTGAATCTGCCAGTATCCCTGGTGACCAAGGGCTTTATGGTTCGTTCATGGAATTACGTGACCAGGCCGAAGAGGCGGTTCACGCCATCATCAAAGAATCAGTCAAGGCCTACGAGTCTGGTGAGAAAACCGACGGGGCCACCAAGCGCATAGCCAATCTTTACGGTTCATTCATGAACGAAGCAGCGGTCGAAGAACGCGGTGCCGAACCGATCGCCGGCTATCTAGATGCCATTTCTGCCGTGGACTCACCTGAAGCACTGCTGAAGCTCTCCGGCACTTTCTACCGCAAGGGCATCAGCGGCTTCATCGAAATTGGAGCAATGAATGACGCGGGGAACCCAGAACGCAACCTGCTGACCTTCTTGCAGGGCGGACTCGGCCTGCCCGACGAGTCCTACTACCATGATGAACAGCTGGCCGAAACCCTCGCTGACTATCAAGAGCACCTAGCACGTTTGCTGACCCTAGGCGGTAGCAACGATGCCGAGCAAGCCGCGGCCGGCGTCGTAGCCCTCGAGAAGGCTATCGCCGAATTCCACTGGGACCGCGTGAAGGTTCGAGACGCTCAGGCCCGCTATAACCTCATGTCCGGCGATGAGCTGTTCGCACTCTTTGACGGTCTGAAGATTTGGCTGTCCGGGGCTGGAATTGACCCTAAGTACTACGGTGAAGTTGTCGTGTGGCAGCCAAGCTATCTTCAGGGTCTCACCGGGTTGCTTTCTTCCCAGCCACTCGAAGCCTGGAAGAACTGGTTGCGCGTTCAGGTGCTACGGTCCTTTGCACCGTATCTGTCCAGCGACTTCGTGAACGAAAACTTCTCTTTCTACTCCGCAAAGCTTGGCGGTGTGGAACAAATCCGCGATCGCTGGAAGCGCGGCGTTTCCTTCACCGAAGGGGCTGTGGGTGAAGACATCGGCCAGCTCTACGTGGCCAAAAACTTCCCGCCAGAAGCCAAAGATGCCATGGACCAGCTAGTTCAGCGGCTGACCGAGGCCTACCGGATCTCCATCTCCGAGCTGTCGTGGATGGGTGAGGCAACAATCGAAAAGGCACTGGATAAGCTCTCGAAGTTCCGTCCAAAGATCGGCTACCCGGATCAGTGGATTGACTACTCGTCCATTGCCACCGATGAGTTGGATGTTATTGCCAACCTGGCCGCAGCCAACGAGTTCGAGTTTAAGCGCGAGCTGAAGAAGATCGACGACGGAGTGGACCGTGAGCTCTGGTTCATGTACCCACAGACCGTCAACGCCTACTACCACCCACTGCTGAACGAAATTGCTTTCCCGGCAGCCATCTTGCGCCTGCCATTCTTTGATGTGGATCGTGATGTCGCATCCAACTTTGGCGCTATCGGCGCGGTGATCGGTCATGAGATCGGCCACGGTTTTGATGACCAGGGTTCTCAGTATGACGGAACGGGGCAGCTGACCAACTGGTGGACCGATGAGGATCGCGCGGCTTTCGAAAAGCTCACCGGCAAGCTCGTGGAACAGTACAACGCACTCTCGCCAACCGAAGCTCCCGAACACCAGGTCAACGGTGCGCTGACCTTGGGCGAGAACATCGGGGATCTTGGCGGGCTGGGCATCGCTTACAAGGCCTACAAACTCGAGCTGGCAGCTCGCGGCATCACAGAGGATGAAGTGATCGACGGTGTCACCGGCGATCAGCGCTTCTTCTACTCCTGGGCCGAATGCTGGCGTACGCTGATTCGTCCGGAAACCGCAGTGGTTCGTGTGCGTACCGATCCGCACGCTCCGGGTGAATTCCGTTGCAACCAGGTGCCTAAGAATCTGGCCGCCTTCCACGAGGCCTTTGGCACCAAGCCGGGGGATGGAATGTGGTTGGATCCAGAAGACCGCGTCGAAATCTGGTAGACCGCAACAAGAGATGAACGAGAGCACCGGCAAACATCGCTTTGCCGGTGCTCTGCTGTGTAAGTCTGATCATGAACGGCTTCATACCGGCGCAATGGCACGTAGAATGGGTAATTGTGACTTCCGAAAATAATTCCGCACAGCCCATTGATACCAACGACCAGCGACAGGTCCGCACTGATAAGCGCAACCAGTTCCTGGCCAAGGGTGAGGAAGCCTACCCTGTGGGTGTGGCTCGCACCCACTCGCTGTTGGAAATCCGCGATAAGTACGAGCACCTTGAAGCCGGCGAAGAAACCGAAGACGTCGTCGGCGTTGCCGGACGTATCGTTTTCATGCGCAATACCGGCAAGCTGTGCTTCGCTACCCTGCAGGAGGGCGGCCCGAAGGGCGAAGGCGTGCGCCTGCAGCTGATGCTTTCGCTGGCCAATGTAGGCGAAGAGCGTCTGGCACAGTGGAAGTCCCTGGTTGACCTCGGCGACCACGTTTTTGTTAGCGGCAAAGTGATTTCTTCACGCCGTGGCGAACTGTCCATCATGGCCGACAGCTTTGAAATGGCTTCCAAGGCCCTGCGCCCGCTGCCAGTGCTGCACGCTGACTTGAACGAGGCTACCCGTGTTCGTCAGCGCTACGCGGATCTGATCGTACGCAACGAAGCCCGCGAAATGGTCTACAAGCGTGCCGGAATTGTTCGCGCCGTGCGCAACACCCTGGAGAACCACGGCTACGTTGAGGTTGAGACCCCAATGCTGCAGCTGGTGCACGGTGGCGCTTCGGCTCGTCCCTTCAAGACTCACCTGAACGCTTTTGACCAGGAAATGACCCTGCGCATCGCTACCGAGCTATACCTGAAGCGTTGTGTTGTTGGTGGCGTGGACCGTGTGTTCGAAGTTGGACGTATCTTCCGCAACGAAGGTGTGGACTCGACCCACTCGCCAGAATTCACCACCCTGGAATGCTACGAAGCGTATGCAGATCAGTACGTGATGGCCGATCGCATGAAGGAAATCATCCTCAACGCTGCCGATGTGATCGGCGCTGGCCGCACCATTGAAACCCCGAAGGGCACGGCAAACCTGGACGGCGAGTGGCGTTGGCTCAGCGTCTACCCTGGCCTGTCCGAAGCTGTAGGCCTGGAGATCACCCCGGATACCGACGCGTCGGTACTGCGTGAGATCGCAGCCAAGCACGAAGTAAAGATCGACCCTGCCTGGGGCGCCCAGAAGCTGGTAATCGAACTCTTCGGTGAGATCGTGGAACCAACTTTGATCGACCCAACCTTCGTGTGTGACTACCCGCCGCTGGCGCAGCCATTGGCTCGTCCGCACCGTTCGAAGCCAGGGGTTATCGAAGCCTGGGACTTGATCATCGGCGGCATGGAACGCGGTACCGCTTTCTCCGAGCTGATCGACCCAGTGATCCAGCGCGAACGTTTGACCGAACAGTCCCTGATGGCTGCCGGCGGCGATCCAGAAGCAATGCAGTTGGATGAAGACTTCCTGCGTGCCCTGGAATACGGTGCCCCACCAATGGGTGGCATTGGATTGGGTATTGACCGATTGGTCATGCTCTTCACCAATGTCGGCATCCGCGAAACCATTCTTTTCCCATTGCTTAAGCCGGAGGCGTAGAAATGTTGTATGTCGAGGCAATTGTTCCCACAATCGGCCTGGCGTTGCTTTTCTGGTACGTGATGAAAGCTATTACCAACGCGGACCGAAAAGAACGCCAAGCCGAGGCGGAAGCAGATGCGCTTATTCAAAATCGTTCGGATTCTAATAATCCAACGAACGAGAATTAGGGTATTCCTGATAGAACCTTGTGAATGTGGATCGTAATTAGAATTATGCGATGCTATTTGTATAAGCTGGAACACTGAAAAGGACTGATGGCTTTATTGCTAGGTAGTTCAGTACATTCAAGCTCGGAGGAATCCACAGATGGCACGTCAGGTTCAAATCGCCCTGATCGACGATATTGATGGCAGCGAAGCAACTGAATCAATTGCATTCAGCATTGCTGGTCAGCACTTTGAAATCGATCTGAACGACGAACATGCCGCAGAATTCCACGCGGCTATCGATCCATACGTTGAAGCTGCGCGCTCGTCGAAGCAGACCGCAACCAGCGAGGCTCCAGCAATTCGCGCTTGGGCAAAAGAGAACAACATTAAGGTCAATGCCCGTGGTCGCCTTAATGCAGACGTTGTAGAGTCCTACAACGCTGCCATGCGTAAAGGCGGACGCAACCGCGCAAAGTAATTCGCAACGTTGGAGTTAGGCTTCAAAAGGGTCGGCACATTGAATGTGCCGACTCTTTTGTTTATAACGGTCACCGTGATTTATCCAAATAATTTGGTTGAAGACTGTATTGTTTGTGCAGCAATCAAAACTTCTGACTCGCAGGCCAACTCAGCGCGCCCAACACCTGTCTGGCAACCATTCGGGTTATCCCCGTGGCGAACAAGGGCGAATAACGAGCGCTTGATGCGTAGCATCGAATTATTGGTAAGCAAGGAGTGTGCCGAATATGTTTGAGAGATTTACCGACCGTGCCCGTCGAGTTGTCGTGCTCGCCCAAGAAGAGGCGCGCATGCTCAACCACAACTACATCGGCACCGAGCATCTGCTGCTCGGCCTAATCCACGAAGGCGATGGTGTAGCCGCCAAGGCGCTCGAATCGCTGAATATTTCGTTGGGTGCCGTACGTGAGCAGGTTCAGGAGATTATCGGTAAGGGCCAGCAGGCTCCTTCCGGTCATATCCCGTTCACTCCTCGCGCCAAGAAAGTCTTGGAACTCTCGCTGCGCGAAGCGTTGCAGCTGGGACATAACTACATTGGTACCGAGCACATCCTGCTCGGCTTGATCCGCGAGGGCGAAGGTGTCGCTGCTCAGGTTCTAGTTAAGTTGGGTGCAGACCTTGGCCGTGTACGCCAGCAGGTCATCCAGCTGCTCTCGGGCTACCAGGGTGGCAAGGAAACTGCTGCCGCTGGCGTGAGCTCGGGTGGACAGCAGGAAGGAACCCCTGCTGGTTCGGCAGTGCTGGATCAGTTTGGTCGTAACCTCACCGCAGCAGCCCGCGAAGGCAAGCTGGATCCGGTGATTGGTCGCGAGCACGAGATGGAACGCGTTATGCAGGTCCTCTCGCGTCGTACCAAAAACAACCCTGTTCTTATTGGTGAACCTGGTGTTGGTAAGACTGCTGTGGTTGAAGGTCTGGCTCAGTCGATCGTTCGCGGCGATGTACCAGAAACCATCAAGGACAAGCAGCTGTACACCCTGGACCTCGGTTCATTGGTGGCCGGCTCACGCTACCGCGGTGACTTCGAAGAACGCCTGAAGAAGGTGCTCAAGGAAATCCGCACCCGTGGTGACATCATCTTGTTCATCGACGAGATCCACACCCTCGTTGGTGCTGGTGCCGCCGAAGGTGCAATCGATGCTGCCTCGATCCTCAAGCCTATGCTGGCTCGTGGCGAACTGCAGACCATCGGTGCCACCACCTTAGACGAGTACCGCAAGAACATCGAGAAGGACGCGGCCCTCGAACGCCGTTTCCAGCCGATCCAGGTCAAGGAGCCTTCGGTCGAGCTGACCACGCAGATCCTGCGTGGCTTGCGTGACCGCTACGAGGCGCACCACCGTGTAACCATCACCGATGGCGCGCTGCAGGCTGCCGCAACGCTGGCTCACCGCTACATCTCGGATCGCTTCCTGCCCGATAAGGCTGTGGACTTGATCGATGAAGCCGGTGCCCGCCTGCGCATTCAGCGAATGACCGCACCTCCTGCCCTGAAGGAAATGGACGAGGAGATCGCCACAGTTCGTCTGGAGAAGGAAGCTGCGATCGATGCACAGGACTTTGAAGGCGCAGCCTCGCTGCGTGACAAGGAGTCCAAGTTGATCGAGGCGCGCAACGAGAAGGAAAAGTCGTGGCGCAACGGTGATATGGATGAAGTATCCGAGGTCACCGAAGAGCTCATCGCAGAGGTTCTTGCTAACTCCACCGGCATCCCGGTAGTGAAGCTGACCGAGGAAGAGTCCTCGCGTCTGCTGAACATGGAAGAGGAACTGCACAAACGCGTGATCGGTCAGGATTCGGCCATCAAGGCCATCTCCCAGGCGATTCGCCGTACCCGTGCAGGCCTGAAGGATCCAAACCGCCCAGGCGGTTCGTTCATCTTCGCCGGTCCAACCGGTGTAGGTAAGACCGAGCTGGCCAAGGCCCTGGCAGAGTTCCTCTTCGGCGAAGAAGACGCACTGATCACCCTGGACATGTCCGAATACTCGGAGAAGCACACCGTTTCCCGTCTCTTCGGTGCCCCTCCGGGTTACGTCGGTTACGAAGAGGGTGGACAGCTGACCGAGAAGGTCCGTCGTCGCCCGTTCTCCGTCGTACTCTTCGATGAGGTTGAAAAGGCCCACGCGGACCTGTTCAACTCGCTGCTGCAGATTCTGGAAGACGGTCGCTTGACCGACTCGCAGGGTCGTGTGGTGGACTTCAAGAACACCATCATCATCATGACCACCAACCTGGGTACTCGTGACATCTCCAAGGGTGTGATGACCGGCTTCCAGTCGGCCGCGGATACCAAGACCGGTTATGAGCGCATGCAGGCCAAGGTGCAGGAAGAGCTACGTCAGCACTTCCGCCCAGAGTTCTTGAACCGTGTTGATGACACCGTGGTCTTCCCGCAGCTGAATCAGGAAGAGATCGAAGAGATCGTCGACCTGTTCGTTGGTCGCTTGGCCAAGCGACTGAAGGAACGCGAGATGACCATCGAGCTGACCCAGGCTGCCCGCAGCCTGTTGGCACAGCGTGGTTACGACCCAGCAATGGGCGCTCGACCACTGCGTCGCACCATCCAGCGTGACATTGAAGATCAGCTCTCTGAGCGGATCCTGTTCGGCCAGATCGTGGCCGGCCAGAATGTCACTGTAGATGTTGAAGGCGAAGGAGCGGACCAGAAGTTCGTCTTCCGTGCCGAAGGCGGTCCAGGCCAGCTAGAAGGCGAGCCAGCACCGGCAGCGCTAGAAAGCTAAGTTCGAACCATAAGTAGCAATAAGCCGCGAAACCAGGTGAAACTGGTTTCGCGGCTTGTTGCATTTTGATCTGTACAACGTACGCTGAAGCTATGAAGCGAACTCTCACGGGCCGACTAGTAGCCGTCGCCGTCCTGTCAGTGATCGCCTACAGTCTGCTGTACTTCTTGACTCGACCGCTACTGCCAGAAGACTTAGCTAGACATGCCGGACCCGACGGAGTCGGTTACTCGCAGCTGTGGATCACCGTGCTGATCATTGGTGCACTCGCTACGCTCTGTTTGAGTATTGGCATCATTGTCTATCGAGATTTTGTCTCGCTGGGCCATTGGTATCCCGGTCCCAAAGCGATAGTCGTGTGTTTCCTCGCTGCAGGCTTTGGAATCCTGGGCCTAGGAACGGCCATGATCTTAACCGTGCTGGGGCGAGAGGCCGAGGAGCTCGGATCTCAGCCCATAGCTATGGGACTGCTCGGGCTAGGTCTGGTCTTCGCAAGCTCGGCTGGCCTGTTGGCGAAGATGTTGCCACGAGCGAAGGAAGAGACCCTCAGCGACTAACGGTGCTACTTGCGCCACGTTGCCCGGATTACCAAGAACAAGCCCAATACGGTGCAGCAAAGGTATACACCGATCACGCTGATCCACCCTGCGGTGAACCCTCCAGCGGAACCCACGAGTAATCCCATTGCCAACGGCCCCACAGTGAATCCAGCAAATTGCCCCGCCGAGACGATGCCACTAGCGCTGCCCAAGCGGTTTGCAGGAACCGCGCGCAACAAACCCGCCATGAGCACCACCGAAACGCCTAGGGCCGAAGCTCCATGTAAGGTCACGGCAACCCATAGCAGTAATGCCGAGTGCAGATGTTCGGAAAGTAAGAAGCTGACCCCACCGCAACTAGCAAGGGTTGCCAGCAGGAGTAGCAGTTTCGGTGCGGGCACACCGCGAGCCATCATCCTGCCCCAACCCACTCGCGCGCTGACGCCAACCACGCCGGCCACGGCCGCGGTCAGGCCACCTGCGACCAGCGAGAAGTGCAGTTCGCGCACGGCAAATAGCGCCAAGTACACGTTGGTGGCCTGCACACCGACACCATTGATAAATCCAAAGAGGGTCAAGGTGTAAATGATGTGGCGGGCAGAGGGTGCTGCCGAGGCGATTGAATTCCCGGACTTCTGCTCGGTTCGTATTGCGGGGCTTGGTTCGCGAGCGGGCAGTAACGGAGTTGCTGCCAGGATACGCATGGCAAAAATTGCCAAGCCGGCTGCCAGAACTGCACCTGCCAACGAGGCCCCACGCCAGCCAATGACCGCAGCCAGCAGCGGGAACCCCACGCTACCAACCAATTGGGAGACCTGAACACCAGACTGTTTGATGCCGGTCCAGCCGATACGTTGTTCGCTGGGGACCCTTTGGACCAAAATACGATTGGTGACACCGTTAGGGAAGGATTGCGCGAAGCCCGAAACCCCGACTGCCACCAGCAATAATGCATAACCGGAGTCCACGCCAGCTAACCCTAGTGCGGCAGCAGTCGCTCCAAAAATGATCAACATCAACCGAGAGTCTGGTTGCCTATCAGCGAAGCGTCCAAACACGGCATTGCCGATAGCTGCGCATCCAAAACAGACGGTGGCCAGTAATCCAAACTGCGATTCGGTAATGCCTAGATCGCGAATCACTAGGTCGCTGGTTGCACTCAGCCCATAGTTGAGTAGGGGAGCGATGCCGACTGCAGATAAAAGGATGGCCAGCAGCCCAAACCCTGGGCGTGCTTCTTTGGCTGACATCCTCATCCTTAATCTGAGATAGGCGGTTCAAGCCTAAGTTTGTCACACGCTGCGAATAACGCTTCGTTCTATGACATATCTGGCACTAGCTTCAACTCAACCAACCAACGGGCATAGGATAAATCGGGTGAATACTTTTACCGTCCGTTCAGCAAAAACCAGTGATGTCTCGGCAATTCGAGAACTCGTTCGACCGTTAGCGGAAGAGCGCATTTTGTTGGACAAGGAAGCGGTTACCTATTACGAATCCATTCAGGAATTCGTTATGGCCCAAGACGCGGACGGAAATGTTGTTGGCTGCGGTGGATTACACGTGATCTGGGAAGATATTGCTGAAATTCGCACGCTGGCCACCTCCGCGCAAGTTCGCGGGCAAGGCGTCGGTCACCTGCTTATGGAAGAGCTCTTACGCCGTGCTAAAGCTGTAGGGGTATCACGGGTCTTCTGCCTGACCTTCGAAGTAGCTTTCTTCGAACGTCACGGATTTAGTGTCATGGCTGATCAAAGCGCAGTTGACCCCATTGTGTACCAAGAGATCTTGCACTCGCGAGATGAGGGTGTGGCCGAGTTCCTCGATTTGGCCCGCGTGAAACCTAATACTTTGGGCAATACGCGCATGATCATTTCCCTTGATCAGTAGCCGCTAGTCCATCTGGTCATAGCGCGCCCGCAAGACTAAGTAGAGCGCGTAAATGACTAATCCGACGCCGATAGCGCCCAGAACTACCGGCCCGAAACTCTGATCGCGGATCGCTTTCAGCGCCCCGTCAATTCCGCTAGCTTCTTCGGGGTCCCCTTGTATCGTCGCGAGAACGAACAAAACACCTAGGGCACCAAGGACTAGGCCTTTGGCCGGGTAACCGATCATGCCGGTGTACTTGATGGTTTTGGAAATCTCCTTACTGCTGGAGTTTTCAAGATCCTTCAAGAACTTCTTGCGCACACCTTTATAGATGTAATAACAAGCCATACCGAGCAGGACCAGGCCAATTATTACCAGTACTGCACGGCCAGCGAAGGACTTCATCAGCTCTGAGCTGAGGCTGCTCGTGGTCTTTCCTGAATCGCTGGGATTACCTACGGCAAAACGGCCAAAGGTGAACCCTACGGCAAGAAAGACCACGCCAGTACCGGCAAATTTGAAGCGCTCACGCCACTGTTTTTCGGGCAGGAAGAGTTGGGCCAAAGACCACAGACCGAGCAAGAGAGCGCCAGCCGCGCAGATCCACAGCAACACGATGCCAAATGGCTGAGCGGCTAATGCGCGCATCGCACCACTTTGATCGGCTTGTGCCTGACCTCCTGAAGCGACAACAGCAGCGAGTATGCCCATAGTGGCATGTAGGATGCCGTTGGCGACAAACCCGAGGCGGGCTAAGCGTTCGAACCACGGGTGCCGGGCTACCTGGTGGGCAGCGGAGGCCGGATCAACGGAAGCGTTCATGCGCTAATCATAACTAGGACGGAAGGCGAATTCCTTCGTCATCACGCACGGCCAGTCCGTCCTTGAGCAGCCCGGCAAGCGCTCGTTCACGTTGCTCCAACTCAGCCTGCAAGCGTTCCAAAGCCACATAGGTATCGTGTTCTTGAATAGCGAGGTCCACCAGGAATGACTCTTGGGCCAGCGGCTTTTCATGCTCGCGAAGAATTGCCATGATCGCACCGCGCACCTGCCGGTCGGTGCCTTTCCATGCTTGACCCTTTGGAATGTAATGAGGGGCTGGTCGGCCGGCGGCGATCCAAGCGCAATGTTCAAAGACCGGACAGGCCTCGCATTTGGGGCTGCGCGCGGTACAGACCAAGGCACCTAGCTCCATGACCGAGACGTTCCAAAGATTTGCGCTGTCTTGATCTTCGGGCTGTACCTGGCGTGCGCGAGCAAATTCGCTGGCCCTTGGGCTCGGTTCAGGCAACGCCATACCGCCAAAGAGACGGGCATGAACTCGACGAATATTGGTATCAACCACCACGGTGGGTTGGCCAAAAGCGAAGCAGGCGATTGCAGCGGCGGTGTAGTCCCCAACGCCAGGCAGGGCGCGTAACGCCTCTTCGGTACTAGGCACTTCGCCGTTGTACTCCGTGGTGATTTCAATCGCCGCTGCGTGCAGACGCTGAGCACGACGCGGATAGCCCAGCCGGCCCCATGCCTTGAGTGCTTCAGATAGTGGTTCGGCCGCCAAATCCTCAGGTCGTGGCCATCGCCGCATCCACTCTTCCCAGACGGGCAAAACACGCACCACGGGGGTCTGTTGTAGCATGAATTCGCTGACCATAACCTCCCACCCACTTACGCCTTCACGGCGCCAAGGTAGATCCCGGGAGTTCTGGCGATACCACTGGTTGATCTTGTGATGGATTTGCTGCACCACACTACTGTAGCCAACGACGTGCACTCACCTCGATTCCCCTGCCATTACCGGAAACAAGAGCCGGAATGAATTAGCCTTAAGCTATGAGCAACGCACCCGGATCAAAGCCATCAGCCAGCGTCTATCGGCGTCGGCGCATTACTGTGGCGGTCATCGCCGTAGTGCTGATTGGCCTGATTATTTGGGGCATTGTTGCGGTAGCCGGTTTGCTCACTCCAGATCAACAGGGCGAATCGGCACCTGCACCCACGGCACAGTCCAGTTCAGCTGCTCCAAGCACTGAATCTTCCGAAGACGCTGCAAAGAAGTGCAAATCCGACGAGATCAAAATTACGGCGACCACCGATGCCAAAAGCTACGCAGCGGGTAAAAACCCGGTGCTAGTTCTCGGTATCGAAAACAAATCAAAGCGCGAATGCGAATTGAACGTTGGAACCAGCCAACAGGAGTTCCTGATCTCCAGTGGGGCGGACCGGGTCTTCTCCACCATTGATTGCCTGCAAAACCGCGAAGATGTCCCACTGACCTTCGCCGCAGGACAAAAAGAAGACGCACGGTTCACCTGGGACCGTATCCGCTCAGCCCCTGGATGCAAAGCAATCAATGCACAGCCGGGCCCCGGTACCTACAAGTTCACCGCTGCTATCGGAGAATTTGAATCCGAACCGGTGAGTTTTAAACTCGAATAAACTCTTAGATGTAGCGATCTAGTAGGGACGACTCGGCCATGCGCGCCAGTCCTTCACGGATTGAGCGAGCCCGTTGTTCGCCCACACCTTCGATCTCCATCAGAGCACTGGTCGAAGCAGCCATAAGCAACTGCAAGTTATCAAAGGACGCAACTAACCTGTCACCGATTGCTTTGGGTACGGTGCGGATCTGCGAAAGCAGGCGGTAGCCCTTAGGGGAGAGCTGATCATCTTGGCCGACCGTTCCTCGAGGGAACAGGATCTTAGCCAAACCATCAATGTCGATTAACTGAGCATCAGTGACTTCGTGAAGTTGTTGCAGCGCCAGATCAATATCCAACTCCGAGCCTTCTGCCTGAGCATAGTCACGTAAGAGCAATTGGTTGTCTACTTGAATTCCTGAGAGCAATTCTGCGTGCTGTGCCGCCAGTAGTCGGCCGTCGATGCCCAGTTCCAAAACGTAGCGGGAGATTTCCTCGCTGGTCCGACGCAGCATTTCGGTGCGCTGTAAAACAGCCAAAACTTCGCGGGCCGTTGCAACATCCTCGATCTCAGCAGCTGACAAAGAGCTGGTGACCTGGTCCAGGCGGTGACGGTAACGCTCTAGGGTAGCCACAGCCTGATTACCGCGAGCCAGCAGGCGTTCGGCAGGCTCAAGCACATGGCGCTCGCCGTCGGCATACAAGGTGATGGTCTGCATGGACTGCGAGACCGAGATGGTGGGGAACCCAGTTTGCACCGCAACACGTTCGGCCGTGCGGTGGCGCGTGCCAGACTCCTGGGTATCAATTACGGCGTCCGGCATCAGCTGCACACCTGCCTGCAAAATTTGGCGTGCATTGCCGTCAAGAATAATTGCGCCATCCATTTTGGCCAGTTCGCGAATGCGGGTGGGGCTGTAGTCAGCATTGATCCTAAAACCGCCGGAACTTAAAGATTCCACAACCTTGTCGTGGCCCAGCACAATCAAAGCGCCTGTGCGACCACGCTGAATGCGCTCAAGTCCTTGAGCCAGTTCTGTGCCTGGGGCAATCTGAGCCAAGATGGCAAGAAATTCTGGGGTGGGATTCGCTTTCACTTTGCGTCCTTTCAGCGGGCGGCAACACTCAAGTTTATCGTGTCGGCTTCTGTCGCTGAGTGAAGGCAATATCCAGTGCCTGAGCAATGTTTTCTACCTGGAAGACATGGATTCCCTCAGGAATGTTTTTTAGTGGCTCCGGCGTCGCTGGAGCCATGGCAAAGGAGAAGCCAAGACGTTGAGCTTCGGTGATGCGCCGCGAAATCTCTGGAACCTGACGAACCTCACCAGCCAAGCCAACCTCGCCGAAGGCCACAAAATCCTGAGGCAACGGGAACTCATTCATCGACGAAGCCAGGGCCAAAGCACACGCTAGGTCAGAGGCGGGTTCAGCAATTTTTACTCCGCCAACCGTTGCGATATAGGAATCCATAGAAGACAAGTCCATATGCGCACGAGCCTGCAATACCGCCACCACCATTTGTGCGCGCGCCGAATCCAATCCGCTGGTGGCTCGACGCGCGGCTGGCGCATTGCTGCGCGAGAGCAAGGTCTGCACCTCGGCGACCAGCGGGCGGCGGCCCTCGAGCGTCACGGTGATACAGGTACCAGGCACCGGGTTACGAGTACGGGTGACAAATAGTTTGGACGGGTCGGTCAAGGATTCAATGCCATCTTCATTCAAATCAAAGCAGCCCACCTCGTCGGTGGCTCCGTAACGGTTCTTTAGCGCTCGCAGGATGCGCAGACGTGAATGTTTCTCACCATCAAACTGGCAAACCACATCCACCAAGTGTTCAAGTAGGCGCGGGCCTGCCACGGAGCCTTCCTTGGTGACGTGGCCGACCATGATGGTGGACATGGCGCGAGTTTTTGCGGCATTGATAATCGAGGCAGCTACCTCTCGCACCTGTGAGACGCCACCGGCAGCACCGTCAACCTCAGCCGATGAAAAAGTCTGTACCGAGTCCAAAATCAACAGTTGCGGATCAATCTCTTGAATCTGGCCCAGTGCCAACGCAAGGTCAGTCTCTGCCGCTAGATAAAGAGTGTCAGCGATGGCGTTGATGCGTTCGGCGCGGGATTTGACTTGGGCGGCGGATTCCTCGCCGGTCAGGTACAACACCCGAAGTCCGGTTTGCGCTGCCTTGGCTGCCACATCCAATAGCAAGGTGGACTTGCCAACACCCGGCTCACCGGCCAACAAGATGGCTGCGGCCGGGACCAGCCCGCCACCGAGCACGCGGTCGAGCTCGGAAACTCCACTGGGCCTAAAAGCCGCTTCTGAACCGTCGATTTGAGCGATTGGCTTGGCCGGATGCGCCACCTTAGCGGCGGCAACGGTGCGTGCCGAGACGGTGCCAACCTCTTCAACGGTGCCCCACGCTTGGCATTCGCCGCAGCGTCCCACCCATTTGATGGTTGTCCAGCCGCATTCTGAGCATTTGAAGGTTGCTGAAGACTTGGTGCGCGTGGAGGTTTTGGCCATAGGCCAATGCTATCGACCTACACCGACAATTTTGTTCAGGACAGCTTTGGCAAGGCTGCGATGGCTTCGTCGTGGTTGCGTCCGGCCGATTCTAGAAGGTCAACGATCATCGGACGCAATAACAAGATCAAGCCCTCACCTTGTAGACCTTGAACACCCAAACTTTCGGGATCCAGCTGTGCCGCTGCACTCTCTAGTTGACGTATGGCGGCTCGTTCATACTTTTGTTGGCCGGCTAGAGTCTGCTCGCGTACCGAGTGAGCCAGCGAATTCACGGCTTCTGAAACCTCACGAAGTAGCGGAGCCAGAGCTTCGGCGCCTTCAGGGGTGAGGGCTCCATTACTGAGTACGGAGGATAACCGGCGGGCAAAAACGCGCAAGTTACGCGCGGTCCAGTCATAGTGGTTGAACCGTTCGGAGAGTCGGTTCAGTTCATGACGGTGTCGGCGGCCGGTGGGAGAAATCATCGCCAGTTCTTTGGACGCGCTAAACGCGGAGGGCAACTTGTCCAAGTGTTTCTGGGTGGCTCGTGCCTTGATTAATGCGTGGAAGGCCGAACGACGATCATCATCACGGATAGCCCACGAACATTCCAGGATTGCTTCAGAGAGTTCTTTAAACAGATCGCTCAGCGCCGAGACCGGGGTCCTTCGCGGATCTGATGGCCAAAGTACGATCACCAAGAGCGCCAGTATGGAGCCGGTCAGTGCGTCGATGGATCTGGCGAAGGGCCCGTCCACACTCACCGGTAGAAGCACCACCAGGGCAGACTGCATGCCCAGCTGCGTGGAGAAGATCGCGCCAGAGTCAAGATAACGGGCCACCACCAAACTCAGCGACATCACTAAGGCAGCCTGCCAAATGCCTTGGCCAAACCAGTGCATTAGCGTATCGCCCAGCGCCACACCGAAGGTGCAACCTAGGGCGACCTCGGCCGTTTTGCGGATCGTAGTCGAAGCGCCGAAACCCAGCGAGATCAATGCACTGGTGGCGGCAAAGATCGGTTGGCTATGTCCCCAGATGCTTTCGGCAATCCAGAAGGCGCCAATCGCACCCATGGTCATGCGCAAGATCCGTGGCAGAGAATTGCGTGCCCGCAGCAGTCCAGCGCGGTTGCGCGCCGCAAGGAAGCCAGAGACCCGTTGTGGTAGCGGCTTCGCTTTGCTCTTCAATGCCATAAGGTCAGTCTCCCACGGACAAGGCTCGAAGCCGATGAAGTTGCAGGCATATTGCTTTGGTGAGCAGGATCACTGCCACCTGCACGAGCTGTTAACCCTTTGTTCACCTTTGCCGGGGGATCTAGTTACCTTGGCTCTTTAACGTCATAGATGAAGCGGGGAAAGATCCGCTGAAAGTTCTTACACACATCGTATTCAATATGGGGAGTGCAAACTCGTGAAGCTCAATCGCCTTGGCAGTGCAGCTGCCGTCCTTTCTGTCGCGGCAATCGCACTGACTGCTTGTGGTTCGGATAACCCGACCGCAACCTCGAGCTCGGATAGCTCCGCAAGCTCCTCGGAATCGGGTGTCAAGGGCACCCTGACCGGCATCGGTGCTTCCAGCCAGACTTCAGCAATGGAAGCTTGGAGCGCAGGCTTCAAGGCCGCCAACCCAGAGGCCAACGTGCAGTACTCGCCAGATGGCTCCGGCGCTGGCCGTAAGGCATTCTTGGCCGGTGGCGCACAGTTCGCTGGCTCGGACGCTTACCTGAAGGAAGACGAAAAAGAGGCGGCAACCAAGGTTTGTGGACCAGATGGCGCCTTCAACATTCCTGCTTATGTTTCGCCAATCGCCGTTGCCTACAACCTTGAAGGCGTCGACGAGCTGAACATGGACGCTGACACCATCGCTAAGGTGTTCAAGAAGGAAATCACCAAGTGGAATGATCCGGTGATCGCCAAGCAGAACCCAGACGCAACCCTGCCAGACAAGGAAATCACCGTTGTTCACCGCAACGATGAGTCCGGCACCACCGAGAACTTCGTTGAGTACCTCAAGGCTGCTGCCGGCGATGTCTGGAACTACGAAGTTTCCGGCGAATGGCCAAGCGACATCCAGTCGGAGAACGCTAAGGGTACCTCCGGCGTGGTTTCGACCACCACCTCCACCGATGGTGCCATCACCTATGCTGACTTCTCCGCTGTAGGCAAGCTGTCCACCGTAAACGTCAAGGTTGGCGACGAGTACACCAAGATCTCCGCTGATGCAGCTGCCAAGGCACTGGACACCGCAACCCCAGCAAAGGGTGCATCCGAAAACGACCTGGCACTGGATCTGAAGCGCGACACTACCGAAGCCGGTACCTACCCAATCGTCTTGGTTTCGTACCACATCTTCTGCAGCACCTACAAGGATCAGGCAACCACTGACCTGGTCAAGGCCTTCGGCCACTACGTAGTTTCCGCAGAGGGCCAGAAGACTGCCAGCGAGTCTGCTGGTAACGCACCTCTGTCGGCAAGCATCGAAGAAAAGGCCGCTAAGGCCATCGACGCAATCACCGTCGCTAAGTAGTAAACGGTGCGGGTGGTAACTCAACCACCCGCACCAGCAGTTCCCCTCCACCCCCTGCAGCATGTGCTGCATCACCCCTCTTGAAAAGGCTCTAGCCATGACTACCAATGCTTTAACAAGCAAGTCATCGACTTCAGGCCGCATGGGTGACAAGATCTTCTCCGGCGCAGCACTAGCCGCCGGCATCCTGATCCTGGTCACTCTCTTTGCGGTTGCAGTCTTCTTGCTGATCCAAGCGCTACCGACGTTCTTTGCCGATCCGGCAGAGGTTTCCGGTGGTCAAGGATTCTTCACCTACATCTGGCCAATCGTTGTCGGCACCGTGATCGCGGCAGCTATTGCGCTTCTCATCGCTACCCCAGTAGGCCTGGGCGTGGCACTGTTTATCTCGCACTTCGCTCCGCGCAAGGTCGCCGGCCCGCTGGGCTACGTCATCGACCTGCTGGCAGCAATCCCATCGGTCATCTACGGTGCCTGGGGCTACATGGTGCTGGCACCAACCCTGGTGCCCGGTTTTGAATGGCTTTCTAAGAACCTCGGATTCATCCCACTGTTTGAAGGCCCCGCCTCGCAGACCGGCAAGACCATGCTCACCGCCGGCATTGTGCTGGCCGTGATGGTGCTGCCGATCATCACCTCGCTGAGCCGCGAAATCTTCTTGCAGACACCAAAGCTGCATGAGGAAGCCGCCCTAGCTTTGGGCGCAACCCGCTGGGAAATGATCAAAACCGCAGTCATTCCATTCGCTCGACCTGGCATCATCTCGGCAGTCATGCTGGGCCTGGGTCGCGCACTGGGTGAAACTATGGCGGTGGCACTGGTACTGTCCACCGGCAACCTGATCCCATCGCTGATCAAGACCGGCAACCAGACCATCGCCGCAGAAATCGCCTTGAACTTCCCAGAAGCCTTCGGTCTGCGCCTGTCTGAACTGATCGCAGCCGGCCTGGTCCTGTTCCTGATCACCCTGCTGGTGAACATCATCGCCCGTGGCATCATCTCCCGCCACAAGGAATTCTCGGGGGCTAACTAATGAGTGCAACCACCACCAACCCTCGACATAGCACCGGAGGCACCCCAGTCCCTCCGGCGCGTAAACGCAATTCTTTGGCCAAGGGCAAACTGCCCAAGTGGGCTATCTGGGCCGTGGCTGCCGGCGCGATCATCATCGGCGCTGCAGCCTCCACGCTGACCGGCTTCAACATCGCAGCTTTCGCGATCTACTCGGCGATCATCTTCCTTGTTGCCGCCACCATCATCACTACCGTGGTGGAAGGCAAGCGTCGCGGTACCAACGCGATGTGGACCTACCTGATCTACGCTTGCTTCATCGTGGCGCTGATTCCACTGGCCTCGGTACTTTACACAGTGCTCGAAAAGGGCCTGCCAGGTATCAACAGCCACTTCCTGTTCAGCTCCATGAACGGCGTAACCGGCGCGGTAGATAACCAGAGTGTCAACGACGGCGCCCCAGTGGTCGGCGGCGCCTACCACGCGGTGATGGGCACCTTGCTGATCACCCTATGGGCAACCTTGATCTCGGTACCGGTGGGCATGCTCACCGCGGTCTACCTGGTTGAATACGGCCAAGGCAAGACGCTGTCCAAGGCCATCACTTTCTTCGTGGATGTGATGACCGGTATCCCTTCGATCGTGGCCGGTCTGTTCGCAGCAGCCTTCTTTGGTCTGGTCCTTGGCCCAAGTGCCCGCATGGGTATTGTCGCCGCCGTCGCGTTGAGCGTGCTGATGATCCCGACCGTGGTCCGCTCCACCGAAGAAATGCTCAAGATCGTTCCGAACGAACTACGCGAAGCATCCTACGCGCTAGGTGTACGTCGCTGGCGCACCATCTTGAAGGTAGTTGTTCCCACCGCAATCTCCGGCATCGCCTCGGGTGTCACCCTGGCCATCGCCCGCGTGATCGGTGAAACTGCACCAATTCTGGTCACCGCCGGCATCGCAAGCAACATCAACCTGAACGTCTTCGCGAACTGGATGTCCACGCTGCCGACCTTCATCTACTACCAGATCCTGACCCCGACCAGCCCGACGAACACCGACCCGTCGGTGCAGCGCGCCTGGGCCGCAGCCCTGCTGCTGATCCTCATGGTGATGGCGTTGAACCTCCTCGCCCGCCTGGTCGCTTCGATCTTCGCCCCAAAGAAGGGCCGTTGAGCTAAGGCTCCGGTTCTACCAACCTAAACTTTTCAAGGATAAATCATGGCAAAACGCATCGACGTCAACGATTTGAACGTCTACTACTCCAAGTTCCTGGCCGTTGAAGGCGTCTCGATCAACATCGAACCAAAGTCCGTCACCGCCTTCATCGGCCCATCGGGCTGTGGCAAGTCCACCTTCCTACGCACCCTGAACCGCATGCACGAAGTCATCCCTGGCGGCCGCGTCGAAGGACAGGTGCTCTTGGATGGAGATGACCTCTACGGTGCCGGCGTTGACCCGGTAACCGTACGCAGCCAGATCGGCATGGTCTTCCAGCGCCCGAACCCATTCCCGACCATGTCCATCAAGGACAATGTGCTCGCCGGTGTGAAGCTGAACGGCACCAAGATCTCGCGCTCGGATGCCGATGATCTGGTGGAGAAGTCGCTACGTGGCGCCAACCTGTGGAATGAAGTCAAGGACCGTCTGGACAAGCCAGGATCCGGTCTTTCCGGTGGTCAGCAGCAGCGTCTGTGCATCGCCCGCACCATTGCGGTCAAGCCAGATGTGATCCTGATGGACGAGCCATGCTCGGCGCTGGACCCGATCTCCACCTTGGCTATTGAGGACCTGATCAACGAGCTGAAGAACGACTACACCGTGGTGATCGTGACCCACAATATGCAGCAGGCTGCACGTGTGAGCGATAAGACCGCCTTCTTCAACATCGCCGGCACCGGCAAGCCAGGCAAGCTCATTGAGTTCAACGAAACTTCAGCCATCTTCTCTAACCCAGAGCAGAAGGCCACCGAAGATTACGTCTCCGGACGCTTCGGATAAAGATTTCGGCTGCCGCCACCTTATAGCGTAGGTGGCATCCGAACCGGAAGGGGGGTCTTCCGGGGATCCTGGAGGGGATCACCGCCAGCGGCGCATCGATAACGATGCGCCGCTGCGTTTTAAGTTCCTTAGAAATTTCATGTAAAGCACCCTTGACTGTAAAGAGCGCTTGTCTGTAAAGTGGGCTTTACATCAAGTCGAACGGGGAGCTGGACATGGACACAAAGGCTGTCGCTCAAAATAAATGGGGTCGAGCACGATTTGGCGGATCACAAACACTGCTTCTTCTACTCTCGATCTTGGGAGGCATTGTGATTTCGGCGGTGATCGCGTGCCTCATTGTTCAGTTTGGCCCAGAGGCCCCAGTTCAGCGCAAGGTGCTCGCAGCTGTCATTGCCGCGATCATCATGCTTCCTGTTGCATTCGCACTGTGTTGGCTAATCATGCTGGACAGGGACACGCTCGCGGGAGCGGTTAAAGATCCCGATTCTTCGATTGAAGGACGGTGGCTTGAGAAGGCTGGTTTCAGTACCTTAGGCGACATCGTGGCTGTCGCCGGACTGGCTGCTACAGCATTGACCATTTTCAAAGTTGATATTCCGGCCAGTAACGCGCTGCTTGTCGTAGTGGGCCTAGCATTTGTTGATATGGCTATTCGCTACCTGATGCTCAAGAAGGTGGAGGGCTAATGTTCGTAGTGACTATTCACAACGGGCACCAACTGACTATGCGAACGGTTAGCTAGTGGAGAATAATCTCAGTGACTACCGCAAAGAACGCGGCCTATCTCAACAAGCCTTGGCCGACGAGCTAGGGGTATCTCGGCAAACCATTATCTCCTTGGAAAAAGGCCGCTACGATCCGTCTTTGCCGCTGGCCTTTAAGCTCGCCAGTCTCTTTGCCTGCCACATCGAAGATCTCTTTATCCCTGAGGAGAACTAGCTCCCGGCAAATAGCGGACGAGCCGCCAAGGTGAGTATGGCTCCACCAAAAACACAGACCACAGGGGTCAGCAACCAGTGCCAGACGACTTTATTCACGTTGCGCCAGGTGACCGATTCGAAGGCCTGATTTTTACCGGCCCCAACAATACCGCTGGTCACCGCTTGCGTGGTGGACAGTGGCAGGTGCACCACCAAAGAACCAACAAAAAGCATGCCCGCAGCAACTCCCTGGGCGATCATCCCGCGCAACGGATCAAAGTTCACCAGACGCCGACCCAGGGTATAGGTGATGCGCCAGCCGCCCAGTAGCACGCCGAAGCTCAGGGCCGCTGCTGCGGTGAGCTGGATGGCCACGGTCAGCGGACCTGGATCCATGAGGCGTCCGGTAATCAATACCAGGCTCAGCAGCGCTCCGGTACGTTGCCCATCCTGAAGGCCAAGGCCCAAAGCCACCGCTCCCGCAGCGACCGCCTGGCCTGCCTTGGAGCCCTCATTAACCGACCTGGAAGTGTTGTGGCGCAGGATCCACGTCGCGGGGATGACAAGGAGGTAGGAAAGGGTAAAGGCAATCACTGAGGCGAGCACCATCGGGATAACCACCGAAGAGAGCAATAGGTCCCACACGTTCCGAGTGGACTCATCGCCCATGATCGCTGCCGCGCCACTGCCGCCGGCCAACGCCGAGAGCAAAGCGTGGGTGGAACTAATCGGTAATCCACGCCACCAACAGTAAACGCCCCAGGCACCTGCCGCTAGCAGCCCGCAGATCAGTAGTTTCAGGCCGGCCACACCTGAGGGAACGTTAATGTTCAGCTCCTGCACCAGTGTCACACTCAACCCGGAGGTGGCCATGGTTCCGATGAACGCAAAAATGGCTGCCAAGGTTACTGCAACGGCTGGACTTAGCGCTCGGGTGCGCACCGACGCGGCAACCGCGGTGGAAGCATCGCGCATACCGTTGAGCACGGCGTAGGCCAAGGTGAGGGCCACTGCAATTGTGGTGAGGACCGAAATGAGAGCCATTGGCCTTAGGACTCCTTGACCAGCACGCGGCCCAAGTGGTCGGCGAACTGGCGCAGGGTATTAGCGGTCAGCATCAGCTGGTCCGCCACCTGCTGGTGGCGATGAATGGTGCCAGCCTTGGCGAAGTTGGCGATCTCATTGCCCCACACCAGATGGGTACGAGACGCGCGCTTCGAGAACTGCAACATTTGCAACCAGGTGTCTTCCAGATCATCCAAGTTGTTCAGTCGCTGCACCGCGTCGGAAGCTAGCTCGGCCAGCTGCGAAATGAGCTCCAACTGCTCCGAAGAACGTTCCGAGAGCGGGGTAGAGCCCACGGTCATGATCAGCTCGCCGGTGCCACGCAAATGCTCCATGGTCTCGTGTAAAAAGCGTGAGAGGGCATACATATCTTCACGTGGCAGTGGGCTGATGTAGCTGGTTCGCAGGTGGGTGAGTACCGCGTGCACCAAATCCGAAGCTTCGGCCTCTGCCGTGGCCAATTCGCGCAATTGTTCGTCGCGCGTGTCTGGGCTGCCGATCATTTCCGCCACATTGGCCACGGAGCCTTTAATCGTGGTGGTCAAAGCGCAAAGCAGCTCAATGCCACGCGAGGCTGAGGGGAAGACACGGAACTTCACTTTTTGGGCGCACCATTCGGATCGATTGCTTTTGGTACCAACGCTGAACAGTTTACGGCGTGGAAGTTAACGACGTGGCCTTGAAGGTGCCGGACCGGGAACGCCTCTCGGCGGAAGGCCGCTCGAAGCGGCAGAATTTTGGAGCCCGGGGTTACCAGCGGCCCGACACCGTTACCTAGTTTTCTCGCCTACCGCCCCTGCTGTCAACCGCAAGAAGCGTTGCGTGTAATTTCTCACGCTAACGACGCAGATTCTTCTCTGCGCCGCTGAGGCACAACAGTGCGCAGCAGAACCAGATAGCTCCCGCCGGTCCCAATCCGGCGGCTACAGAACTTGAGATAACGGGTAAAGCCACTTGTCCGAGGCGGTTTCCCATCAGGCGCACGGCAAGTGCGGAGCCACGGTCCACGGTGGGAACCGAAGTAGAAATCATGGTCATGGTCATCGGCTGACCCAACCCCAAGAAGAAGCCACCAACCAACAACGCCAATCCTGAAGCCCACAAAACGTCGATGAATGTCGGAGCCAACGCGATAGATACACCGGAAATGTACAGGCTAGCCACCAGCATCTGGCGTCGGTCAAAGTGAGCGGACAGCTTCGGGATGAACAAGCGAGAGACTACCGAGGCGCAACCACGAATGGCCAAAAGCACACCAACTGCTGCTGGTGTGACGTCATGTTTCTCCGCAACCAGTGGCAGGAAGGCGGTGAGGATATCGAGCATTGACAGCAAGGTCAGCGATGCAAACATATGCGAAACCATGCCTCTGACCTTCAGGATCGAACCAATGGACGCGGTGGAGCGCTCTGGCCGGGCGCTACTCACAGACTTGGAAACACGAGGCTGGAAATTTGGAAGCAGGAACGGCACCGCTAATAAAGCTACGCCCACCCCGATCCACAAGGACAGGTTGATGTCGGCGATTCGTTGAGCCGAGTGCGCATCCGTACCGGTACCCAGCACCAATCCGCCCACCAAAGGACCCAGGAACTGTCCGGCCGCATACGCGGCGGTGAACCAACCGAAGCCTTTGTCTAGATCTTTATCGGGGAAGAATCGTGCAATGGAGGATTGCCCACCGATGGTGAAGACTAGGTGCCCCAAGCCCAACACTGCGCTGCTCAGGGCAACACTCAGGGCATTGGGGGAGAGATTGATTCCCACGCCACCTAGCGCGAGCAACGCTACGCCGCTGACCATAAGGAATCGGATACGCGAAATGCGTGAGCTCACCCGACCCAACAGCATGGCGGTAAACAGCGGCAAAATTGCGTAGGCGGCGGTCACCGCACCCACAGTAAAGGAGCCGGAACCAAAAGAAATGAGTTTATAGGTAGTAACTGGTCGAATGAGGTTCAGCGCCGCTTGGGACAGTAACCCGGTGGCAATCAAAACCACCAACCAACGCATGATCCCTGAAGAACTTGATTTCGATTCAGCGACCACACGTACCTGCCTAAAATTACTTGGTTAGTTCCTCATCTATCCTAGAACTGCGCCAAAGCAATTTAGTCCAAGGCATCTTGACGCCAAAGCCGTGCGCAAACTTCCAAATCATCTGCGGTCTTACTCAAGGCCCGAGCCTGTGCGGTTAATCTGGTTCCGCGTTCACTGTTGGACAGGTCCGCGGCATCAGCGTGCTCGGTCATTCCCAGTACCAACACACGGCAGTAAGCGGCCGTGCGCTCCAACGCGTGGGCGAAGTCCCCGTTGAACGCTCCAGTAAGAATGGAGCCCGTCATATTCTTCAGTTCCTCTGCCGTAGGAGGCTCGGCAACCCCTGCCACAATCCGCTCAACTTGGGCGCGTTGGGCTCCGGCTTGGAACCGCGCCGAGTGCACCTCCGGTTTGTTCATGGTCGCCGCGCGAACAGCATATAGACGCCATAAGGCCCCGGGCAGTGAATGTGCAGGAGCTTCGCTCCACAGCTCGGCCAAAACTTCCAGGCCTTCGTCTTCTGCCACAGCGATCAGTCGGCTGGAAACTTCCGGGTCGTCATTGGCAATTCCGCGACGCACAAAGGCCTGGGCAGAAAGATGCGCAGCTTCTGAAACCCGCGCCGGGTCTGCCCCACCTTCGTAGGGCTCAAATTCTTCTGGGGAGAAGGGGCGTGGTTTGTGATGTCGGTATCCGGCATCCTGGGCGACTTTTGATCCTGCGCGTGCACCTTTCATAGCTTCCAGAATACTCGCCGAACCTTGGTGCTTCGTTAACGAGTGCGCCGTCGCATAGTGCGCGGGATTCAGCCGAATCTAAGCTCACTCGACGCGCTCAAACCGCCGATTAATACTCACGCGGTTCTTTCGGGTAGTATGGATTTTGGCCTTGTGCCGTGCGCCTTTAGCTCAGTTGGTAGAGCACTGGACTTTTAATCCATTGGTCGCGGGTTCGACCCCCGCAGGGCGCACAAAACATGAAAATAGGATCCAGCTTGCTCCTGCAAGCTGGATCCTATTTTCGTCTTAGGTGCGGGACTAGGCGGGCCAGCTAGCCCGGCGTTGTTGTGGCTTGGTCGATGCGGGAGATAAAATCATTGACCCATTGAAGGGCGGAAGATACATCTGTTGCCACGTCGAGACCCTCGGCTGCTTCAGCGTAGAGTCCGTCCCAGTAGGGTCCTTCGGTGGCCGTCGGAGGCCATGTGTGGGCTTTGCGGTAGGTGAATAGGCGCAGGCAGGTTGCTTTGACTTGTGCAAGGTCTAATTGTTCGTGGGTTCCTAAAAGCTGCAGGTCCACAAGGTCCCTGGCCCGGTCGCCGCCGGGGATGGTGGAGGCGTGAATTTTCTGGGCGATCTGATGATCCGCAGGCATGACTGGCACAGGTGGGGGTTCCGGGAAGCCCAGAGAGGTGAACATATCGGTGAGGCCTGGTGCCAGAATCGGTTCAGGATTTTCGGCATCCCCGATTTCATTGTGTCCGAGTTCGAAGGGAACGGTGCATCAGGCTTTGCCCTTGTATGCGATTTTGATCTCGAAGGGTTTTATAACGTAGGCAGCTGGGACTCCTTCGGGTTTCGGCGGTTTCTTCTCTACTAGGCGGCCGGTGAAACCTTCCCATCCTTCAATGAGGCGCTCTTCGAATTCTTCGCGGAATTTTGCTAGCCCACTCGCGCGTGCCGCATCGAGGTCGCGGGTGAATCGTGTCGCAGTGCCATAGCGAAGCGCCATGGCACTGCCACCTTTGACGGCTCTTCAGGAAGGAGCTGTCCGACGATCACCAGAGCCATGGAAGTTTGACGGCGGGCAATAAGGAGATCTTCGCCTTCAAGATTCTTTATACGTTGCTTGAGCGCTGTCAGGTTAGCCGGAGCGGAGGGATAATTCATGGGGAAAGTTCCTTTCGCACGTGGCGCCATTCTGAAGTGGTAAGCAGCCCCTCAGCACGGGCTTGGGCTGCGGCGTCGCAGAGTCGTGACGCAGGAATTCTCCCGCGGCATTCCAGGATCGCGTCGGCAACCGGTTGGGAGCGGATCCCATGATAGTTGCTCACTTTGGTGCCTTCTGGGACTCGGACAAGATTGATGTAGCTGGGTAGAGCCCTGCGGATCCTTTGATGTGTTCCCACGGTAATTTTGCGTGGGTTCACGTCTCCTAGACCGAGAAGGGCAAGGACGGATTCCCCGCGTAAATGCGAATCTCCGCCAGCGCGCAACGTGGCTTCTGCGAACTGGTCATGTTCAGTGGGCGGGATGTCGGCGACCCGGTAGAGCCGATAGCCATAATGCTCCAAGCCACCCCTGGCGGCAAGTTTCGGCAGCTCTATAGCTGGAACACCAGCTTCTGCTGCATCGGCTACTGTGACATAGCCATGATTGTCATAGGCGATCTCTCGCAAGACGTCTCGGTAGCTTTGTTTCATGTCAATATTATACCGATATCGGTATAAAATTGACACCCGAATAAGCTGGGCAGCACGAAGGACAATACGGATTGAACTCTACTTCCCAGAAGCCGTCTAAAGCCTGCGAAGCTGACAAGCAGGACGCACGAAGACCAGTAGAACCTGCGCTCTACAGTTCACGGCAAACTCTCGCTACTTCGCCTGAAAGGATTTATGGAGCTACTGCGGGAACTTGGCGCTTCTATGATTCCCTTCAGGGAATTTCTTGTTGGGAGCAATCATGCGAGCATTTTTCTGAATGATCCTAGAAGTAGTAGCGAGCCAGATGCAGCTTGCGAGGACTCCAACGCCTATGTGAGGGTTATTGCCGTTGGTGACCAAACCACATCGTCAGGAACCTCAAGTTTCCCAGTACTTACACGTACGGCTCCAAGAACTTGATCACGCGTTCCATCACCAGTGCACGAGCCTGTAGATCATGTGACCGCAACGAGCTATCGGTAAACAGATGCTTATTACCCGGGTAGGTAAATAGCTGCGCTACTTCTTTGCCTTCGCCGTTAACGAAGTTTTGCGCGGACTCCAGATCGCCTTCCTTGGCGAAGAATGGATCCTCATCCATGCCGTGGATCTGCACCGGAACATTTTCTGGCCACGGACCGAAGCTCCATTCGGCGTCAACGTCCACAAACGATTCCAGTAAGACGGCGGCCACCGCTCCCGGGCGCTGTTGAGCGCACTGCTGAGCTAGCGCGGCGCCCCATGAAGTGCCAATGTAGACCAGATCCTCTGGCAGTTTGCTAAACAGCTTGTCAACGCGTTCTTGAATCTTGTCTTCGCTGAGCTTATTGGCCAAACGAATACCGGCGTCAAGATCCTTGGGTAGCTTGCCGGCAAACAGGTCCAAGGTGTGAACGGTATGCCCGGCAGCGCGTAGTTCGGCGGCCATAGCTTGGACACCGGGGGTGAGACCTTGGACGTGGTGGAACAAGACGATGGTTGCCATGAGCGTACTCCTAGAGGTTTCTAGCGTTCGTCGACGAGGTTGTTGATTTGCTGGGGCAAATGCTCCAAGGCCGCATCCCAGCCGGGCATTTGGCTGTTGATTTCTACGCTGTAGCCTTCAACTAGCATGAATTCGGCGCAGGTGAGGGCTTCCTGACCGGAGCCCGTTTCGTATATAAACGCACGTTTGATGTCGCTCCAGAGCAAGGTGGCAGACTGGTCGATAACCAAGCCGGTCTTAACGACTTCGACGGTGCGCTGGGGGTAGGACATTTTCCACTTGCTTTCTCGATCCGTGGCGGTGTGCTTTGCTCAAGTCTAAACCTGTTGCACACCGCCAGTTGATGATCAAACCGGGTTGGCGTAAGACTTGCTTAGAGATCCATCGCCAGAGAGCTGAAGCAGGTAGTCCAGCCCCAGTTGCTCCAAGAACTGCTGGTCGTGGCTGACTACCAATAATGCTCCGCGGTAGGCCTGTAACGCCTCGGCTAGCTGACGCACACTATCGATGTCCAGATTATTTGTCGGTTCATCAAGTATGAGCAATTGCGCAGTTGGCTCGGCCAGCAACAATGTAGCTAGGTAAACGCGGAACCGTTCACCACCCGAAAGTAGCCCTAACGCACGATCGGCACCAGTCCCACGCAATAACAAGCGGGCCAGCATGTTTCTGATCTGCCCGCTCGTGGCCGAGGGAGCCACTGCCGCAACATTTTCCATAGCACTGAGCGTCTCGTCCAGACCCACCAACCGTTGAGGCAAATAACCCACACGATCCAGAAACAGCTTCCCACTCAGCGGACCCTCGGTAACTGATCCCACGTGCATCTGGCTCAACAGGGTGCTCTTACCTGACCCATTGGGGCCGATCAGCCCCACTCGTTCCGGCCCCTGAATAATGTGCTGTGTGGTGCCAGAAGCGATGAGCGCAACCTGCTTGCCAGCCGGTAACTGCGGGTCGGCTAGTTCCAGATTGATATGCTCAACCTCCCGAACCATTCGGTCCGCGTCATCGACCTTGGCCTGAGCGTTCTCGACCTTCCCATCCAACTGGGAGCGCATCTTTCCCGCGTTCGCCTCAGATTTCTGTCGCAAACTATTGGCCAAAATTTTCGGCAGACCGCCACTTAATTGCTCAGCGCGGCCCTTACGTTTTGCGCGCGCCAATTTGGTCTCTGCCTCGACCCGCTGACGTTTTTCTACCTTTAAGGTGGCCTGCGCTGTTCTAGCTGCCTGTTGTGCCGCCAATTGCTCGGTTTCCAGCTGCTCAACGTAGGCGCTGTACGGTCCGCCAAAGACGCGTAGCTCGCCACCATAGAGTTCTACCGTGTGCTCCATCAGTTCAAGAAGCTCAAGGTCGTGGCTGACCACGATCACTGTGCCCTTCCAATCTCTAACCAGCTCGTAGAGCAGCTGCTTTGTCGGCTGATCCAGATTATTGGTGGGCTCATCAAGCAACGTGATTTCGTTGCCGGCGAGCTGCAGTCCGAGCACGGCCAGTAGCATTGCTTCGCCGCCAGAGAGCGTGCCCACCGTGCGATCCAGCGCAAGATCCTCGAACCCCAGTCGACCTAGTTCGGCCTGAATTCTGGCTTCTATATCCCAGTTATCACCCACCGCGTCAAAATCTGCCGGGTCAACGCTACCCACTTCGATAGCCTTGAGCGCGCTCAAAGTCGTGTCCACACCCAGCAGTCGTGCCACGCTGGCATCACGTTCCACGGTGATCATCTGTGGCAGGTATCCGATGTGGGGTGTGGCATCGATCGACCCGCTCGTCGGTGTCAGCACTCCGGCAATCAGTTTGAGCAACGTAGATTTCCCGCTACCGTTACGGCCGGTCAGCCCCACAAGACCGGCAGGGAATGTACCGTCCAAGCTATTCAGGGCGCGCTGCCCGGTAGGCCATTCAAAACTGAGATTGTGCAGGGTTATTGGTGGAGTCAAAGACATGTAGTCCTCCCAAACGTAGGAGGCTGCCGACTGGCGGAATCAAAAACTGGCTCAACCCTAAAGGGAGCAAAAAGAAATGGATACCGTAGCCGGTAGCCGAAATGAACAGGGTGCGCCACGAAAGTTGGTCGCAGGGTCATTGGCCAGCTTAGTAGGTATCCACAAAAAGGAGCCTAGCAGGGTCATTCAAAGAACAGCAAGAGGTTTGAAATTCAGATCACTTGCGCTTGCGCGCCAACAGCCCGATAAGTAGTGCGCTGACAGTCAGCAGTAATCCGCCCCAGGCTACCGCTGGAACAACTCCGATGACGCTGCCTGCTACGGCGATACCTAAGCCGTTTCCGGTTCTTAGGCCTTGACTGACCATGTTGAATACGCCCACGATCCGCCCGCGCTGCTCCTCGGGTGCGTTCAGTTGCACCATGGTTTGTTGCACTGTGGACGTGGTCAAATTTGCGACGCCGCCCAGAATCAACGCCACCACGGCCACCGCATAAATTCCGCTCAGACACACCATCATGGTGGTCAGTCCTACCAAGATGGTGGTGAAAGTTGCGGTGCGGATTCTTGGTTGTAGTTTGTTGCCTACTTCGATCAAGAAGCCGCCCACCACTGCGCCGACACTATTGGCAAAAAGCAGTACACCGTAGGCTAGGCCATCACCGGCACCGGTGGCAGCTCCGATGGCTGGCATGGCAGCCTGCATATTTCCACCGAGGAACAGTGCGCCCAAGGCCGAAAGCACCATCATGCTCAGCAATGTCCGATCCTGACGTACTGTGCTGAAAACAGCGGAGAAGTCTCGAAGTGACGTCGTGCGTATGACACCGGTATTCCGGCTGTGCCCGGTGTACTTGCTGCGCAACACCACGACGCACAGCGGCACATAAAACAGGATGTTGAGGAAGATTCCACCGGTCGGGCCGAAGAAGAACATTAAGCCGGTGCCTACCACCGGCCCACACAACATCCCGAGGCTACGGAAGGTGGCGTTGAGCCTAACGATATTGCCCAGCTCATTTTTCGGAGCGTAGTCATGAAGCAACATTTGCTCAGCAGGCGACCACAGCGCGCCAGCGCACCCATGTAAGACCAGCAACACGCAGGCCTGCCACATCACCAAGGAATCGGTCAAAAATAGTAGACCCCATGCCGCCGACACAAACATGAACAGCAGCTGACCGAGCAATACCAACTTGCGACAGTCGAAACGGTCGGCCAACGCACCAAAAGGAAGAGAGAACAGCAAAAACGGTAACCAGTGACTGATCACTTGGAAGCCTACCAAGGCAGGGGAATGGAATAATTCCCAGAGCATCCAGTAGGTGATGACGTGCTCGTTATTATCGGCCATCATCGACAGCCCCGTGGTCAGCAGATAGGGTCGGGACTGCCGGTCGCGCAGCGCACCAAATCGACGTGGCGCCGGGCTATTACCAGTGATGGGCACGTGCGAGCGCTCCTAGTTCCTTTAAGTGTTTAAGAACTTTCGGCCCGCATCCACCAGGAAACGAGCCGAAAATCTAAAACTATAGAAGCTTTACTTCCACGCGCGGTGTACCGCCACGATGCCGCCGGTCAGATTGCGGTATTCCACATTTTTCCAGCCGACGTTGACGAACTTAGTGCCCAACGTTTCCTGATCTGGCCAGGCCGCGATGGACTCAGCAAGGTAAGCATACGCGGTCGGGTTTGGTGAAACGAGGTAGCCCAGCGCAGGAATCGCGCGTGGCAAGAACTGCTGGTAAGCCACCTTGACTGGGGTGACGGTAGGGGTGGAGAACTCGGCGACGACGATGCGTCCGCCGGGCTTGGTCACGCGACGCAATTCCGAGAGTGCCTTCTCGGTGTCATCGATATTGCGCAGACCATAGGAAATGGTCACCGCATCAAAGGTATCGTCTTCAAAGGGAAGCTCATGAGCGTCACCGTAGACAAAGTCCAGTTGTGGGTAGCGCTTGCGACCTTCTTCTAGCATGCCGTTGGACATGTCGCAGGCGGTCACTTTGGCGCCAGCTTCGGCCAAAGGGACCGAGGAGGTTCCGGTGCCAGCTGCGAGGTCGAGAATGCGCTCGCCGGGCTTTGGCGCGATGGCTTCGGTGGTGATCTTGCGCCAGTAGTTCACAATGCCACCGGTCATCAAGGTATTGAGCAAGTCGTAGCGTGGAGCCAGCTTGTCGAACATGTCTTGAACCTGATTGGCCTGCTTATCCAGACCTGCGCGCGAATTATGTGAACTCATGGGTCTAAGTGTTTCATATTTGCGTGCGCCAAGGCGCCGGATGTGGGGCGAATCGCCCTCTAGAGAATCGATTCGAGCCTGTCGTAGCTGGCCTGCATTCCGTCGGTCATCCCGGTGGCGAGCACCATATCGCGGGTTTGCGCGTCGGGGTAGGTGATCAGTGTGGTCAGCAGGGTTCCACCCTCGCTGGGTGTCAGGGTGAGTTCGTTAACCGTCCCCGGATAATCGGTGTCGATCATTTGCTCGGTGGTCCGTTCGTAGGACTGTGGCAAAGACTCCAGCACCGTGCCAGTGAACCCAAACCCCTTCCCAGCATCGGTATCTATCGGTTCCCACCAGTACCGGTAGGTTTCGCCGACCGCCTGTGCCGTGAGACATTCGGTCATCTGCCAACCGTCGGGGCCGAGCATCCAACGCTTCATCAGTTGCTGGTCATGGTGAGCCTGCCAAACTTGCGTCATCGTCCCGCGCACCAAGCGGGTAATGCGCACCTGAGTGTCGGAGAGGATCTGCGCCTGAACGCTGAAAGTCTGTGCATAGTCGCGCAAGTCGATCAGAACCTGTTCGATTTGGCTCATGGCCGAACGAGTGCCATCGATCATGCCCATCGCCACGACCTGTTCCAGCTCCTCGACGGAGTCGAAGACTGCGGAAATGGTCAGTTTTGACCCCTCGGAGGTGGGATCAAAGGTGAAGACCATGCGGTTGAGCGGCAAGTCCGTATTCGGGGTCCCGTCCGCATGCGCAAAGCCATCACTGACTTCGAAGAACTTATGTTCTACGACCTCGTGCCAGAGCCAGTAGCCGTGGAATTCTTCGCCCTCTGGTGAGGTCATATGGTAGTTGGAGCGGCCGCCGACAGTAGCGTCGTGGCGGGTGAAGGTTGCCGGACATTCAACCGGGCCCCAGAACTTTTCCAGTTGCCGGGCATCAAGATAGGCGTCCCACAAGCGGGATACCTTGACCGGAAATTCTGCATGGACGGTCAGCGAAAGTTCGTCGGTGTCTTTCACAACGGATGTGACAGGCATGGGAATGCTCCTTATTTGTCCCCATCGGCGAGGAAATCGTCGAGCCGGCTGATGCGCTGGCGCCAGATCTCCTCAAGGGAAGAAAGTAGTTCTTGTGCGTGCCGGATGGTGTCCGGCTGCCCGCGAACGATACGTTCACGACCACGTGCGATTTTGCTGACCAGACCGGCGGCTTCCAGCGCTGCGACGTGTTTCTGAACTGCCGCAAACGACATGTCGTAACTTGCCGCAAGTTCCGAAACGCTCACCTCGGCGCGAAGCGTTCGCCGCACGATATCTCGTCGTGTGGCGTCGGCCAAGGCGCGGAAGACCTTGTTTGTCTGTTCTTCGCTCAACTCATATACAACCATTTGGTTGTAGGTTACGCCTGTTTGAACGAATTGCCAACCCTGGATACTGCTTAAGATGCGTGGAAAGCAGCTCTTCTCAAGCCTGCACTCTTCGCCTAGTCTTGATGGAACTGCCAAGAATCATCTTTTCAACGATGCAAGGAGGGGCATGAGCGCGTCTGCCATCGACTGGTCCAACGCTTCACGCCGTGCGCAGGAAGCTCGCGAACTGCTCTCTTCGCAGGACGCTGGACTCAGCGAGCTCCCCTTGCGTAACGACGTTCGTGAATCCTGGAAACGTTCACTGGCTCAGACTGCGTTGGTGCAGGGTCCTTCGGTACTTAGTGGCGATCGACTGCGGTTGACCCGAGAGCGCAGCGAACTCCAGCGGATCTGGCCCGTATTTGAAAAGCTCCTAGTCCCTGCGGCAACCGATGCCAATCTTCTGGTCGCACTAGCTGATGCCGGCGGCACCTTGTTGTGGGTGGCAGGCAGTAATTCGACGCTCAGCCAGGCCGAGGGCGTGGGTTTTATGGCAGGGGCGGACTGGGCCGAAGAAACGGTGGGAACCTCCGCGCCTGGCATGGCCGTGGCCACCGGCGAAGGATCCCAGGTCTCCGGTGCCGAGCACCTCTATGAGCGTGCGCAACAGTACAGCTGTTCGGCCGTTCCCATTCGCAATCCGCGTACCGGCCAGGTAATCGGGGCGGTGGACCTGACCGGTGGGCCAGATGCTATTGCCATGCACTCGATGCCGCTGTTGCAAGCTGCCGTAATGGCCGCGGAAACTCAATTACTGCTTCCCGGCGCAGGGGTGGTTGCTGACCCGGACTACCTCGATTTGGGTCGGCCCGATGGGGCGCATTTGGGATCTCAAGCGATCTCACTGCGTCACGCTGAAATCCTGACTCTCCTAGCCCAGCACCGAGATGGATTATCAAGCGCCCAGCTTGTTGACGAACTTTTTGAGCGTCCAGATTCTGCGGCTGAAGGTACCGTGCGTGCGGAAATGGTTCGACTGCGAAAGGTTCTTACTTCCTCGCCTGGCCGCTCGCTGACTTCTCGCCCCTACCGCCTGCAGTGGGAACTGCAAACCACCCTCGGGCGCCTGCGACGTGCGCTGGAAAAGGGTGATATTGAATCAGCGTTGCAGTTGTATACCCCGGGAATGCTGGAGCGTTCGCAGGCTCCGGGCATCCTCGCATTGCGTTACCGGGCCGAAGCGGCACTACGTGAATTAGTGATGGACCGTGGTAGCGCCCAGCAGCTATTGAACCTCGGCCGCCAACTGGAGGATTCCAACCTCCTACGCGCCGCCCTGCGTGAGCTTCCGCCTAGCTCTCCGGCTCGCTCGCTGATCGTTGCCGAGATTCAAGAGCTCGAAGCTTAGTCGAATTTTCTGTCGTTAGTTATCGCAAAAGCGATAGAAGTACGCCTCTTTTTCGCAACTCACGCTGCGTTCACCATGAGCGGTACTGGGAAAGTTGCGGAGTCGTTGAAGGAAAGCCCCGTCCTTGCAGGCAGATTCCAACCGAACCCAGCTAGGTACTCATCGAGGGTTTTGAGACCTTTCCCGCCAGGCTTGCACCCCGCCCTGATCCCGGATTGTCACTCAGGGCCATGGGCTCAAAACTAAGGTTGCAACCTACCTGCAACGTTCATGTGACTAGAGTCACACTCAAGACACTGCGAGGAAGAGCTCGCGGCATCAGTCACTGACAAAGGAGTCATCATGGGTGTTTACGCTAATCCCAACACCGAAGGCGCGCTGGTCAACTTTAAGGAGCGCTACGAAAACTACATCGGCGGTGAATGGGTCGCCCCAACTAAGGGAATGTATTTCGAAAACGTCACTCCGGTCACCGGCAAGGTTTTCTGCGAGGTAGCCCGCTCCACCTCCGAAGACATCGAGCTAGCACTGGACGCCGCCCACGCTGCGGCTCCGGCATGGGGCAAAACCAGCCCGGCCGAACGTGCAGTCATCCTGAACAAGATTGCCGACCGCATCGAGGAAAACCTCGAGCTGATGTCGGTGGCCGAAACCTGGGACAACGGTAAGGCAATCCGCGAATGCCTTAACGCCGACATGCCTTTGGCTGTCGATCACTTCCGCTACTTCGCCGGAGCAATCCGTGCCCAGGAAGGTAGCCTTTCGCAGCTGGACGATGACACCACCGCCTACCACTACCACGAACCACTTGGCGTGGTCGGCCAGATCATCCCGTGGAACTTCCCAATCCTCATGGCCGTGTGGAAGCTCGCCCCGGCGCTGGCCGCAGGAAACGCGGTAGTACTTAAGCCCGCCGAGCAAACCCCGGTCTCCATCCTGGTGCTGATCGAGCTCATCGGTGATCTACTGCCAGCCGGTGTGCTCAATATTGTCAACGGCTTCGGCGTAGAAGCCGGAAAGCCATTGGCGTCCAACAAGCGCATCCGCAAGATTGCCTTCACCGGTGAAACCACCACGGGCCGGTTGATCATGCAGTACGCTTCGGAAAACCTGATCCCGGTCACCCTGGAGCTGGGCGGTAAGTCGCCAAACATCTTCTTCGAGGACATTGCCGCGAAGGACGACGCCTTCTACGACAAAGCCCAGGAAGGGTTCACCCTCTTCGCCCTGAACCAGGGCGAAGTCTGCACCTGCCCATCGCGTGCGCTGATCCAAGAAAGCATCTACGACCGTTTCATGGGTGACGTGGTGGCCCGCACCAAGGCCATCAAGCAGGGGAATCCGCTGGATACCGACACCATGATGGGTGCCCAGGCCTCGAACGATCAGCTCGAAAAAATTCTCTCCTACATGGACATCGGCAAGGCCGAAGGTGCCAAGGTACTGCTCGGCGGTGGACGTGCGGATCTGGGCGGGGAGCTCTCCGGCGGTTTCTATGTTCAGCCCACCATCTTCGAGGGCACCAATGACATGCGCATCTTCCAGGAGGAAATCTTCGGCCCGGTGGTCGCGGTGACCAAGTTCAAGGACTACGACGACGCGATCGAGATTGCCAACGACACCCTGTACGGCCTGGGTTCAGGTGTCTGGAGTCGCAACGGCAACGTTGCCTACCGTGCAGGCCGCGCCATCCAGGCCGGTCGAGTCTGGGTCAACCAATACCATGCCTACCCGGCCCACTCGGCCTTCGGCGGCTACAAGTCCTCGGGCATCGGACGTGAGAACCATTTGATGATGCTCGATCACTACCAGCAGACCAAGAACCTGCTCGTCTCCTACTCGGAAGACAAGCTCGGCTTCTTCTAAACCGATAAAGCACCAAAAACCAAAAGGTGCGGGGCGACTCTAGCGACATCACCACCCCGCACCTTCGATTCTCTTGCAAAGGACAAAGTACATGAGCACGATGAAAGCTGCAATAGTCAAAGGTTTCGGCGACGAACTTGAGGTCGAAGACGCCACCATTCCCGAGCCAGGCCCGGGGCAGGTGCTGGTCAAACTGATCGCCTCAGGCGTCTGCCACACCGACTTGCACGCCGCCGAGGGCGATTGGCCGGTCAAGCCTAATCTTCCGCTGATCCCGGGGCACGAAGGGGTCGGCACCGTTGAGAAACTTGGCCCGGGGGTCACCGAAGTTGCCGTGGGTGATTTGATCGGCAACGCCTGGCTGGCTAGTGCTTGTGGGCACTGTCAGTATTGCCGCACCGGCTGGGAAACCCTGTGTGAAGAACAGTCCAATGGTGGCTACTCGGTGGATGGTTCCTTCGGTCAGTACATGTTGGTCGACGCCCGCTATGCCGCTCACATCCCCGAAGGCTCGGACCCGCACGAGATCGCTCCGGTACTCTGTGCCGGGGTGACGGTCTACAAGGGATTGAAGATGACCGAGGTGAAGCCCGGACAATGGGTGGCCATCTCCGGCATCGGCGGCCTGGGGCACATCGCGGTGCAGTATGCAGTAGCCATGGGTATGCGCGTGATCGCCATCGACGTTGCCGATGACAAGCTCGCCCTAGCAGCCAAGCACGGCGCGGAGATTACGGTTAATGCCTTCGCCCAGGACCCTGCTGAGGTGATTCAGGAAAAGATCGGTGGCACCCACGGTGTGCTGGTCACCGCGGTACACCCCAAGGCCTTCGGCCAGGCTATCGGCATCACTCGACGCGGTGGAACCATCGTGTTCAACGGGTTGCCTGCCGGGGACTTCCCGGCCCCAATTTTCGACATTGTGCTCAAGGGTCTGACCATCCGTGGTTCGATCGTTGGTACACGTCAAGACATGATCGAAGCGCTGGACTTCTACGCGGCCGGCAAGATCAAGCCGACCTTCCACACCCGTCCGCTGGAAGATATCAACGCGGTCTTTGACGAAATGCGCCACGCCAAGATCGATGGCCGCGTGGTCATCGACTACACCGGAACAAAGTAGCCACAGGCGAACGCCCGAGCATGGCTGCCAGCACGTACTGGCGGCCAGGCTCGGGCGTTCTGCTTTCCCCAGTATTTCCGCCAACCGTGGACTACATGGCTCAATTGGAGGACACTGGTGGCAACGACTTCACGCAGGAGTGAATCATGAGCACCGTAACTGAAACCCGTGCCAGCATCGACGGCGAAAAATTCTCCCGCATCGCATTTACCGCCGAGGCGATCGAGCTGCTGCGCAAACTCTGGGGGATTCACGGACCACTGATGTTCCATCAATCCGGCGGCTGTTGTGATGGTTCCTCGCCAATGTGCTATCCGGCAGGTGAGTTCCGCACCGGGGGCTCGGACATTCTGCTCGGGGTGCTGGCACTTGAGGATGCCCAGGGCCAAGGGCTGGGTGAGATCGAATTCTGGATGTCCAAGGAGCAGTTTGAATACTGGAAACACACCAAACTCACCGTCGATGTGGTGACCGGTCGTGGCTCGGGCTTCTCCGTTGAATCCCCGGAAGGCAAACGCTTTTTGATTCGCAGCCAGATTATCGAATTCCCCACCAGCTAGGAGTCCTTCGTGCGAGGTCCCAAGGTTTATATCCACTTTCCGGGAAATGCCCGAGAGGCACTGAACTTCTATGCGCAGATCTTCGGCGGAGAACTCGCCCTGTACACGCGCCAGGAGTTTAACCGTACCGATGGTGACCCGCAGGGAATCGCACACGGAGAACTCAATGGTGTGGTGTGCCTTGGTGGTGCCGATGCCTCGGCGGGCGATCAGCCACTACGTGCCGAAGGCATGATGCTTTCGTTGCTGGGGACCGATGAACCGGCGGTGCTACGCGAGTGGTTCGAAAAGCTGGGCGTGGGCGGGGAAGTGATCGACCCGTTGTCCGCAAAACCGTGGAACGCTACCGATGGGCAGGTTCGAGATCGTTATGGTGTGCACTGGCTGATCGGATTTGAACCAGAAAACTAGGCAATGGCAGCCGAGAGTACCGTGCTGAACGCTTCTGCTAGCGCACCGGCCACCTCGGCTGCTTCTCCCAAGTAGCCATTGACCATGGCACCGTCGCGCAACAGCATCAACTGGCGTGCCACCTGCGCAGGGTATTCGGTCCCAGCATCACTGGCAATGGCGGCGAATTCGTTAAGCATCCAGCCGCGGTGCGCGTCCACCACTTCGCGCACGGGATCGCCGGCGTCGAAATATTCGGCGGCCGCGTTGATGAACGCACAACCACGGAACCCTGGTGCGCAACTGGCCGTCCCGATTCCGGCGGCAACTGCTTCGAGCGAGCCGAGCGGATCCTTCGGGTTGTGCATGGAGGAGAACCAGCTACTTTCCTGCTGGGCTTGCGCCTGCAAGTAGGCAACGACTAGCTCGTTCTTATTGCGGAAATGGCGGTAGAAGGTCACCTTGGTGATGCCCACTTCTTCAATAATCTTGTCCGCGCTGGTGGCTCGGATACCCTGCGCATAAAAGAGCCGATTGGCTGCATCGAGAATCCTTTGACGGGTCGGTGTGGCCGTAGTTTTGGCTGGCATAACAACCTTTCGGATCTTCGAGTGCTTGCGCTGGTATACGAAGTAGTCTACCTTAAGCATGTAGACGAACTAGTTACTCTACACAGTTCACAGGCCAGAAAGAAGAACCATGAGCTACGCCCACAAACTTCGTTCCCTCTATTTCATCCGCTTCGCCTTCGCCATAATCTGGGTAGGTGTCATGTTCTCCACGGTGGCCATGTCCACCGAGCCAAGCGCATTGCTCACCGGGTTGCTGGTGCTCTACCCGGCGTTCGACGCGGGCGCCGTGCTTTGGCAACTGCGCGCAGACCCTGATGCCGATCGATCAAAAATCATCGAATGGATCTCGGTGGCGCTCAGCCTCATCATCGCTATCGCGCTGGGGGTTAGCTCCTCAGCCTCGGTATCCTCGGCGCTCGCCGTCTGGGGTATTTGGGCGATCGTCGCCGGTATCCCGCAATTGATCACCGCAATCCGCAACCGCAAGGCCGGAGGTCAGGTCGCACAAATGTTTTCCGGCGGCATCTCGGTACTCGCCGGTACCAGCTTCATCCTCCAGGGCCTGAAGGGCGAGGCATCGATGAGCGGTGCGGCAGGCTACGCAACCTTGGGCGCGATCTTCTTCCTGATCTCCGCCATCCGCCTAAGTGTCAAGCTACGAAAGGTTAACGCATGAACGACTTCGATCTGATAGTGATCGGTGCTGGCCCCGTTGGAGAAAATATCGCTGACTACGCCACCCGTGGTGGCCTGCGGGTGGCGATCGTCGAGTCCGAACTGGTCGGCGGAGAATGTTCCTACTGGGCCTGCATGCCGTCCAAAGCCCTGCTGCGTAGCGGACAGGCGCTTCGCGCGGCGCGACTAGTTCCCGGTGCGCGCGAGGCAGTTACCGCAAAACTTGATGCTAGCGCGGTCTTTGCTCGACGCGACTCTTTTACCAGCGGGTGGAAGGATGACGGGCAAGTTTCTTGGTTGGAATCGGCTGGAGTTACCTTGATCCGTGGCCGTGGGAAGCTGCAGTCTCCCGGCCGCGTGCAGGTGGATGGTCTAACCTTTAGCGCCACAGCGGTGGCGCTGGCCACCGGCTCTGTTCCTACGTTGCCGGATATTTCTGGGCTGGCCGAAGCTGCTCCGTGGGGAACGCGGGAAGCCGCCGCGGCACATCATGTACCTCGCCGGCTGGTGATCTTCGGTGGCGGCGTGGCCGGGACCGAAATGGCCTTCGCCTATTCATCGCTGGGATCGAAGGTAACGCTGATATCCCGCGGAGCGATTCTTGGCAAGGAAGAACCCTTCGCAGGGCAGTATGTTTCTGCCGCCTTGAAAGAAGCCGGGGTTAACTTGCTTGTCGGGGTGTCCGCCACCAAGGTGGCTCGCGACGAGCATGGGAATGTACATATCGACCTTGACGATGGAATCCAGCTGAATGCCGAGGAACTTCTTGTTGCCACCGGTCGCATTCCTGCCACCGACGGATTGGGGCTTCAGGCGCTCGGAGTAGATAGCAACCTCGAAGTTGATGACACCATGCTCGTCACCGGGACTGATTGGCTCTATGCCGCAGGAGATGTCAACGGGCGCGCACTGCTCACCCACCAAGGAAAATATCAGGCACGCGTCGCCGGTGAGGCCATCGCTGCACGTCATCATGGCGCCGCGCTGGCAACTGATCGCTGGGGCCGGCATGCCGCCACCGCCGATCACCATGCCGTCCCTAGAGTGATCTTCAGCGATCCGGAAGTGGCAGCGGTCGGCCTGACCGAAGCCCAGGCTCGAGCAGCTGGGGTAAATTTGAGAACCGTCGCCTACGACATTGGCCACGTAGCCGGCGCGAGCCTTCATGCCCAGGGGTATACCGGACGCGCACAGCTGGTCATCGATCAGGATCGTTCGGTGATTGTTGGTGCCACATTTGTGGGCCAGGACGTCGCGGAACTTTTGCACTCGGCGACCATCGCCATCGTTGGTGAAGTTCCACTGGAACGCTTGTGGCATGCGGTGCCGGCCTACCCGACGATCAGCGAAATATGGCTACGGTTGCTGGAGGCTATCTAAATGATCCGCGAGTCGCGCGCTGGCATTCTCCAGATGAGCGGCCAACACTGCTGCAGCACCTTCAGCGTCACCGTCGGCGATCAAATCTAGTAACCGTGCGTGCTCGTCGGCGATGTCTTTAGTATTCAGCAGCGTCGCATCCTGCACCTGGGTCATGCACAAGCGAATTTCGTCGCTGAGCTGGCCGTAGATCGCACTAGTACGACTAGAATCCAGGGCCTGTACCAAGGCGGTATGAAAGCGAACATCGGGATCAACGATCTGGATCGGCGACGCCTGGCTCAACGCAGTAATTTCCGCGTTGGCTTTCCGCGCGGCATCGGGAACCTGCCCGGTGCTGGCCACTAGGCGCACCGCTTCGGCTTCGATAATGGCGCGGGTGCGGTAGATGTCCCGGGCATCGGCCGAGGATAGGCGCGTGACCCGGGCACTTTGATGTGCGTTGCGGGTCAATAGCCCGCTGGCCACTAGGTTTTCCAGCGCGGCCTTAGCGGTGGGGCGGGCCACTTTGTAGTGCGAGGCGACGTCCACTTCGCCTAGCGGCATGCCCGGGGCTAGCTCACCGCTAAAGATTCGGGCGCGCAATGAATTGATGACGGCCTGCACCACCGAAACTACGCCTAAACGGGCCGCCACATCAATCCTTTCGAGCTTCAAGAAAATAACCGTTCAAGTATCCCATGAAACGTACTAACATGGGGTGTGTACTTGTTAGACAATTTTCTTTTTGCGCAGTAATTAACTGCCAGACGCACAGGAGCGCACCATGGTTTTGAGCACGCCAGCACTCGGTGAACCGAAGGTATCATCGAGCATCCTTGACCTCGTGAGCGATGCGGGACGCGTCAAAACCCGCTCCATCGACCGCGTCGCTTATGCCTCCGATGCCTCGCACTACCTCTACACCCCACAGGCGGTGATCCTGGCCAAGGACGCCAGCGAAGTTGCCGGCTTGTTGCGCGCGGCCGCCAATAACAACCAACCGGTCACCCTGCGCTCCGGGGGCACCTCACTGGCCGGCCAAGCCAGCGGTGATGGGCTGATGATCGATGTGCGCCGCAACTTCCGCGACATCCAGGTGCTCGATAACGGTGCGCGGGTGCGCGTGCAACCTGGCGCTACCGTCCGCCAAGTGAACTCCCGCTTGGCCGTTTATGGCACCAAGCTCGGTCCGGATCCGGCCAGCGAGGCAGCCTGTACCATCGGTGGCGTGATCGCCAACAACTCCTCTGGCATGGCTTGCGGCACTGAGTTTAATACCTATCGCACCCTAGAGTCGATGACCTTCGTGTTGCCTTCGGGCACCATGATCAATACTGCCGATCCGGACGCCGACCGCCAGCTGGCAGCAGCAGAACCAGAGCTGGTCGCCACCTTGGACCGCCTAAGTGAACGTGTGCGCAATAATCCGGCCTCGGTGGCCAAAATTCAAAAGCATTTCGCACTGAAGAACACCATGGGTTATGGCATCAACGCCTTCCTTGACTTCGAGACACCGGCCGAGCTGATGGCCCATCTGATCATCGGCTCCGAAGGCACCCTGGCCTTTGTCGCCGAGGCGGTTTTCCGGACTGTGCCGGTTCGCAAGCTGGCCATCGCCACCCTTGCTGTGTTCGACAATCTAGATTTGGCCACCCGTGCGCTGCCCGAACTGTTAGATTCCGGTGCGGCCACATTAGAGTTGATGGACTCAACCTCGCTTCGCGTAGGCCAAGAACTGCCCGGTGTCCCCGATGCCATTATGGGGTTTGACGTCGAGCAACAGGCGGCGTTACTGATCGAATACCACGCCGATAACGCCGAAGAGCTTGCCGGACTGCAAACCGCAGGCCAGCGTCTTTTGGACTCGGCCGCCTTGCGCGCCCCAGCGATGCTCACCCAAGATGCAAAAAATCGCCAGGCCGCGTGGAAATTTCGCAAGGGCCTGTATGCCTCGGTAGCCGGCGCCCGTGCAACGGGCACTACCGCGCTGCTCGAAGACGTCGTCGTCCCGGTTCAAGCGCTGGCCGAAACCTGCGATAGTCTGCAGGGTTTGTTCACCGAGTATGGCTACGAAGATTCGGTGATCTTCGGCCACGCCAAGGATGGCAACATCCACTTCATGCTCACCGACCGTTTTGAGGGCGACGCAGCGCTGAACCGCTACAACTCCTTTAACGACAAAATGGTCGAGCTGATCCTATCCAAGGACGGTAACCTCAAGGCCGAACATGGAACCGGCCGCGCCATGGCGCCATTTGTCCGCGCCCAGTACGGGGACGAACTCTACGAAGTGCACCTAGAACTTAAGCGCGCTTGCGACCCGCGCCTGATGATGAATCCGGGTGTGATCATCGACGAAGACCACGCCGCACATATCCGGAACATCAAGCTCAATCAGACCATCGAGGTGGAAGCCGATCGCTGTGTGGAATGTGGTTACTGCGAGCCAGTTTGCCCATCCAAGGACCTGACCCTCACCCCGCGCCAGCGCATCGTGGTGCGCCGTGCTATCGCCAAGGCTGAGGCTGAAGGCAATACCGAGCTGGTCGCTGAGCTTGAGCGGGACTACGAGTACAACGGAGTGCAAACCTGCGCTGTGGACGGCATGTGTGTTACCGCTTGCCCGGTGGGTATCAATACAGGTCTGCTGGTCAAGCGTCTACGTCGTGAGGATGCGCATCCGGTCCTCGCCGCCGGCTTCAAGGCCGCAGCCAAGGGTTGGGGGCCGGCCACTCGTGTTGGTTCGATGGCGTTAAGTGTTGCCGATAAATTCCCCGCTCCGCTGGTTCGAACAGTCACCGATGTCGCCCGCAAAGTGGTCAGCACCGACGTCATGCCACGCTACGACGCGGATCTTCCCGCAGGTGGCAAGGCGCGCAAACCGTTGGCTGGCAACTTGGGCGCGGCCGACACCGAGCCGCTGGCCATCTACCTACCAGCCTGCGTGAACTCGATGTTTGGTCCGGCCGGTGACGGCGAAGGCGTGGCTTCTGCTTTTACCAAGCTGTTGCATGCTGCCGGCGTTTCGGTTTTCGTTCCAGAAGGTATCGAGTCCACCTGCTGTGGCACCCCGTGGACTTCCAAGGGCTACGCCGATGGCCACGAAGCGATGGCAGATCGGGTGCTAGATGAAGTGCGCTCAGCTATGCCGGGCAAAAACCTTCCGATCATCTCCGACGCTTCAAGCTGCACCGAGGGCTTCGCGCATACCTTGGAGGAACACGGTTATGAAGTGGTCGACCTGCTGGCCTTTACCTCAAAGCACCTTCTGGACAAGTTGCCGGCAGTCGAAAAGATTTCCTCGCTCACCTTGCATCCCACCTGCTCGTCAACCCAAATGGGGCTGAATCCGGATCTGCAGAAGATTGCTGAGACGGTGGCACAAAGTGTGAATATTCCTGTGAACTGGGGCTGCTGTGCTTTTGCGGGGGACCGCGGCATGCTGCATCCGGAGCTGACTGATTCGGCTACCGCGCGTGAAGCTGCGGAGGTCCGCGAGCTAGATGCGCAGGCTCATGCCTCGTGCAACCGCACCTGCGAACTAGGGATGTCGCGTGCCACCGGTAAGGAATACCGCCACGTGGTAGAACTCCTTGCCGACGCCGCTAGCAATTAACTGCGGCTTCTGCCTGTGGTGCGAAAAGTACGCTTCCGAGCGGCTTCGGTACCAAATACCCTAGTCGCATGAAGCTGTGTTCAGAATAGGGTTAATCCTATCCATCAACTATGTTCGGAGGGAGCCAGATGCGCATCGCTGTAATGCAGGCCGAAGCAAAGGTCTTAGGGATTGAGCGTAATCTCGACGCCATAGATCAAGCTGCGCAGCGTGCTGCCGCGGATGACGTAAAAATCTTGCTCACACCCGAGCTTTTTACTGTGGGCTACGCGCCCTATGTCCTACGTGATTCACTTGATGTGTCCGCATTGCCTGACGTGCGTGAGCGGTTGTCCCGCATTGCTGCACAGCACTCGATAGCCCTGGTCTATTCACTTCCTGAGGTTACTGACAACGGTTGGTTGATCACCTCTACTTTTGTTGATCATCAGGGTGAGCGGCTAGCTCATTATCAAAAAGTGCAGCTCTTCGGCCCTGAAGAACATGAGGTGTTTATCGCCGGAACCAACCCTCCGGCCTCCTTTGAATATCGAGGAACGACGCTGGGCATGGTGATCTGCTTTGACGTGGAATTCCCAGAAGTTGTCCGTGAAGCTTCCCGACGTTCGGTGCAGCTGTTGCTTGTTCCTACCGCTATGGGACGGGGATATGAGCAAGTTTGTACTCGTTTGATCCCGACCCGCGCCATGGAGAGTCAGCTTTTCATCGCGTACGCAAACCACAGCGGTACCGAAGCCGGGTTTGAACTCGCGGGGACAAGCGTGATCGCTGGTGCTGATGGCAGCATATTGGCCCAAGGCGGTCCTGATGCGGAACTTCTTGCGGCAGACATTGATGTGAGTACGCTAGCTACGATCAGAACTGAAGTGCCGTACTTGGCTGAAGCCAGAGTAGACCTTTACGCGCAGTGGTCCTCGGGTACTTCCGCAGGTAAGTAGCGCACGGAAGTACCGCAAGGAGCCAGTGAATCTTTATGCTGCTTTGGTATCTGGTGACCGAGGTGGGTTCAAGTTTGATTTGAGGTCTTTGAACCAATTGGAGTCAGCCATCAGTTGCGGGAATGATTTGTGCACGTATCCCGTGGCCGGTGGAGCGGTAGATTTATAGGTTGTCGATGAGCCAGGGCACATGAGCATTGAGTGTGGGCCTTTGAGCATCGTAAATTCGTACCAACCAGTGGCTTCTTTGGCTTTGTTGCACACCTCGCAACGGCCAAGGCCATTCCAAACGCTGGTCTTTCCTCCCCGCGCATACTGCTTCACGTGGTCTGCTTCTTCGACAATTCCGTCGCAAAATGGAGTCCGACAATGCCGGTCTCTAACTCTGATGAATTTCTTGAGCTTCTCCGGGAAGATGCGCGCCTTAGAATCCATAGCTATCAAATCCTGGTCGCCAGGTGCCGTGTAGATCCTAGCGAGTTCGGTGCGAACTTCGATTTGTTCAATATGTTCCGGAGTGAGTTTTGCTTCCATTTCTTCGAACGTCAGTTCGTTCACGATTTGATGGCCGCCGATCCATTCACGGACTTCCTGTGCCGGCATGTATCCGTAGCCTTCGAGGAATGCAGGCTCTCGTTCACCTTGGAATAATGCGCGATCAGTCATGATGACCCCAACCTGCAAATTGATTGGAGTCTTCGAGGGTGCATCGACGACCATATAACCAGTGAGAAGATCCGCTCTGATCTGATCCAGAGTGCGCTCGTCGCCCTTTCTCTTGAGCTTTCGAGATTCTTTGTAGATGTAGTTCTTCAGCCCCATTCCGCTAATCAATGGGAGCTGGGCCGATAGCTTTACGCAACCTGTCTCCTTGTCGACAAACATCCGAGCGAAGCGGCGTTCTTCGACAGTCTTATGGTCCTTGGAGACAGGGTCGGAATTGAAAGAGAGAATGAAGTTGCGGACAGTGTCCTTGATTCGGTTGCGCCCCATACCCTCAAACATGTTTGGGTTGGCGGCGAAGAGCTCATCAAATTCCGTGCGACGCTGAGCTTTGATGGTCTGCAGTTCGTTGAGAATAGTAAACATGTGGGCCTCGGTGAATTCACCACGTGAGAACGCAGCCGCTAAATTTGGGGTGTCTTCCATGAGGACACGGCAATTGACTAGGTAATTGCGGAAGCCTTTAGGAGACTGCTTGCGGGCAACGGCCACGCTGGAAGCAGCCCCACGGGTTTGGTCATCAAGATTGACGCCGCGATCTTCATGATCACGGACAAATTCTTTTTCTACTTGGTAAGACAGGCAGGCCTTCTTGTAGTCGGCCGAAGAGGTGAGGCCTTCAAGCGCTTCAATAGCGTGCAGGCACTCTGCTTTACTGCCGTGGTCTTCAAGCCACGTCAGGTCATCTTGCAGCTGAAGTACGTGGGACTGGAAACCCTCGTACGTTACTGCTGAGTCTAGGCCACCTCCGTGCGCCTTTGCTTCGGACATATTCTAATTATAGTTCGTTTGTTCGAAAATGTCTTCGAATACTGTGGAAAAGATTGTGTTGATTTCGCTGGGCTGTTTAGTTCATGGAGAGAAAAGTTAAGGCGAGGTAGAGCTCTTGTCGAACATCTGCTCGGTTTAGGTCCTTGTTTAGCACCTCACCGATGGAAGCGATGTGGCGACGCACAGAATTGCGGTGCAGGTCAATGTTCTTCGACGCCTGATCCCAGGATCCGTTTGCATCAAGCCAGCCCCGCAGAACTTCTAAGTACAGGTCGCGCCGGACTTCGGGTAGATCGAGGATGGGAGCCAAACTCTGGCGAGCGAGTTGCTTGCCGGCCTGCGTGGGCAAGAGTGAGAGGAAAGAATGCGAGATTAGTTGGGCGTCCAGGCTCCGGTGCTCCTCGCGCATGCGCGGCAGCAACCCAGTGGCCTGAGCCCGCAGATCGCCGATCTTCTCGCCGAGTCGATGATCCACGGGGACCGGCGCGCTGAAACCGGCGAGGTAGCCCGAGGCTTTGAGGCGATCGAACATGGGTTCGGTGGGCTCGGCGTGGGTTAGGGCGATGAAATGCTTCTCGCGCTCGGCAACCATCCGGGTATCGAGCAACGCCTGCAGATTTGCCAAGTGGAAGCCGGATTGTTTGGGGTTGGAGTGCTCCAGCTCGGTGATGACCGCAATACGAACCGGGGAGCGGGTGCGCTCGCCGAGGGAAAGGTTGAGCAAGGGCAGCACGGAGTCATCGAGCGCGACGCGTGAACCAAAGAGTAGCGCTGCAGCCAGCTGGGTGGAGGCCGAAGAGCTGGCGGCACGTTCGCGCGCGAGAACTTCGAACAGATCCAGCGCGGTGGTGATCAGGTTGTGGTCGAATGCCGAGGGGGAATGGGCGAACCCGACCGATAACACTCCTAACAAGGGTGCGCGGTTACCGGCGGGCAGGGCGGCGCGGATCGGGAAGGTGAGGAAAACCAGTTGATCTTCGTGGTGCATCGTGAATTGCTGGCTGGTGCTGGCTTCGGCGAACAGCTTGGAGGTGAGCGCCTCGGAGATCTCGGCGCTTTCGGCCAGGGTCATCTGGTGGCGGATCTGGCCTTCGACGCCGAGCAGTCTCACGCTGGCTTTCAGGCGCTGAGACAGCGTGGACACTAGCTGACTTTCGGCGTCCGTGTGGGTCAGGCAACGCATTAAGGCGCGGTTGGCCTCAGCGTTGGCGCGAAGTTGTGCTGCGCTGTCAGCTTCGGTGAGCTTGGCAAAAGCGACGCCGATCGCGGCAAAAGGTACGCTGGCCGGGATTTCTAGCAGGGGCAGCTGGTATTGGCGGCAGGCATTGAGCACGGTGACCGGGATCGAAGTGAAATACGGTTCCAACCCAAAGCCCAGGGCGCTGACCTTGGCATGGGCCAAGCGTGCGATGAAGGCATTAACCTGCTTCGCATCATCAACACGCCCCAGGAGTGGGAAGCCACTGGTGAGGATCATTTCCTCGTCCATCAGGTAGTCGGTGGGGTCGTCCATATCGCTGGCTTCGACCCAGCGCAGTGGGCGGTCGCCGGCGTCGTGAACTAGGGTAATTTCCGGAGGCAGCTGGCGCAGGAAGCGAGCTAGGGTGATGCCCGGGGTGTCGGCGTCCGTTGTGTTTAGCTGCGGTGCAAAATGTCCCATAGAGAAATATTTTAGTTCAAAACTTCTACGCTGAGAGCCGGATCACAGACCTAGGCTTGTAGGCGGAAGAAAATTAACTGTGCACTAAGGACCCGAGATGAATAGCACGAGTACAGCCAGGCGTCAGCCAGCCACGGGCCTCGGTCCCCAGCTGCGACGGCGCAAGTCGATCTCGCAGATGATCTCCGAGAGCGAAGCCAACTCACCGGGAGGCACCTTACGGCGAACCTTGGGCATGTGGCAGCTGACCATGATCAGCGTCGGTGCCACCCTGGGCACCGGCATCCTGGTGATCCTCGGCGCTACCGTGCCGGTGGCCGGACCGGCCATCTGGATCTCCTTTGTGATCGCCGGCGTGACCGCACTGCTCTCGGCGGTATCCTATGCGGAAATGGCCGGAATGGTGCCTGTGGCGGGCTCCAGCTACTCCTATTCCTACGCGACCATGGGCGAAGGTATCGCCTGGATCTGCGGATGGTGCCTGGTGCTGGAATATGCGGTCTCCGTGGCCGCGGTGGCGGTGGGTGCCGGCGAATATGTCAACGAAGCACTGCGCGCCTTTGGCCTGGGGCTACCCGACGCGCTGGCCGGAGGGCCTGCTGAAGCTGGAGTGGTGAACCTGCCCGCGCTGATCGTTGTGGTGCTGGCGACCTTGCTCTTGGTGCGCGGCGCGCGCGAATCGGCCATCGTGAACACCGTGGTGGTCGTCATCAAGGCCGGCATCCTTGTGTTCTTCTCGATCGTGGCCTTCAGCGCCTTTGATGCCGGCAACTTCCAGCCGTTGCTGCCCATGGGCGCAGCCGGGGTGACCGCGGCGGCCTCCAGCGTCTTCTTCTCCTATATCGGTTTTGACGCTGCCTCCACGGCCGGCGAAGAAGCTAAAGACCCTAAGCGCGATCTGCCCCGAGCGATCATGCTCTCGATGCTGATTGTGACCATCGCCTACGTTTTGGTGGCGGTCTCCGCGGTCGGCGCCCGAAAGTGGACCTGGTTTGAAGGCTCGGAAGCGGCGCTGGTGCAGATCGTCGGCGAAATCACCGGCCAGCCGTGGTTGGTGCTTGTCTTCGCGGTGGCCTCGGTGCTCGCGATCGCCTCGGTGGTGCTCACGGTGCTTTATGGGCAGACCCGCATCCTGCTCTCGATGTCGCGTGACGGGCTGGTCCCGGCGGCCTTCGGTAAGGTGTCGGCGCGGACCGGAACCCCGGTAATCGGCACCTTGATTACCGGTATTCTGGTGGCGATCACCGCTGGCTTTATCCCGCTGGGCGCGCTGGCCGACGCCACGAGCATCGGCACCCTGTTCGCCTTTGCGCTGGTGGGCATCTCGGTGATGTATCTACGCCGCAAGCAGCCACTGGCCCCGCGTACCTTTAAGGTGCCCTTGTACCCGATCACCCCGATTTTGGGCGTGCTCGCCTGCGTCTTCTTAATGTCTCAGCTCTCTTGGCACACCTGGCTGGTCTTCGGGATCTGGATGCTGGTGGGCATCGGAATTTACCTCGGCTACTCACGGCGACGCTCGGCGCTCGGGAGGATGAGCAAGCAGGAATACATCAACAGCCACCAGACGAAACTACCCCAGGATTCATAAATGAACGACGCACAACCAATCACCATGCTCAACCCGGACTTCCCGTTCAGCTACGACACCTATCTGGAAAATCCGGCCGGGTTGGGCGCTGTTGACCCAAAACTTTACGGCACCGAGGTGGCCGTGATCGGCGCCGGGCTTTCCGGGTTGGTCACCGCCTACGAGCTGATGAAGCTGGGCCTGAAGCCGGTGGTGTATGAGGCCGATCAGATCGGCGGTCGCCTGCGTACCGCAAGTTTCGCCGCCGCACCGCAGATTACCTGCGATCTGGGTGGCATGCGCTTCCCGGTCTCCAGCAAGGCGCTGTACCACTACATTCACCTGCTGGACTTAGATACCTACGACTTCCCTAACCCGCTGGCCGAACCTACCGACTCCACGGTGATCGAACTCAAGGGGCAGAAAATCTACGTGGAAGACCCGGCTGACCTTCCGGTCTTCTACCAGGAAGTGGCCGACGCGTGGAAGCAGGCGCTGCGCGAGGACGCCCACTTTGAACAGATGCAGCAGGCCATCCGTGAGCGCGACACCGCGACGATCAAAAAGCTGTGGGACTCGATGCTTGAAGAGTTCGACGAGGAAAGCTTCTACGGCTTCATCGCCAACTCCAAGGCGTTTAAAGAGGCCGGATTTGAACACCGCGAAGCCTTTGGCCAGGTCGGCTTTGGCTCTGGTGGCTGGGACACCGACTTCCCCAACTCGATTCTAGAAATCCTGCGTGTGGTCTACACCGACGCCGACGACTACCACCGCGGTATCACCGGGGGAGCAGCTAAGCTGCCCGAGGCCCTGTGGAACCATGCGCCGGAAAAGATGGCGCACTGGCCTGCGGGAACCTCACTGTCTTCGCTGCACGGTGGTGCCCCGCGTGGCGCTGTTTCCAAGGTCTACCGCACGTCCAACCCCGGGTTTGACGGCGCGAACACCATCGAGGTGACCGAACGTTTTGGTCGCACCCAGGAATTTGGTGCGGTGGTCTCCACCGTGCAGTCCTGGTTGCTTTCCACCGGCATCGACACCGACGAACAGCTTTTCGCACCCGAGTTGTGGACCGCGATCGAGCGCAGCCACTACATGCAGTCCTCCAAAACCTTCGTGATGGTCGACCGCCCATTTTGGAAGGATCGCGACCCGGTCACCGGCGAGCACCTGATGTCGATGACGCTCACCGACCGACTGAATCGCGCCACCTACCTGCTGGATAATGGTGAGGATCAGCCGGCGGTCATCCTGCTTTCCTACACCTGGAATGACGATGCGCTGAAGTGGCTCTCGCTCTCGGCGCAACGCCGCATGGAACTGATGCTGCATTCGTTGGAGAAGATCTACCCGGGCGTGGATATCCGCAGCCACATTGTGGGTCAGCCGATCACCGTGTCTTGGGAGTCCGATCCGAACTTCATGGGCGCGTTTAAGGCCAACCTGCCCGGCCACTACCGCTACCAGCAGCGCCTATACACCCACTTCGATCAGCAGGGCATGGCCGCTGAACACCGCGGCATTTTCCTAGCCGGCGACGACGTGTCCTGGACCGCTGGATGGGCCGAAGGCGCAGTGACCACCGGTCTGAACGCCCTGTGGGGCGTCGTGCAGCACCTGGGTGGAAGCGACGCGCAGGCCAATCCGGGCCCGGGTGCGTTCCTGGCCGAGTTCGGCCCGAAGGTGCTGTAGTTAGACGTTGGCGAACAAACCAAAATCCCGCACTGTGAATGTGCGGGATTTTTGGGTTAAAGCACCGCGGTCGCGTTGGTTGTTATTACAAGGGCGAGGCGAAAGCCGGAAGATTTCAAAAATAGTTTCGAATCGAGTGGAATTTTGCTCGAAAGTACTTTATTGTAAATACTGTAATTGTCGATCGCGAATAATCCTGAAGGAGGGTGGCGACGTTGAAGAATAATGAACAGCAAGCCGCCGGCTTCCAGTATTTGTTTAGCGGCAAAAATGAGCCCCGCCAACTCCATGAGTTCGGGTTTCGCAAGCCACGCACGCATCGACTATTACCCGCAGAATCTAGCGGATAAATTACGTTTTGACCTCTAGGATCTCGGTTTGAGACCCTGCGCTCCACCTGTAGCAAGGCGGTAGTACGGTGAAGTGAGCGGAACCTTCGGGAGTCGATGAACTTAGTTCGTTGGCTCCTTTTTTATTTTCCATTCAAACGCATTGCATGGGATTAATTGTCGCGTCCAAAAATAGAAAGTGACCTAAAAATACTCGAAATTAAATTTCGAGAGAGGAATGAATCATGAGTCGTTCAACAGCGTTACCCGTAGCGCTGAGTGGGAGCCGCGACCGCGTAAAGATGTGGGCGGCGGAGGACGAAGTGGAACGCGAAGCGCTGGAGCAGCTGCGCCGGGTAGCGCAGCTTCCGTGGGTGCATGGAGTGCGCGTGATGCCCGATGTTCATGTGGGCAAGGGTGCGACGATCGGCAGCGTGATCGCCATGAATCAGGCAGTCTCGCCCTCCGCAGTAGGCGTGGATATTGGTTGTGGTGTGGCCGCGGTACGAACCAGCATTCGGGCGGATCAGTTAGCCGATCTGGAGTTGCTGCGCGCCAATATTGAGGCGACGATACCGGTGGGCTTCAACGCCCACGACGAACTGCCCGATCTGCGAAAGTTCGGTCTAGAGGCCGGCGTAGATGGACTGTTCGGGAAATTTGAATCGCTAGATGAGAAGGTGCATCGTCTGCGGAACAAAGCAGTGGGGCAGCTGGGGACCCTAGGCGGTGGCAACCACTTCCTTGAACTGTGCCTTGATCAGGATGATCGAGTGTGGATCACCCTGCACTCCGGATCACGCAATATCGGCAAGACCCTGGCCGACCGGCACATCAACATCGCCAAGTCCTTGGGCCACAACCAGGGATTGGTTGATCGCGAACTGGCAGTGTTCATTGAGGGTACGCCACAGATGGATGCGTACAAGCATGATCTGTGGTGGGCACAGGAATATGCGGCGAAGTCTCGTGCGCTGATGCTCGCGCTATTCAAGGATGCGGTGGTGCGACACTTCGAGGGGCTCGACGTTCTCTTTGATGCGCCGATCAACGTGCACCACAACTACGTGAACGAGGAGACGATCGACGGGCAGACGCTTTTGGTAACCCGCAAGGGTGCGATCCGTGCTGGTGCCGGTGATCTGGCGCTGATTCCGGGGTCGATGGGAACCGGGTCCTACATTGTGCGTGGGCGTGGTAACCCGGGTTCGTACTTCTCGGCATCTCATGGTGCGGGCAGGCGGATGAGTAGGACTGCGGCGAAGAAGAAGTACTCGGCGCAGGATCTCGCGGCGCAGACTATGGGTATCGAGTGTCGTAAGGACGCTGGCGTCGTGGATGAAATCCCCGCTGCGTACAAGGACATCCACCAGGTGATTGAAGCGCAGAAGGATCTGGTGGAGGTCGTCGGGCACCTGCGCACCATCCTGTGCGTCAAGGGGTAGGTGTGGCGTTCAACCTGATACTTTGCCGATAGTTCCTAGGAGAATGATCGGCAAGGTGTCAGGCTTGAGCCATGCCTATTAACCACGAGTCAGTAATCAACGTGCCAATTGAGCAGGTGTTTGCCTGGCACGAGAATCCCGGGGCCATGCAGCGTCTGTTGCCACCATGGCAACCGGTGACGGCGGTTAGCGCAGCTAAATCGCTCAAGGACGGCAGAGCAGTGCTAGGTTTGCCGGCCGGGGTGCGCCTGCGTGCCGAACATCAGGCGCAGCATTACGTGCCGCAACGATTGTTTGTTGATGAACTGCGGCTACCAGCAGCCCTGAGCTGGAGGCATGAACATCACTTTGAGCCGCTGGATTCGAATCGCACTCGGGTCAGTGACAGCGTAGAAACCAATCTGCCTGCCACGGCGGTCCAGCGTTTGCTTGAGTACCGCCATCGGCAGCTCGCTGAAGACCTCGCCGCCCATCAGGCTGCCACGCAACGCGGGGTGAAGTCCCAAAAAATCGCAGTCACCGGGGCCAGCGGGCTGGTGGGAAAAGAACTGTGCGCCTTCCTTGAAGCCGGTGGGCATCAGGTGATCAGGCTAGTGCGTCGCAGTGCTTCCGGTGCCGGTGAACGGACCTGGAATCCGCAGGACCCCTCGCACGAGTCGCTGGCCGGATGCGACGCAGTGATCCATCTGGCCGGGGCAAGTATCGCTGGCCGGTTCACCGAAAAGCATCGACGGAACATTGCACAAAGCCGGATCGAACCCACCCGGAAACTTGCGGTGGCTGCGGCTCGGGCAGGGGTGCGGGTATTTATCAGCGCCTCGGCTATCGGGATTTATGGGGCCCAGGCCGGGCCGAGCCTGTTGGATGAAGACGCCGGGCAGGGCGATGATTTCCTGGCCCAGGTAGTTCGTGATTGGGAAGCCGCCGCGCGCGAACCAGCATCGGGACAGATGCGACGAGTGCAGGTACGAACCGGGCTGGTGCAAAGCCCACGAGGCGGCACCTTGGGGCTGCTTAAACCGCTGTACCATGCGGGGCTCGGCGGGAAGATCGGCAACGGCGAGCAGTGGCAATCCTGGATCGGGCTAGATGATCTGCTCGATATTTACTATCGCGCACTGTGGGATGAGAATCTTGACGGCCCGGTGAATGCTGTGGCACCAAACCCGGTACGTAATCGCGAATATTCGGCGACGCTGGCGGCGGTGCTACACCGCCCCGAGATTCTTCCGGTGCCCGCCTTTGCTCCCGGGATCTTGCTGGGAAAGCAGGGAGCCGAGCTGTTGGCCTTGGCCAGTCAACGCGTAACGCCTAAAAAACTAACGGATCTAGGGCACAGGTTCCGTAGCGAAGAGCTAGCAGACGCGTTGGGTCATTGCTTGGGACGATCGTGATCTAGCGCTACGGGCCGTTCATACCTTATGATCAGTGAGTCAGGAGTCACATTTTGTGGTTTCCGGCGCTCTCAAAAGGGGCGATACCCGTTGCCAAGATGCAACTGGTAACGGCAGACATATATGGAATTTTCTTCAGCACCATTCTTTGAAAAGAGTCCATAATGTCTAGCGTTTCAGCTGCCATTGCCCATGCCCTTAAACCAGTTGCCCCACAGATTTTCGGACTGATGGGAAATGGTAACGCCCACTTCCTTGACGCCGCTGTTCGCACCGGCTTTGACTACACCGCGGTACGCCACGAGTCGGCTGCCGTGGCAGCTGCCGATGCGTACTTCCGGATTTCCAACAAGCTGGCCATCGCCACCACCACCTACGGTGCGGGCTATACCAATGCAGTGACCGCACTGGCCGAGGCCGCTGCCGCCGGTACCCCACTGCTCTTTGTCACCGGTGATGCGCCGAGCACGGGACTGCGCTCCTGGGACGTGGATCAGGCCGCGATCGACGGTGGCGTTCGCGCACCACGGTATGTGGTGAGCCGGCAGAATCCGGGGCACACCGCGCTAGAAGCCGCCGCTCACGCATTGCGCGAGTCGACCCCGGTAGTGCTGGCCATTCCCTATGACCTGGCTGCGGTTCAATGCGTTGAAGACTCGACGCCGGACTTCGCTGATTTTTCGAGCACCCCGCCGGCGCCTCAGCTGAACTCCACACAGCTAAGGCAGATCGCCGAGCAGTTAGAAGCTTCGCAGCGGACCCATATTCTCTACGGTAAGGGAGCGATCGACGCCGCGCAGCAAATCACCAAACTGGCTCGCAAGCTTGATGCAACTACCTCGGGCACCCTATTGGCCCGAGACTTATTGGACTACGAATTTGATTTGGGCATCACCGGCGGATTCGCCACCGAGGTGAACGCGCAGATCATCGCGCAGGCCGATACCGTGCTGGTTTTGGGCGCCTCCCTGAACCAATTCACCATGCGCTTTGGCGCGTTGGTTAGCGATTCGGCGATGCTGATCCAGATTGATCTGGGCCCGGCCGCCACCAACCCGCGGGTGAACTACTTCGCAACCGCCGATGCATCGCTGGCCGCAGAAGACCTGCTGGGCGCTGTGCAGCCAGCGGTAAGTAGCTGGTGCTCGTCGCTGGATCTGAGCCAGTTGCGTCACCGCCCGGCCGGCGATGAGATCGCCGAAGATTCAGCGTTGGATCCGCGTCGGGTGGCTAGTGAGCTGGAAAAGATTCTGCCCAGCAAGCGTGTACTAGTCCAGGACGGTGGGCACTTCATCGGTTGGGGCCCCATGTATTGGTCAACTACTGGCGCCCGTTCGTTGACCTGCGTGGGCACAGCGTTCCAGTCCATCGGGCTGGGGATTGCCTCGATGTTAGGTGCCGGCGCCGCGGCCGAAGGACGCACAGTTGTCCTGGCTGCCGGTGACGGTGGGTTCCTGATGGGGCTGGCCGATCTGGAGTCGATCATCCGTACCGTAGCCAGCGGGGTGATCGTTATTTACAACGACTCCGCCTACGGTGCCGAGGTACACCAATACGGCTCGATCGGCTTGCATGTTGACCCGATGCTGATTCCGACCGTCGATTTTGTCAGCATCGCCCGTTCAATGGGTGCCACCGGGGTGCGGGTAGAGACGCTCGCGGACTTCGAAGGTGTGAGCAATTGGGCAGCTCAGGGTGCGCAGGGGGTTTGCCTAGTTGACGCCCGCGTGTCCACGGGGGTTCGGGCCCCTTATATGGAAGAGATCTTGGCGGCTAACAAGTTGGCGGCCGCGACGCTGGCATTACAATCCGATTAAGGTGCTGGAAAAGTGGCTGGGGTACGGCGTAGGGTTGATCCGTGCGAAAGATTCTAGTTGGAGCAGCAGGCCTGAGCCTCGGGGCGCTTTTTGTGTTCCCCGCAGTCGCCGCCTCGGCTGTACCAACTGGCCCGACGGATGTCGCCGGTATCCCAGCCCAAGCATTGTCACAGACTTCCTTGCGCGTAGCCACCATCGAAGCAAACCTCACCGCTGATGCGCCGGGCAAGCTTAATGAAAACCTGATGGGGGCAAATAACCAGCAGGCGGGACATGTCGCTGATAGCATCGCGCAGGCTAATGCGGACGTGGTTGTCCTTACTAATATGGATGCAGATCAGGTGGCCGTGGATACCTTCCGCGACCTGTACCTGAATAACACCGAAGATGACCGTTCCGACGTGGACTACCAGTATTCCTATTTGGCTGTCGGATCCAAGGGCTTGCAAAGCGGTGCGGATCTGAATGCCGACGGTGTTATTGGTGGAGCTCCAGATGCCTGGGGTCAAGGATCCTTTGAAGAGCAGGGTTCGGTAGTTGTGCTCTCTAAGTACCCGGTAGATGAAGAACAAGTCACCGCGGTATCCAAACTTAAATGGCAGGATGTTGCCAACAACCAGTTGCACCACACCAAGCTCGACGGTGTGTTGGCAGCTTCGATGCCTGTTATGAATACCGGCTTGTGGGACATTCCCATCGAGTACCGGAATCAGCGGGTACACGTGATAGCAGCGCAGACCGAACCCGAAAATCAGAATCAGGACGTGGCCGCTGCTCGCCAGAGTGACGAGTTGAAGGTTATCGTCGACTATCTCGACGGTGAAGACTACGTGCATATCGACGAGGGACGTCAGGCAAAGGGTGTCGGGGACGAGAAATTTGTCGTCGCTGGTGCACTAAATCTTCAGGCCTCCGGCGAGCCCCGCATCAATCACTTCCTTAAAGGACTGGGCCGCGAGGATGCACTGAACGAGTCGGGAAGCTACCTGGTACCGGATACCTCATGGCAGATTGTTGGTCAGGGTCGCATTGAACAGAGCGAGCCCCCACTGGATGAAGTGCTTCCAGAAATCGTCGAAGAACCCGGATCACTGATCTGGACCGACATTCAGTTCTAGGAACTAACGAAACGTTCGCGCAGGGCGATAACGTCCGTATTCTCGCGTCGCTCTGGTCGGTTGCCGGTCAGTTCTTCGCGCCGTAACCCTTACTGGCCTGAACGTTTCTGTAGATTAACTATCACAAGCTAGTAATGCACCATCCACTGAAAAACAGCGAACCCGAGCACTGCACGGCAGGCTCAAGGTAACTCTCAGGGTTTTGCGGAAAGCTGGAGGCATCATGAAAAACGCTCCAATCTCGATGGCTTTCATCGGTAAAGATGGCAAGCCCCGCAATGGTGTTCAGCAGGCCATTTTGAAGGGCATTGGCGTACAGCGCCCGCTGGTACTTGCGTACATCAACCGCCTACGTAAGAAACACCCGAATGCAGATTCAACTGAACTAGCTGCCATCGTTGAACGCGATTATCTTCTAGTTGTTACAGGCTCCGGCGCAGCTGTGGGTGGTACCGCCGCAGTGCCAGCCATTGGCACCGCTGTCGCATTAGGTCTCTCGGCCGCAGCGACACTTGGTTTCCTTGAAGCCTCCGCGCTCTACGCACAGAGCTTGGCCGAACTTCACGGTATTGCTATCGAGGATCCCGATCAGTCCCGAATTCTGGTGATGGGTATCCTCATGGGCGAGGAAGGTAGCTCAATGATTGCCGGGCTTACCGCACAAGCAGCAGGCCGAGGATCGGGACCGGTGAAGGGTTGGGCCCACGCCTTCGGAGCCAATAAGAGCACCAGTCTCTACGCGAGTATGCAGCGCAGCCTGCAGAAGAAATTCTTTCAAAAGGTTGTCGGCACCCAAGCTGCCAGCATGATGGGGCGTCTGGTTCCGTTCGGAGTCGGCGCTGTGATTGGTGGAGCGGGTAACCGATTCATGGCAAAGCGTGTGATCGAGAATGCTAGCGTAGCGTTCGCTGGTATGCCGAAGGTTGTACCGAGCTCGTTGCCGGCCAATGATCCACGTGTGCTCGATGCTGAAATCGTCGAGGACTAGAGAATCACCAGGTTCGAGCGTCGCTGACGGCGCAGATAGAACGCCCCGCAAAACAGTTTTAGCTGTTTTGTGGGGCGTTTTTTGATCATAATCCGCATAGATCCGGGGTTAAAAGCAGTCGCTGGAGATTAAGTGTGCACGGTCACCGTTGCAAAGTACCCCATCGATTTGCACGACCCCCAAAACCTGTGTATAGTTTTTCCTTGTCGCCGAGAGCAAAACGGAACAAATAACCGGATGTAAATCGGAGACAAAACCCCAGAAAATCAACAGATATACACAGGTCACTGTGGAAAAGATGTTGAAGA
>Ga0308157_10001176_pt1 | contig 59454 bp, 56 predicted proteins | sample PhyBR1_FD_201035 | JGI IMG/M metagenome (GOLD analysis project Ga0308157, IMG submission 201035) | Phyllosphere microbial communities from UC Gill Tract Community Farm, Albany, California, United States - DLSLB.R1 | ecosystem: Host-associated > Plants > Phyllosphere > Unclassified | place: USA... | reverse complement strand
CCGGCTTTTTTCAGCCAGGGTTAGCGCATCCAAATGCTTTGCCAATACCGACCCATCTGGCCCCGGTTATCCATTGCGAGCCAAGGCTCTGGGTGTTTGGGCACGTGCAAAACCGTAGGGTCGACGGCTTTAATAAATGCAGCCAAAGCCGGTAGGTGCGGCTCGATGAAGGGCAGCAAAAGGTACTCCCATGAGGCATAAAAGGACAGCATCCAGTGCAGCTCGGCGTCTGGTTGCTGACCGAGCATGTGTTCATCCAGCCAGACGTAAACGGTGCGAATGCTGGCTTCGTCCAACTCTCCAATGCCCGAGATAAAGCTTGGTTCTAGCAGCCCAAACCAACTCAAAAAAGCCAGTCGCTTCAGAATTTCGAGTTTCTCACTATCGTTCGTACTGCATTGATAAGCAGCTATATAATGGGTGTAAATGTCGGAGTAAGCCGCGAAAATACCCGCCTCTTCCAGCTGCTGCGTTTTGGCTTCGATAGTGCCCGTAAATGAGCTAATGTAGGAGCAGAGGGCCTGCTCGCGGGCCGTCAACTCGGCTAAAATGTTGCTCATAAGAGTAATGGATTTGCAGTAGTGTAACGCGGCAGAGAAGCGGCATAAAAGGTGAGTGAGTACTTGCTTTTAACAAAAGTATTTTGTATACTTGTTAGCACACCAAGTCTAACCTGCCATGACAACCCAGCCCACTTCCGTCCCCGAAGTAGTAACGGCCAGCGGTACTGCCGCCCCAGCTTGCCCCAAGCTGGCCGCTCTCAAAGCCCAGGCCAAAGCGTTGAAGAAGTGGCACAAGCACGAGCAGCGCCGGGTTTTTATGGCGTTGTGCTCGGGCTTTCATGCGCTAGGGTTCAGCTTTTGAGCTAGTTGGGGGCTAGCCGCCGAATGGTGGCGAACTGAAGCCCTATAGCTAACAAAAACGCCCCGCCGGACTGGCAGGGCGTTTTGTATTCGCAGCCGGTCGTAGCGGCTACGGAAATTTCGGGAACTTCGAGAAATCAGGCTGGCGCTTTTCGAGGAAAGCATTTTTGCCTTCCTTAGCCTCTTCGCTCAGGTAATAGAGCAGCGTGGCATTGCCGGCCAGCTCCTGTATACCGGCCTGGCCATCGAGCTCGGCGTTGAACGACGATTTGAGCATGCGCAGGGCTAGCGGGCTTTTTTGCAGAATTTTGTGGCACCAGGCCACGGTGGTTTCCTCCAGCTTGTCGAGCGGGACTACCTTGTTTACCAGGCCCATATCCAGGGCTTCCTGGGCGTCGTACTGGTCGCAGAGAAACCAGATTTCGCGGGCTTTTTTCTGGCCCACCACGCGCGCCAGGTAGCTAGCCCCAAAGCCGCCGTCGAACGAGCCCACGTTGGGGCCGGTCTGGCCGAAGCGGGCGTTTTCGGCCGCAATAGTCAGGTCGCATACCACGTGCAGCACGTGGCCGCCCCCGATGGCCCAGCCGGCCACCATCGCGATTACGGGCTTGGGAATGCTGCGAATCATCTTCTGCAAGTCCAGCACGTTGAGGCGCGGCACCGCATCGCCGCCCACGTAGCCGCCGTGGCCGCGCACGCTCTGGTCGCCGCCCGAGCAGAAGGCCCGCCCGCCCTCGCCGGTGAGGATGATAGCACCGATATCGGTGCGGTTGCGGCAAATGTCCATCGCCGCTATCATCTCATCTACCGTGAGCGGCGTGAAGGCGTTGTGCACCTGCGGCCGGTTGATGCTGATTTTGGCAATGCCCCCGTGCTGGGAGAAAATAATTTCCTGGAACTCCTTAATCGGGGTCCACTCGATGGGTTCAGTCATGAGCGCAAAGTTTCGCTAGGTTAAAAGAAGTCTCGCAAAGCTCAGTAAGTTAAAGAGGTGGGCGAAACCTCTTTTAACCCAGCGAAGCCTTGCGTTAAAAAGCAGTTTTTACGGCGGTACGGTATTCCTCAAAAAACGCCGCATTGGTTTCCGAGTCGGTGAAGATTTCGAGCACCGCCGCGCCGCTTTCGGCCGCAAAGAAAACCGGTAGCGCGCTAGCCAGCTCGGCGAGCGACCACACGGGTAAATGCCGCAGGTCGAAATCGCGGCACAGGTTTTCGGCCGTGAGGGCCTGGTGGGTTTCAAAAAACTCTTCCAGTTCGGGCTGCTGGCGCGGCCCGTCGATGAGCCGGAAAATACCGCCGCCGTGATTGTTGAACAGCACCACCCGCAGGTTGGGCGTGGGGTAGTTGTGCCAGAAGGCATTGCGGTCGTAGAAAAATGCCACGTCGCCGGTTAGCAGCACCACCGGGCGCTCGGGCTGGGCCAGTGCCGCGCCCACGGCCGTGGAGTTGCAGCCATCGATGCCGCTGGTGCCACGGTTGGCAAACACGTCGATTTGGCGGTTGGCCGGCACCCCTAGTATGTTAACGTAGCGCACGGCCATGCTATTGGCCAGGTGCAGGGCCGTGCGCTCGGGCAGGCTAGCCAGCACCTGGCGGAAAGCCGCAAACTCGTTGGAGGGCTGGCCTTCGGCCGCAAAAAACCGGGTTAAAAAGGCCGTGGCCGTGGTTTCGGCGAGTTGCCAGGTAAAGTCGGGCGCCGAAGCAGTGCCCGGCGTGGGTGCAGCAGGTTCTGGCGCCTCCGCTACTTTTTGCGCCGCCCGCAGGCTGAGAAAAGAAATCTGGTTCGCACTCTCAGTCCGGTTATAGTCCTTGGTTTCGAAGCCGGTGAGCTGCTGAAAAAACACGGCCGGCTGCACCCGAACAACCCGCGTGAGGCTGCGGAAGGTATCGGCGACTTCGCCCGCGGCTTGCAGGTGCCAGTGCTGAGCGGGCGCGGCCTCGCGCAAAAATAGCTTCAAGCTCTTGGAAATCAGCGACTGGCCGAACGTGATGAGCAAATCGGGCTTGAGGGTTGCTTTCTGCGCGGGGGAGAGGCCCGCCAAGAAAACATCGTGGTGGCGCACGGCGGGCACGATGCCCAGGTTGGCAATGCTATCGGCCACCACCGCCACCTGCCGCTCCTGGGCAAACTCGTAGAGCGCGGCGGCTAGGCCGGGGCTATCGGCCTGCTGGCCTGCCACTACCAGCACCCGGCCCGCCGCCCGCAGCTGGCGGCGCAGCTCCAGGATTTCGGTCGGCGGCAGCATGGTAATGGCGTGGTCATCGCGGATGATTTTGACGCCCACCTCGTAGTCCAGCTCCTCGCCCGGCTGGGGGTAAAACGGCTCGCGCAGGGGCACATTCACGTGCACGGGCCCGGCCGGACCCGTTTTGGTAAGGTTAATGGCCTCATTGATAAGGCGCTCGGCGTGCCACTTGGCATCGGCGTGCGCGGTGTCGGCCGGAAAGTCGAAGCTGCCCTTGGCGTGGGCCCCGTAGAGGGTGCGCTGCCGGATGGTTTGGCCATCGAGCTGGTCTATCCACTCGGGTGGGCGGTCGGCGGTGAGCACCAGCAGCGGAATTTGCTGAAAAAACGCCTCCGCCACGGCCGGCGCGTAGTTGAGGCCGGCCGTGCCGCTGGTGCACACCAGCACCACCGGCCGCCGCGTGGCCTGCGCAATACCCAGCCCGATGAAGGCCGCCGCCCGCTCGTCGGGCACCACGCGCAGCTTGCCCCGGTAGGCCGGGTGCCGCGCAAACGCCAGCGTGAGCGGCGCCGAGCGCGAGCCTGGCGACAGAATAACGTCGGTGATGCCGTGCCGGGCGCAGATTTCGGCGATGTTGAAGACGGCTTGCATGGAATTCATTGGAAACTCTTAAAAAACGTTGGTTATGCTGCCGCAGGAAGCGTCTTGTCAGGTATAGAACCCTGAAGCTTGTTTTCTAACGACGGCAAACCTGGCAAGATGCTTCCTGCGGCAGCATAACCAACGTTTTCAGTGCAGAATCTTATTTTAAAATCGACCCCACAGTTTGCAGTTTCAGTTCGGTTTCCTGCCATTCGCGGCTAGGGTCCGAGTCGGCCGTGAGGCCGGTGCCAGCGTAGAGAATGGCCTCAGTGGGCCGCAGTTGCAGGCAGCGCAGGTTTACGTACAGCCGCGCCACGCCGGGGCTAGCCACGTTTACCGGGCCCAGAAAGCCGCTGTAGTAGGCGCGGTCGTAGCCCTCGTGCTGGCGCAAAAAATCCAGCGCGGCGGCCTTGGGCATGCCGCCCACGGCCGAGGTGGGGTGCAGCAGCCGCAGCATATCGGTGCCGAGCGAGGCGGCGAAAGGTACGTTTTTCAAATCGACCTCAAAGTCGGTGCGCAGGTGCAATAGTTGCCCCGCCACGGCCGTGCGCGGCCCCGCCTCGTGGTATTCGCGCAGGCGCAGCTGCTTGAAGCAGCTCACGATGTAGCGCGCCACCAGGGCCTGCTCCTCAATTTCCTTCTGGCGCCAGATGGCATCCTGCGGGCGGTGGCCGGGCACCAGCGGCTGGGTGCCGGCCAAGGCCATGGTGTGAAAAAAGCCGTCGGCCGTGACCTCGGCCAGCACCTCGGGCGAGGCCCCTAGCCAGGTGCCCACGCCCGGCACGCTCACCAGCGAGATAAAGGCGCGCGCGTAGTTGCGGCTCAGCTCTTCAAACGCCCCTAGCGGGTCGAAGCCCGCCGGCAACGGGCGGCGGGCGGCGCGCGACGTCACCACCTTCACTACCTGCCTAGCCTCGATGGCCGCCACGCCGGTGCGCACAAACTGAGTGTAAACCGCCTCGCTGGCGGCGGCAGGCGCCGGCTGCGGGCTGTAGTGCCAGGCCAGCACGGGCGGCGTGGGTAGGGCTAGCCAAGCCGTGAGATTAGGCACCAGCTCGCGGGCGGCGGGCGAAACCCGCACTGTATCGGGCGCGGTGAGGTCGTACTGCACATCGGCGGGCAAAAAAAGCGCCGGGTTGTGGTCGGAATCGCAAAATGGGAAAAAGGCGAAGCCGGCCGGCGCAGCCGGGTCCAGGGCCGGCGGCAGGCCAGTGTAAGTGGCTTCGAGCGAGCGGGCTACCAGCAGGCGCGGCTGGCTAGCCCCCGGCTCGCGCCACAGGGCCAGCGGCCGGCCCGTGCGCAGGGCCCCGGCCACGAGGTGGCGCAGCCGCGCCGACGCATCGAGGCCAGCCGTGGCGGCCGGCCAGCGCAGCAGCCGAGGGTCAGCCGGGCGCATTACGCTTGCTTGTCCTTGGCGGCGGGCAGGTCAATCACGGCCATCGTGATGCGGCTGATGCACACTAGGGCGCCGGTTTCTTCGTGGGTAATGCGGATTTCCCACACCTGGGTGGTGCGGCCCACGTGCAGGGCCGTGGCCCGGCCGCGCACCCAGCCCTGGCGCACCCCTTTGATGTGGTTGGCGTTGATTTCGAGGCCTACGCAGGCCTGGCGCGTCACATCAATGCGGGTGGCCGCGCCAATGCTGCCCAGCGTTTCGGCCAGGGCCACCGAGGCGCCGCCGTGCAGCAGGCCCATGGGCTGGTGCGTGCGGCCATCCACGGGCATGCGGCCTTCGAGGTAGGTGTCGGTGAGGGCGGTCAGCTCAATGCCGAGCGTGTCGGCTAGGGTAGGGCGGTGGCCCACCCAGGTTCTTACGTCGTCGAGAGTCATGGTTTTTCCGTTTTTTGTTATTCGTTTTTTGTTGTTCGCCCACAAAGCCGGCCCGGTCAAGCAAGGAGGCCGCCAACGAAAAACGAGTAACCAACAACGAACAACGTAGTAGCCAACCCGTACTTTACGGCATTGTTCGGCAAAACTACTCCGCCCACGCCCGTGCCAGTTCAGCAGCTTTACCTTCTTCGCCACGGTCAGACCGACTTCAACGTGCAGAACATCGTGCAGGGCAGCGGCATCGACTCGGACCTCAACGCGCGCGGCCGCCAGCAGGCCGCCCAGTTTTGGGCCGCTTACCAGAACCTGCCGTTTGCCCGCGTCTACACTTCCCGGCTCCGGCGCACGCGCCAGTCGGTGCAGCAGTTCATTGAGGCGGGTCTGCCGCACGAGGAGCACGCCGCCCTCAACGAAATCAGCTGGGGCACCCGCGAGGGCACCCGCATCACGCCCCAGGAGGATGCCGAATATGCCCGCGTGCTGGCCGCCTGGCAGGCCGGCGACGACCACGCCCGCCTGCCCGGTGGCGAAAGCCCCGCCGAGGTGGCCGCCCGCCAGCGCCCCTTTCTTGAGCTGCTGGCCCGCCGGCCCGCCGATGAGCTGGTGCTGGTGTGCCTGCACGGCCGCGCCCTGCGCGTGCTGCTGTGCCAGCTGCTGGGCTACCCCCTGCGCTACATGGATGGCTTCGAGCATCAGAACCTCTGCCTCTACAAGCTGCACGGCGTGGGCGGGCGCTACACTATTCGCAATTTTTTAGACCTAAGCCACCTGGCGTAAGCGTAGTGAACAGGGCCTAGTTACCAAGGAGTACTAAGCGGCTGGTGGCTAGGGTGCTCACTACTAACTGTTAACTAGGCCCTGTTCACCGCGAACCAGCTTTAGATTGTTTCCCCACTTTTTGGCGGCTAATTTTGAGCCCCAATCCCAACCTGCAATTCCGATGGCCGAAATTATCAAAATGCCGAAAATGAGCGACACGATGACCGAAGGGACCATCGCGGCCTGGCTCAAAAAAGTAGGCGACAAAGTGAAATCGGGCGACATCCTGGCCGAAGTCGAAACCGACAAGGCCACCATGGAGCTCGAAAATTACGAAGACGGCACCCTGCTCTACATCGGCCCCAAAGAAAAAGACTCCGTGCCCGTAGATGGCGTATTGGCCATTGTGGGCAAAGAAGGTGAAGATATTTCGGGCCTGCTCAACGGCCAGGGTGGGGCTAGCGCGCCGCCGGCCGCTGCTCCGGCGCCCGCGCCCGCCGCTGCCCCCGCACCAGCCCCCCAAGCGGCAGCGCCCGCGCCGGCTCCCAGTGCCCCCGCTGCCCCGGCCGCGTCTGCCAATGGCAAAAAGGCCATTGTGGTGCGCATGCCCAAAATGAGCGACACGATGACCGAAGGCACCATCGCCGCCTGGCTGAAGAAGGTGGGCGACAAAGTGAAATCGGGCGACGTGCTGGCGGAGGTCGAAACCGACAAAGCCACTATGGAGCTCGAAAACTACGAAGACGGTACCCTGCTCTACACCGGCCCCAAGGAAGGCGAAGCCGTGGCCGTAGACGGCGTGCTAGCCATTATTGGGGAGGAAGGGGCCGACATTCAGGCGCTGCTGGGTGGCCAAACCGGGGGCGCGGCCCCCGCGCCCGCCGCTGCTGCCCCGGCCGAAACGGCCGCCCCCGGCGCCGCGGCGCCGGCCGAAACGCCGCCGGCCGAAAGCACCGGCCGCCTGCTAGCCTCGCCGCTGGCCAAGAGCATTGCCAAGGACAAGGGCGTAGACCTGCGCCAAATTAAAGGCAGCGGCGAAAACGGCCGCATCGTGGCCCGTGACCTCGAAAACGCCCAGCCCGGCGCTAGCCCCGCTCCGGTGGCTGCCCCAGCCGCCGCGCCCGCCCAGGTCCCCGGCGAGTACATCCAGGCGGCTCTGCCCGAGCCGGCCGCCCCGGCGCCGAAGCCCGCCGCTGCGCCCGCGGCGGCCGAAGGCACCTACACCGATACCCCGGTGTCGCAGATGCGCAAGGTGATTGCCAAGCGCCTCTCGGAGAGCCTGTTCACGGCCCCGCATTTCTATCTCACGATGGAAATTCTGATGGACAAGGCGATGGAAACCCGCGTGAAGCTCAACGAGCTATCGCCGGTGAAGCTCTCGTTCAACGATATGGTTATCAAGGCGTCGGCCGTGGCGCTGCGCCAGCACCCGGCCATCAACTCGTCGTGGCTTGGCGACCGCATTCGCCAGAACAAAGTGGTGAACATTGGCGTGGCCGTGGCCGTGGACGAAGGCCTGCTGGTGCCCGTTATCCGTAACGCCGACGGCAAGGGCATGTCGCAGATTGCCACCGAAGTGAAGGAGCTGGCCGGCAAAGCCAAGAGCAAGAAGCTGCAACCCGCTGAGTGGGAGGGTAGTACCTTTACCATCTCGAACCTGGGCATGTTCGGCATCGATGAGTTTACGGCCATCATCAACCCGCCCGATGCCTGCATCCTGGCTGTGGGCGGCATCAAGCAAACCGCCGTGGTGAAGAACGGCGAGCTAGCCATCGGCAACATCATGAAGGTGACGCTGAGCTGCGACCACCGCGTGGTGGACGGTGCCACCGGCGCGGCCTTCCTCCAAACCTTGAAGGGCTTGCTGGAAGACCCCATGCGGATGCTCATCTGAGGCCACTGGCAGCGTTAAAAAGCGAAGCCCCGGGCTTGTCCGTACTGGATGGCCCGGGGCTTCGCTTTTTGCGATAATTATGGTATTTTTAAGAGATACTATTGACCGATAAATTTTTACCTGATTTTCTTTGAAATAGTACCCTAACTAGTAGATTTACAGGAATTTTTACCTGCCAAATCATTTTATCTGTTTCTATGAGAAGCATTCTTTTACTAATTAATGCAGCGAGCAGCCTGAGTACTTTGCCGGTAGTGGCGCAGCGCATTGCCGACCGCGAAGTGAAGTATGAATACCAGCGGCTGCCGCTCACGCTGCTGGATAAATCAAGAATTACCAGGTAGTGGTGGTGGCCCCCTACGAGGCGGAAAACGACCGGGCCCAGCAGGAATACAAGCGCGCTGGCCAGCGTAGACGCTGATTTTGCGCAGGCCGAGGCTAGCTACGCCAAAGCCGTAGCCGCCGTCAAAGCCGATTATGAGCAGAAACTGGCCGAGTACAACAAGCAGTCGCTGGCTACCAAAATGCTTAACAAAGGGGTGCTCAACGAAGGCAAACCCGTGCTGAGCCTGCCTTACCCGCCGCAGAAATCGCAGCCCATGCCGCCGCTTATGCGCCCAACGGTGGACAAGGAAGCCACGGCCGGCGGCCTAAAGGTGCCCGGCTACGCCCGCGGCGGCCAGGGTGCCGTGGTAACGGTGACACTCTACGGCATGGAGGCCAGCGAGCCCAAGAAAGACGAGTCGAGCGCGGCCTACCTGCGCAACGCCACAAACCCCAACAACCCGACCTACGTCATCGACTACCGCTACCCCGTGGGCGTGAAGGTGGAGGTGCCGGGCCAGGGCCTGGTGGTGAACGAAACCATTCCGGCTACCAACGAATACCAGCACCAGCAGACGGCGATGGCCGCCTACAGCAGCCCCGAGCAGCGCAAGCAGGAAATCGACCCTCTCGAAACCAAATTGCGCGAAGCCAATCTGAAGCTAGTGCAGCAGTATCTCGACAGCCAGTTTGGAGTGGCCACGGTGCCCCGCACCACGCTGCTCTACACCATCGAGCCGAAAAAAATGACCTACGATGAGTACCAGCCGGCTTACGAAGCGGCCATCGCGGCCTACAAAAAGCTGAACGAGGAACCCGACGCCGCCCGGCAATTTTTCGCTACCGCCTTGGCGCAGTGGGACAAAGCCCTGGCCGAAGCCAAGCCCACTGATAGCAAGGCCCGCATCAACGGCGACATTGCGGCCGTCACGTACCTCGACGCGGCGGAAGCCGCTATCTGGGCCGGGGAGCTGCCCCGCGCCGACAATTACCTGATGAAACTGAATACCCTGGACCTTTCGCGCCGCCAGAAGCGCCAGCTGGCCGACCTCGAAAGCCTAGCCAAAGACCAGAAGAAGCGCTACGCCGCCAATACGAAATAACCACCTGCCGGACCGTCGGCGCCCGCAACACCTGCCTAAGGCCTGAGTAGCCAAGCGACAAAAGCCCCCGCCGTGCAGGCGGGGGCTTTTGTCGCTTTAGCAAGGGTACTTGGCGAGGCGGGGGCTAGCCAGCAGCGGGCCAAAACAAGGCCGCCAGGGTATCGTGGAGCAGTTCTTCCTCGAAGGGCTTAGCCACGCACGCATTCATGCCCCCGGCTAGGTACTTTTGGGCATCGGCCGTGAAGGCATTGGCCGTGAGCGCCACGATGGGCACGCGCGCCCGCTGCGGGTGGGCTAGCCCCCGAATGGCGGCCGTGGCGGTGAGGCCGCTCATGCCAGGCATCTGAATGTCCATTAGAATGACGTCGAAATCGTGCGCGGCGGCCAGGTCCACCCCGGTTTGGCCATCTTCGGCTTCCTCAATGTGCATGCCCCATTCTTCGAGCAGCAGGCGCGCCACCAGCCGGTTTATCTCGTTGTCCTCGACCAGCAGCACGCGCTTGCCGCTAAAGGCCCGCTGAGCCGGGGCGGGCGCCGCCGGGCCAGCGGCAGCGGGCGTACTATCGCGCGGCAGGGTGAGGCGAAAGCTAAACGTGCTGCCCTTGCCCAGCTGGCTTTCCACGGTGAGGGTGCCGCCCATTTGCTCCACCAAGGCGCGGCTGATGCTCAGGCCCAGCCCGGTGCCCCCAAAATGGCGCGCCGTATCGGCGTAGGCCTGCGTAAAATCGTCGAAGATGTGCGCCACTTTCTCGGGCGCAATGCCCACGCCGGTATCGCGCACGCGAAACTCCACGGTGAGCGTTGTGGGCGTTTCGGCCACCTGGTAGCCGCCCACCGTAATGCGCCCCCCCGCCGGCGTAAACTTAACGGCGTTGCTGAGCAAATTGAGCAAAATCTGGTTGAGCCGGTGGGCGTCACCAATTACCCGCGGGTGCGGGCAGGAATCCTGTAAGCGCGTGGCTTCCACAGTAATACCTTTCTCGTGCGCTTGCAGGGCCAGAGGCTGGGCAGCGGTAAACATCGACTCGCAGAGGTTGAACGGCGCCGGCGAAAGCTCGAGCTTGCCCGAGCTTATTTTGGCCAAATCCAGCACGTCGTTGAGGATATTCAGCAAATGCCGGCCCGAGGCCTGCACCAGGTGCAGCCATTTGTGCTGGCGCTCGTCGAGGCTCGTTTTGCTGAGCTGCGCGGCAATGCCCAGCACCCCGTTCAGCGGCGTGCGAATCTCGTGGCTGATGTTGGCCAGGAAGTTGGCCCGGGCCTGCGCGGCAGCCTCGGCGGCGCCGCGCGCCTGCTCCAGCTCCGTCACATCGGTGCTGATGGTGAGCACGTGCCGGGCGCCGCCCTGCCACTCCAGCGGCCGGCGCACCGTGAGCAAGTGGCGCTGTTCGCCGCTGGCCAGGGTCAGGGTTTCTTCCTGCACCAGCTCTTGGCCGGCGGCGAGCACCTGCGCGCCGGCCCAGAGCTGCCGTGCCTGCGCCGTCGCAATGGTGGCCGCGGTAGCCGTGGCCAGCTGCTGGGCCTGTTGCTGGCGACTAGCCCGGTTGGCAAACACGGCGTGCCCATCGGCATCGTGCACGTGCACTAAGCTGGGCAGGCTATCGAGCACTTGCTCGGTAAAGGCTTGCTGGGCGGCGCGTTGGGCCTCAGCCTTGCGGCGCTCCGTTACGTCGGTTAGGTAGAGGGCCACGGTTGCGCCCGTCGGCTCGGGCACCGCGTAGAGCGAAAACTGCCGCTCCCGCAGCGTTATCTCCTGGTGCATACCCACACCGGTGGTCAGTACCTGCCGCAGCCACTCGCGGCGCTGCTGGTGCAGCTCGTCGGCCGCCCCAGGGTCCAGTTCCTGGGCCAGGCGCTCGCCTGCCCTGTTGCGGTACAGCACGTTGCCCGCCGCATCCAGGCGGTACACCGGATTGGGGTTTTGCAGCGGAATCTGAACCTGCACCTCCTGCGCCGCCAGCAAGGCCCGCTGCGTTAAAATAAGGGCGTGGGCCTCGGCCAGCGTAGCGGGCAAGGGCGGAAATGGCTCAGTAGCAATAGCATTCATAATAAGGCCTTAGCAATAGCTTATGGATTTTAGCGGGAAATATCGCCGCAAAGGTGCTAGTTAATTTTGATTCGTCGAGGCTAGCTGGGTGGCGAGGTGGCCGCTGCCTCAGGAGCGGTGGGCCGCGGGCCGCAGTGCCCGCTAGGGTGCTCGGCGACCGTAGGCACGCGCGCCTTCGACAAGCCAAGCAAGTAGCCCCGGCTTGCGCGGTTGCTCGCCATGCGCCACGCTTGCGCGCCCAGCGCAGGGGTGCCTTCGCGAGGCGGCCCTAGCCCCGGCTGCCTGCGCGCACCAGGGGCCCCGCTAAATCAAATAGCCCCCTGGCGGGTTATGGGCTGACTTTCCACTTGTAAAAAAGCGTAGCTTATGTCTTCCAACGCCCTCTTCTCGCCGTTTTCGCTGAAGTCGCTTCAGCTCAAAAACCGCCTTGTTATGGCGCCCATGACCCGGTCGTTTTCGCCGGGCGGCGTGCCAACCCCCGAAGTGGCCACCTACTACCGCCGCCGGGCCGAGGGCCAGGTAGGCCTGATTCTGACCGAAGGCACCGTGGTAGAGCGCCCGGCCTCCTCCAACGACCCCAATATTCCGCACTTCTACGGCGAGGCGGCCCTAGCAGGCTGGCAGCACGTGACGGCAGAAGTGCACGCCGGGGGCGGCAAAATCGGCCCGCAGCTCTGGCACATGGGCGTGATGCAGGAGCACCGCTCGGGCTGGGCGCCCGCGCAGCCTTTCGAGGGGCCGTCGGGCCTGGTAGCGCCCGGCCAGCCAAAAGGCAATGCCATGACGGAGAACGACATCACCGATACCATTGCCGCCTTTGGCCGGGCCGCGGCCGATGCCAAGCGGCTGGGCTTCGATTGCCTGGAGCTGCACGGCGCCCACGGCTACCTCATCGACCAGTTTTTCTGGCACGGCCTCAACCAGCGCACCGATGCCTACGGCGGCGCCGACCTGGTGGGCCGCAGTCGCCTGGCCGTGGAGCTGGTGCGCGAGGTGCGCCGGCAGGTAGGGGAGGACTTTGTTATCAGCCTGCGCCTCTCGCAGTGGAAGCAGCAGGACTACAACGTGAAGCTAGCCCACACCCCCAACGAAATGGCCGCCTGGCTCACGCCTCTGGCCGAGGCCGGCGTGGACATTTTTCATTGCTCGCAGCGCCGCTTTTGGGAGGCTGAGTTTGAGGACCAAGGCTCCGATTTGAACTTCGCCGGCTGGGTGAAAAAGCTAACCGGCCGCACCACCATGACGGTAGGCTCGGTAGGGCTGTCGGGCGAGTTTTTGGCGGGCTTCGCGGGCGAAGCCTCGGTGCCCAATGCCCAGTCGCTCGACGAACTGTTGCGCCGCCTCGACCGGGGCGATTTTGACCTCGTGGCCGTGGGCCGCGCCTTGATTGTGGAGCCCAATTGGGTAGAAAAAATCCGCGACGGCCGCGCCGCCGAGCTAGCCGGCTTCAGCCGCGAAGCGCTGGGCACGCTGGTGTAGCCCGCGCCGATTAGTGACTATCGTGAAATAAGCCAACGCCCGACCGATGAAGCTGGCTGCTTCGTTGGTCGGGCGTTTTGCTTATGCCAGAATTTAGCCTTGAAAAAGCGGCGGCGCCGGCAAGTGAAAGATGTCGCGCAGGGCGCGCCTGGCCGCGTGGTAGCCACACAGCCCGTGCACGCCCCCGCCCGGCGGCGTGGCCGCCGAGCATAAATACAGCCCACGCTGCGAGGTGCGGTAGGGCGAAGCCCGCAGCGCCGGCCGGGTAAACAACTGGCTGATATCCAGCAAGCCGCCATTGATGTCGCCGCCCACATAATTAGGGTTGTAGCTTTCCAGCTGAGCCGTGTCGAAAGTATGACGGCCGAGAATACGCGCCCGGAAGCCCGGCGCGAAGCGCTCGACCTGCCGCTCGATGGCCTCGGTTCTATCGACCCGCGAGCCATTGGGCACGTGGCAGTAGGCCCAGGCCGTATGCCGGCCGGCTGGGGCGCGGGTGGCATCGAAGAGACTCTGCTGGGCTAGCAGTACAAAAGGCCGGTCGGGGTGCTGGCCCTGGGCCGCGGCGCGCTCGCCGGCGGCAATCTCGGCTAGGGTGCCACCCAGGTGCACGGTGCCAGCCTGGGCGCACTCGGGGGCGGTGAAGGGAATCGGCTCGGCCAGCGCCCAATCGACTTTAAACACGCCCATGCCGTAGCGGTAGCGCCGCAGCTGCCACTGGTAAATACGGGATAGTTGGTGGCCGCCCACCTGCAAAAGCTGCGCCGGCGTCATATCCAGCAGCACGACCTTGGCAGGGGGCAGCTGCCCTAGCGAGCGCACGAAAGTGCCCGTTTCGACGGTGCCGCCCAGCGCCCGGAAGTGCGCCACCAGCGCATCGGCAATGGCCTGCGAGCCACCTTTGGGCAGGGGCCAGCCCCCGCGGTGCGCCGCCACCAGCAGCACCAGCCCAATGGCCGAAGTTGCTAGGTTACTGAGCGGCTGAATGGCGTGCGCCGCCATACCGGCCAGCAAGCCTTGCGCCTTTGGGCCGGCAAACCGCCGGGCTAGCACCGTGGCGGGCAGCAGGGCGGGCAGGCCAAACCGGGCCATGTCGAGCGGGTGCTTGGGCCAGTGCAACGGGGCTAGCACGTCGTTGGCAATGCTCGGCCAACTGGCGATGAGGGGCGCCAGCAAGCGGCGATACACATCCGCATCAGGCCCTAGCCCGTGGGCAGTATCGGTTAAAGAATTGACCACAGCCGCGGCCGTGCCGTCGTCGAACGGGTGGGCGGCGGCCACGGGGGGCGCGAGGTATTCCAGCCCGTACTGGGCTAGGGGTAGGGTTTGAAAATAAGGTGAGGCTGCCGCCAGCGGGTGAATAGCCGAGCAGATATCGTGGCGGAAGCCGGGTAGCGTCAGCTCGGCCGTGCGCAGGCCGCCGCCCAGTTCGTCTTTGCCTTCGAGCAGCAGCACCGACAAGCCGGCCTGCTGCATGGCCACGGCGGCCGCCAGCCCATTGGGGCCCGACCCGACAACGACGGCATCATACCTGGAATCGCTCATGTACAAAAGCCCGCGCCGGGCGCCGGCCGGAAAAACAAAATTGCTTACGGTGCCCCGGCCGGCGCCGCCGACCCTGCGCAGGGATTACGCAGGCTGTTTGGCCGGTGGCTGGCCTAGCGGGCGTATTTTTGCGCCATGCTCCCAAAAATTCGCTCCACGACCGTGCTCGGCGTGCGCCACAATGGCCAGATTGCCCTCGGGGCCGACGGCCAGGCCACGATGGACAAGCACGTAGCCAAAAACAACGTGCGCAAAGTGCGCCAGCTCAACGACGGCAAAGTCGTGACCGGCTTCGCCGGCTCCACGGCCGATGCCTTTATGCTGCTCGACCGCTTCGAGGAAAAGCTCGCTGCTTACGGCAACAACCTCAAGCGCGCCGCCATCGAGCTGGCCAAAGACTGGCGCAAAGACCAGTACCTGCGTAAGCTCGAAGCCATGATGGTGGTGTGCGACAAGGACGAGCTGCTCATCGTGAGCGGCACCGGCGACGTGCTGGAACCGGACATGGACGTGGCCGCCATCGGCTCGGGCGCCATGTACGCGCAGGCCGCCGCGCTAGCCCTCAAGAAGCACGCCCCGCACCTCACCGCCCGCCAAATGGTGGAAGAGGCGCTGCACATTGCGGCTGACATCTGCATCTACACCAACCACAACCTCATTATCGCCGAGCCGGCGTAAGCGCGGCCCACACGCATGGCCGAAGACCTCATTTACGCTAATTCGCGCTGGCGCTACGCCCTGCTTACCCTAGGAGGCTTGGCCTTTGTAGCGATAGGCGTCTGGATGATAGTGGCCGATGGAAAATGGGGGCTAGGCCTGCTGGAAATCGCCTTTTTTGGTATGTGCGCGGCCGTGGGCGTGTGGCAGTTTTTCGACAGCCGCCCCCGCCTGCGTATCTCCGATGTGGGTATAACCGACCGCACACTGGGCGTGGGGCTCATAAAATGGACTGACATCGCCGACGCATACCCGATGAGCGTCAAACGCGAGCCGTTTGTCTGCCTGGTGCTGCATGACGAAGCCCCGTACCTGGCGCACTTGTCGCCGCTCAAAAAACGGCTGGCCGTCGCCAATCGGGCCTTGGGTTTCACCCCAATTTCTATTAATTTGAGCGGGGTCGCCATCAACCCCGACCAAGTCTTGGAGTACATACTAAAACAGGCGGCCGCCGTTCGGCTGGTGCAGCCTGATTTTCCCTTAACTAAGCTTTCGCTTTTCGCACCATGCAAATCACCAATTTCCTCAAGCACCACTACCGCCACTTCAACGCCGCCGCCCTCATCGACGCGGCCGATGGCTACAACAAGCACCTCGCCGACGGCGGCAAAATGATGATTACCCTGGCCGGCGCCATGAGCACCGCCGAAATGGGTATTCAACTGGCCGAGCTCATTCGCCAGGATAAAGTGCAGATTATCAGCTGCACCGGTGCCAACCTCGAAGAAGATATCTTCAACCTGGTAGCCCACGATTTCTACGAGCGCGTGCCGCACTACCGCGACCTCACCGCCGCCGACGAGCACGAGCTGCTGAAGCGCCACATGAACCGCGTGACCGATACCTGCATCCCCGAAGAGGAGGCCATGCGCCGCATCGAGCACACGGTGCTGAAGTTCTGGGAAAAGGCCGACAAGGCCGGCGAAGCTTATTTTCCCCACGAGTTCTTCTACCAAATTCTGAAGTCGGGCGAGCTGGAGCAGTACTACCAGATTGACCCTAAAGACTCGTGGATGCTAGCGGCGGCCGAGAAAAACCTGCCCATCATCTGCCCCGGCTGGGAAGACTCGACGCTGGGCAACATCTACGCCGGCCACGTTATCACGGGCGACATCAAGAACGTGCACACCATGAAAACCGGCATCCAGTACATGATGTACCTGGCCGACTGGTACACCAACAACGCCACCGAGGAAAGCAAAGTGGGCTTCTTCCAGATTGGCGGCGGTATCGCCGGCGACTTCCCCATCTGCGTGGTGCCCATGCTGCACCAGGACTTGCAGCGCCACGAAGTGCCGCTGTGGGGCTACTTCTGCCAGATTTCGGACTCGACTACCAGCTACGGCAGCTACTCGGGCGCCGTGCCCAACGAGAAAATCACCTGGGGCAAGCTGGGCGAGAAGACCCCGAAATTCATCATCGAAAGCGACGCGACCATCGTGGCCCCGTTGATTTTCGCCATCGTGCTCGGGCAGTAACCCACGGCCGTAGGCAATCAAAAAGCCCGTTCCTGTGCATCAGGGGCGGGCTTTTTTGGGCGGTAGCCCAGCGGCTAGGGGGCGAGGTTAATTGCCGAGGCAGCTAGTGCTAGCGCGGTCGGCCGGTGGCAGGTGGGCGCTGCGACGTAGCTGACGCTCAGCCGCGGCCCGCGCCTCGGGCTCGGGTGCAGTGACACGGTCGCGCTGGGCGGCCGGCCGCACGTCGTCGTCCTGAAAATCTTCGTAGTAATCGAGCGAGTCGCTCAGCGCGAGGCGGCCAAACAGGTACAGCATAGCGAGGGGTGCCAAAGGAAAGAATAACTACCCGTAAAGACGCGCTACAGCCCAGTATATTGCAGCTGCGGCGCACTATTAATGCCGATTTAACACGGCACCCGCTAGCGCTGAGCTAGCGACCCAGTTTTTCGTCCGTAAAATGCTCCTTGTGTGGGGGCTGCGCAAACCGCTCGGCGTTGTAGGCGGCCGAATTGCCGCGCGGGATGGACAGCGACTGCCACGCCGCCCCCGCCGCCAGCCGGGCGATAAACACCAGCTGGCCCACGTGGTAGGGGTAGTGCGCCAGCTGCCGGTTGATGGCCTCCGTCACCGAGTGGCCCTGGTGGCGGATGTAGATGGTGCGGTCGAGGTCGGCCTCCGCTAGCCCGTCGAGGGCGGTGAAGAGGCATTGCCACCCAGCTTCCCAGCTTGCCACTACCTCGGCGCGGCTAGCCAGGTCGTTGTCAAACTCGGCCTCGCGGGCGCGCCAAGGCTTTTCGCCATCGGTAGTGAGGAAGTCAGTCCAGCGCGAGCGCATGTTGCCGGCCAAGTGCTTCACAATGGTAGCCAGGCTGTTGCTCTCGGCCGAGGGCTGCCAGTGCAGCTGCTCGTCGGTAACCTGGCTCAGGGCCTGCTCGCCGAGCAGCTTGTAGTAAGCAAACTGCTTGCGGGCGCTGGAGAGAAAGTCGGTGGGCATTGGGGGCTAGGTGGTGCCATTGAGCGAACTAAAAGTAAAGCACCTGCTGGTTAAATACCAGCGGAATTAAAGCCGCTGTTCCAATAATCAGATTGCCAGAGATGCTGCTGATATTCGGGCCATATCCGATGAATCTCTTGCAGCAACTCTTTGCCACCTACGGTCACCGACGATTCGTGCGAGAAATAAAGGACAAATCGAAATTCTTTATCTGTGTACAGCCGCTCTAGCCCGTCGTAGTAAAAGGTACAGTCAGCGATGGTCAGAAGACTGGCTTGTCCATCTTCTACCAATTCATATAATTCAGGTGCAGTGAAAATTTGGGTTATTGCCTCCGCTATTTCCAACTCGAAAAACTCGAAATAATCGGCGTGATAAATTTCTGTGTCAGCAATAGTATCTGACCCACTTATGGGAATTCAACCAAAGGGAATTTGCCAGCCCCAACGAGCATTTAATTCCGGAACCAATAAGTCCTTGTCCATAAGCTAAAAATAAAATGCCCGACTTCCGTACCTACAGAAATCGGGCATTTTATTTGATTTTTTAATGCCTAAAACCGAAACAGCGGCCGGGCCGGGTTCCAGATGCCCCACGGAATCATGAGCAGCACCAGCACCAGGGCAATGGCGAAGTAGATGAAGGCCTTCTTGTGCTTGAGCGTATCGGAAGGGGCTTTTTTGAGGGCGATGCGGCCCACCTGGGCTAGGATGGCAGCTAGTATCATCACGGCCACGTGCTCCATGCCGAAGAAGCGGGTGGTGGGGTCCTTCATGGCGCCGGCCACCTTCATGGCCTTGAGGCCCACCGGACTAAGGCCGAAATAGAGGCCTAGCCCCACAATAACCTGCAGCCACATGAACCCCGAGAAAGCGGCCGAGATACCGTTGTCGCCCTTGGTAAAAGCGCGGCGGCCCGTCCAGCCCGAATAGGCGCGCACCACGGCCAGTAGGCCCGCCCCCAGCACAAACCAGCGCAGCCAGGAATGGAGGATAAGAAGAACTTCGTACATAGCAAAAAGAGAATGTGCCGGACAGCCCGGCCAATGAAAACTGCCGCGAAGCTACGGGCAAGGCCGCCTTTTACTCAAACTCGCCAGGGGCGGGCACCGGCGCCGGCGCGCCGCCCCTGGCCGCGGCCACGCGCCGCTTGTGCCGGATAGCCACCGCAATAGCCAAAAAAACGGACACAAACGGCAGCAAAAGCCCCACCAGCAGCCAGGGCAAAAACCGCTGCCCGTGCGAGTAGGCAATGTAGCCGGTAATGAGCGCCAGCGGCACATTGAGGGCGTAGAGCAGCAGGTAGGGAAGGAGGTAAAATAACATAGGTAGGGGCGGGGCCAGCCCCTGCCCGTCATTAAGCGGTAAGCGATAAAAGCCGGTAGCTGCTACAGGGCCATCCTAGCGAGCTTTCCCGCGCTTCACCATATAGGCGTGCAGCACTTTGTCAAACGGCTCGCGCACATCTACGGGCACAAAATCGATTTTCAACTGCCCGCAGCGCAGCGCCAAGTCGTCTTCAAACTGGCGCATGGCGGCCTGGTACTGCGCCCGCACCTGCCCTGGCTGAAGGCGGATTTCCTGGCCCGTCTCTACGTCCTCAAAAATGTAGGGGCGGTCCTGAAAGTCGAAATTACTTTCCGTGGCCCGGTCCAGCACGTGAAACAGCAGCACCTCGTGGTGCTGGTGGCGCAGGTGCTGCAAGGCGGCTAGGGCCGCCTCCTGCTCCTGGGCGCCACGCCCCAGCATGTCGCTGAACACGACGACGAGCGAGCGCTTAGGAATTTGCTGAGCAATGGTGTGCAGCACGCCCGCCACGTCGGTGTGGGCACTGGCGCGGCGGGTGGCGGCCGTGGGCGCGGGGCGGTCCAGCAAGTGCTGCAGGGCGAGCAGCAGGGTGTGGCGGTGGCTGCTGGTCGAGCGCACGGGCGTTTGCAGCTCCACCGTTTCGCCGAAGGTGACGAGGCCCACGGCATCGCGCTGGCGCTGCAAGAGCGTGGTGAGCGCGGCGGCGGCCAGCACCGCAAACTTCAGCTTGTCGTGGCCCGGCGCGGGGTAATACATGCTCGGGCTCACATCGAGCAGCAGGTGGGCACGCAGGTTGGTTTCCTCCTCGTAGCGCTTCACGAAGAGCTTGTCGGTGCGGGCAAACACCTTCCAGTCGACGTGCCGGGTGCTGTCGCCGGGGTTATAAAGGCGGTGCTCGCTGAACTCGACCGAGAACCCGTGGTAGGGCGACTGGTGCAGGCCGGTAATAAAGCCATCGACTAGCTGCCGGGCCAGTAGCTCCAGATTTTCGAATGAGCGGATGGCGGCGAGGTCGAGAGCGGGCATAGGGAAAGCAATAAAAATAAATACGCTGGTAAGAATCAGGTTGCTACATCAATCTAGGGCAGCGTTTATCAAATCGATGGGGCTAGCTAGGGCGTGGGGCAGTGGTGAAAGAATCTTACGTCCTGATAGACAAGCTAGCCGCCGGGTGAGTTTCGCCCGTATAAAGCCCCGGTTAAGGTAAGGTACTCCTGCTTTATCTTTGTCTGAGCCAATACAAGTTTAGGAAACTAACAAACAAAATCCCACCTATTTTCTCCTCCCAGCCTGTGGACGACCGCTATTCAAAAGACCAGGAAGAAATCTACTCGCACCGCATGAAGGCGGGCAAGCGCACGTATTTTTTCGACGTGAAAGCCACCCGCGGCCAGGACTATTACCTCACCATCACCGAAAGCAAGCGCCGCCCCGGCGCCGACCCCGATGGCCCGGCCAGCTACGAGAAGCACAAGATTTTTCTCTATAAAGAGGATTTCAACAAGTTTATCGACGCCCTGCACGATGCTGTGGACTTCGTGCGCGACGAGCTGCTGACCGAGGAGGAAGTGGCCGAGCTCGACCGCCCGCGCCCCGCCTACGACGGCGAGCCGCGCCCTGGCAGCTATCCGCCCGACGGCCAGTCGCCAGATGGGCAGGCTAGCCGCCCGGCCTCCGACCTGGGCGATAGTACATACTAACCATACGCACTGAACCAGAGGGGAAGAAAAGTAGTAGCCGCGCCGCTGTTCTGAGTAAGAGCAGCGGCGCTTTGCGTCGGGGGCTAGCCCGCCGCGCCGCCCGCCGTACCTTTGCCCCGAATGAGAAGCAATTCATAATTCCTACCTCACAATTAATAATTAGCTAAAATGGGCCTCCGCTGCGGTATTGTCGGCCTGCCGAATGTCGGCAAATCCACGCTCTTCAACGCGTTATCCAACGCCAAGGCCGAATCGGCCAACTATCCTTTCTGCACCATCGAGCCCAACGTGGGCGTCATTACCGTGCCCGACGAGCGCCTCCAGATTCTGGAAGCCCTCGTGAACCCCAAGCGCGTGCTGCCCACTATCATCGAGTTTGTCGACATTGCCGGCCTCGTGAAAGGGGCTAGCAAGGGCGAGGGCCTGGGCAATAAGTTTCTGGCTAACATCCGCGAGGTCGATGCTATCATCCACGTGGTGCGCTGTTTCGAAGACCCCAACATTGTGCACGTGGCCGGGGGCGTAGACCCGGTGTTCGATAAAGATGTTATCGATACCGAGCTGCAACTCAAGGACCTCGAAAGCATCGATAAGAAGCTGGTAAAAAGCGAGCGCAGCGCCAAGGCCGGCGACGCCGTGGCCAAGAAGGAAGTGGCTAGCCTCCAGAAATTTAAGGCGGCCCTCGAAGCCGGCGAAAACGCCCGCGCCGTGCCCGCCACCGACGACGACCTGGTGGCCATTGCCGATTTGCAGCTACTTACCATCAAGCCTGTTATCTACGTGGCCAACGTGGACGAGGCCAGCATCGCCACCGATGGCAACAAGCACGTGGCCGCCCTGCGCGAGCACGTGAAAGCCGAAGGCGCCCAGGTGGTGCTGGTGTCGGCCGCCATCGAGGAGCAGATTGCCGATATGGAGGACCCCGAGGAAAAAGAAATGTTCCTCGGCGAGTACGGCCTCACCGAGTCGGGCCTCAACAAACTCATCCGGGCCAGCTACGAGCTGCTCAATCTCATCACCTACTTCACGGCCGGTGTGCAGGAAGTGCGCGCTTGGACGGTGCACCGCGGCGATAAAGCGCCCGCCGCCGCCGGCGTCATTCACTCTGATTTTGAGAAGGGTTTCATCCGCGCCGAGGTTATTAAGCTGGCCGATTACCAGGAATACAAAACCGAGGTAAAAATCAAGGAAGCCGGCAAAATGGCCGTCGAGGGCAAAGACTACGTGGTGCAGGATGGCGACATCATGCACTTCCGCTTCAACGTGTAAAGCCTAGCGCCGCTAGCAGTATTTTGGAGGCCCCAGCCGGTAGCGGTTGGGGCTTTTTGCGTTAGAAAATCTTACGAAAAGGAGGAGGAAAAATTACTCTGCTTGGCTAGCCGATAATAGAGGCTTTGCATTATGTAGCGCAAGGCAGCCCGCTGTCAATCAACCTATCGGCCTGACGCTGGTAAATGGCTACGTACCCTAGCGGCAGGGCTAGCCAGATTTGCTGGCCCGTGCCTTCCGAAACCCCGCGCCCTCAGCGTATCTTTGCCCCCTGTCAAAACCTAGCCCAAACTCCCCAATTATATGAAGTTCATTGTTTCGTCCTCGGCCCTGCTCAAGCAGCTCCAGAGCATCAACGGCGTGGTCACGAACAACCCCGTGGTGCCCATCCTCGAGAACTTCCTGTTTGAGATTGAGCCCGGCAAGCTCACCATCACCGCCTCCGACCTGGAGACGAGCATGATGACCGAGCTGCCCATCGAAGCCCAGGAATCGGGCCGCATCGCGGCGCCCGCCCGCATCCTGCTCGATACGCTTAAAAACCTGCCCGACCAGCCCGTAACATTCTCGCTGGACGAAGAAACCTACACCATCGAAATCAGCTCGGCCAACGGCCGCTACAAGCTGGCCGGCGAAAACGCCGCCGACTTCCCCCGCGTGCCGGTGGTGAAGGGCTCGGCCCCGGTCGAAATTCCGTCGTCGTCGCTGGCTAGGGCCATCAATAAGACCATCTTCGCCGTTAGCACCGACGAGCTGCGCCCCGCCATGACCGGCATTCTGGTGCAGTTGGGCGAAGCCCAGGTAACCTTCGTGGCGACCGATGGCCACCGCCTGCTGCGCTACCGCCGCCAGGACGTGGGCGCCGGCCAAACCGCCAACCTCATTATTCCGCGCAAGGCGTTTAACCTGCTGAAAAGCTCGTTGCCCTCGGAGGCCACGTCGGTGCGCGTAGAATTCAACCAGAGCAACGCCTTTTTCTCGTTCAACCAGATGCGCCTGGTGTGCCGCCTCATCGACGAGCGCTACCCCGACTACGAGAACGTAATTCCGGTGAGCAATCCTAACAAGCTCATTATCAATCGCCAAGAGCTGCTAAATTCGGTGCGCCGCATTAGCATCTACTCCAACAAGACTACCCACCAGGTGCGCCTGCGCCTCACCGGCTCGGAGCTGGTGATTTCGGCCGAAGACCTGGACTTCAGCAACGAGGCTAAGGAAACGCTAGCCTGCCAGTACGACGGCGAGGACATGGAAATCGGCTTCAACGCCCGCTTCCTGCTCGAAATGCTGTCCAATATCGACTCCGACGAAATTACCCTGGAGCTGAGCACGCCTAACCGCGCTGGCTTGCTCATGCCCACCCTAGCCGAGGAAAACGAGAGCATCCTGATGCTGGTGATGCCCGTGATGCTCAATAACTACGTCTAGACCGCAGATTTAACGGATTTAACGGATTTCGGGGATACGCCAGCTTCGCTGGCTGACTATGGGGCGTTATTTCTGTTTATTCAATCTGTTGGTTTTGAGATAAATAACCGAAACACTAGAGAAAAAGCCTGCCGAATTCCGACCGTATAGTCAGCCAGCGAAGCTGGCGTATCCCCGAAATCCGTTAAATCCGTTAAATCTGCGATGAAGAAGTCAGAAATTCGTTTTAGCATTGCCCTCGACGACCAGAAGGTACCCGAAGCCATCAGCTGGCAGGCCACCGATGCGGGGCCCGATATTCAGTTTGCCAAGGCTATTAACGTTGCCATCTGGGACCGCAATGCCGATGCCACGATGAAAATCGACCTCTGGACCAAGGACATGCCCACCGATGCCATGAAATACTTCGTGGTTGATAACATTGGCTCGATGGCTGAAACCATTCAGACGGCGACTGGCGACAAAAAAATGGCCGAGATGATGCGCAAGCTCTGCAAAGAACTCAGCGACTACATCGACGAGCAGGGCGCTACCAATCAATAAGCCAGCCCTTAGGCAGCCAGGCAACCGCCATAAAAAAGGCCTTCTACAATTAGTAGAAGGCCTTTTTTATGGCGGTTGACCACCTGTTGTCTGGCTAGGCTACGGCTGCTGGCGCAGGGTACGGCCGAAGGGCTCGCCGGCGCGGCGGGTTTCCTTGGTCTTAGTCGGTGCGATAGTCGCGTTGTTGGCGCGTACCGGGGCCGGGTTTTGCACTGAATTAACAAGAATAGATGCCGAGGCGTTGCGCGAGTACTCGCGGTCGGCCTGGGCATAGCGCTTGCGAGCGTCGAAGTAGTCGGTATACTGGTCGGTGCTCAACACACCTTGCAGTTCGGTATCACGCTCACGAGCAATGGCTTTCGACTGCTTGTCGAGCTGCTCGGGGCTGTTGGCATATTGGCGCTCAGCGGCTTCCAGCTTGGCCGTTTTGTCGGCGTTGATGGCGCGCAGGCGGGCGGCTTGGTAGCCATTGAGGCGCAAGTCGCGGGTCATCTGGGTACTCAGCGACTCAGCGCGGTCGGAGGTGGCGGGGTTAAGGCGCGGACTTTGCTGGGTTTTATCCCGCGGCATGGGAGTTGCCGGCGTCGTTTGCTGGGCGCGGGCGGTAAGCGCGGTGGCCAGTAGCAAAAAGGCAAAAGCAGATTTCATGGACGGACAAAGCTTGAGTACAAAAACCGATAGCCAACTACCGCGCCAGAGGCAGCGCGCTAATCAACTACCGGTTCTAACGCAAAACTAAGCAGTGGGTTGAGGCGAGTAAAAGAGGCTTTAGCTGGCCGCGCTAGGGTACGCCGGCCGGCTAAAGCCTCCCTCATACTGCTTAAAACTGGTTTTTCCACATCATGCTCTCCACCGGGCGCTCGCTGCGCTCGTTGTACTTGGCCGACTGCTTGCGGTTGTAAAACGTTTGCACATCGCCCTGAATACCAAAGTAGATAAGCTGCCCGATGGGCATGCCCGGGTACACCCGCACGGGCATCGATACGCTGATTTCGAGCGTCCAATAGTTGCAAAATCCTACGTCGCCTTTGCCGGCAGTGGCGTGAATATCGATGCCGAGCCGGCCCACACTGCTCTTGCCCTCCAGAAAAGGCACGTGGGCGTGAGTTTCGGTATATTCGGCCGTGGCGCCCAGGTACAGAATGCCGGGCTGGAGCACGTAGCCGTCCTCGGCCGACATTTCGAAAGTGGTAATCTTATTGTGGCGACGGGCGTCGAGCACCGCATCATCGTAGGTAGCCAGGTAGGGGCCCAGGTGCACGTCGTAGGAGTTGGTACCCAGGCAGCCAGGGTCAAACGGCTGCACTACGATGGTACCGCGCTCCATTTCGGCGCGAATTTGCTGGTCGGTCAGAATCACGAAATCAGTGGTTGGTTAATTAAGAGGGAGTAGTTGACGAGTGCGGATTGCTGAAAAAGCGCTTTGCTACCTGGCTAGGGTATTGCTCGGCTGCAACGGGCCGCAGCTGCCAGTTAAGGGCGGTCGTCGTCGGTATCATCGTAGTTATCAGCCGGTAGCTCACCGGTTGATTGCGGCTTAAAGCGGCTGAAAAAGCCCGGCCCGCGGGCCGGGGACGGGGCCGGCTGCTCGGGCTCCGCATCGGCCCCAGCGGGGTCGTCGTAGTAGGTTTGCTCGGTTTCCAGGTCGCGCACGCGGCGGCGCAGCTGCTGCAGCTCGGGCAGCAGGCTAGCCACCGTGTACAGCAGCAGGCCAAACGAGCCCAGGCTCAGCAGCAGCGTAAAATAGCCTACCCAGCCGGGGCCGGGGCTAGCGGACGCTTCCTCGCTGAGGGCCGCGCTTGCGGGGCGCAGCTCGGGTTCGGCGGTGGGGCTAGCGGTGGGCTCGGCATCGCCGGGCGCGGGGCCGTTGGTGGTGAGGGGCGCCGCTACGGCCAGGGGCTCCTCGGGCTGCGGAGTGGGCTTGGGGGCCGCACCGCTGGCATTGAACTGGGCCGTGGCCTGCTTGATAATGCGCTGCTCGGTGCGGATGAGCGCCGAGCGCTCGTCGCGCGGCAGGCCGCGAATAAAGAACTCGAAGTTGCGGTCGCGCACCACGCTGCTGAGCTGCTTCTCAAACTCGGCCTGCGAGAGCGCGCCGTTGCCAAAGCGCGTTTTGTAGCGCTCGGCCACGCCGTTGTAGTTGAGAAATAGCTTTTGCAGCTCGGCATTGTTGTCGAAGCTGGCAAACTGCCGGCGGGCCGCCGCCGTGCGCAAGCTAGCGGGGTATTTCTGGCGCGTGAAGTGTTTGTCGTACACCGTTTCGAAGGTGCGGAAATTCAGCTCATCGATGGTGCGGTCAAAGAGCTGTTTATTGGTTTCGGCCGGCGTTTGGCCATAGCCAGCCAGCGAGAACAGGAGCAGAAATAAGCTGAGCGAACGGCGCATGGGCAGCAAGGGAATGAGCGCGAGGGTTGACTAGGTCGGCCTACGGTTCGCAAGATAAAAAAAGGGTTGACTAGGTCGGCCTACGGTTCGTAAGGTTGACGGAGAGTGTGCGGGGAGCAAATCAACTTGCTCCGGCGCTAAGCTCGGGTAAGGAAGTGCCTTCGCTAAACCTCGTTCAACCTTGCGAGCCGTAGGCCGACGTAGTCAAACCTTGCGGGCAAAATTACGCCGCCAGGCCGTGCGCCTCCATAAGCGACTCGCGGCAGGCCGTGAGGTATTTCTCGACCAGCTCGTCGGTGATGGCCGTGGAAATAAACAGCGCCTCAAACTGCGACGGTGCCAGGTAAATACCGCGCTGCAGCATGGCGTGGAAGTAGCGTCCAAAGGCCGGTAAATCAGCCTTTTTAGCATCTTCCAGGTTGTTAACCGGCTCGGCGGTGAAAAACAAGCTGAACATCGACCCCACCTGGTTTACGGTGTAATGGAGGCCTAGCTCCCGGGCAATCTGGCGGGTGCCATCGGCCAGGCGAGTGCTGGTAGCTTCGAGCTGCTGGTACACCTCGGGGTGCTCGTGCAGGTAGCGGAGCTGGGCTAGCCCGGCGGCGGTGGCCAAGGGGTTGCCCGAAAGCGTGCCGGCCTGGTACACCTTGCCAGCGGGCGCCACTTGGTTCATAATATCGGCGCGGCCGCCGTAGGCGCCCACGGGCAGGCCACCCCCGATGATTTTGCCAAGGGTCGTCAGGTCCGGCACCACGCCGAAGCGCTCCTGGGCTCCGCCGGCGGCGAGGCGAAAGCCCGTCATTACCTCGTCAAATATCAGCACAATACCGTGCTGGGTGCACAGCGCCCGCAGGCCGGCTAGGAAGCCGGGCGCCGGCTCCACCAGCCCCATGTTGCCCACTACGGGCTCGATGATGATGGCGGCCAGCTGCTCGGGGTTCGCCTCGATGGCGGCCCGCACGGCGGCCAGGTCGTTGTAGGGCACTGTGAGGGTATCCTGGGCCACGCCCTGCGTCACACCCGGCGAGTCGGGGGCCCCTAGCGTGAGGGCTCCCGAGCCGGCCGCAATCAGAAATGAGTCGCCGTGGCCGTGGTAGCAGCCTTCAAATTTGAGGATTTTGGGCCGCCCCGTGTAGCCGCGCGCCACCCGAATGGCCGACATAGTGGCCTCGGTGCCGGAGTTTACGAGCCGGACTTTTTCCAGGCTGGGCACCATTTCGATGAGCAGTTCGGCCATCTCGACCTCGCGCCGGGTGGGGGCGCCGAAGGAAAACGAGTCGGGCAGGGCGTTGGCCAGGGCCTGCTGCACCGGCGCAAAAGCGTGGCCGAGTATCATGGGCCCCCACGAGTTGATGAAATCAACATATTGGTTGCCATCTACATCAGTGAGCCAGGCGCCCTGCGCCGACTGCATAAACACGGGCGCGCCACCCACCGAGCGGAAGGCCCGCACCGGGGAGTTAACCCCGCCCGGAATCAGCTCCTGGGCGCGGGCAAAAAGAGATTCGGAAGTCGTCATATAGTTCGCTTTTCTTGATTATTGCTTTGTTTTTCGGAGATAGGAATTTGCTTTTCGAGGCTGATTTTTAATCCGAGCGAAAAACGCAGAATCAACCACGAAACACGATACTTCTCACCGCAGTAGCTGCGGCTCCAGGTTGCTGAGCTTAAGCAGCGGCACGGTTTGGTTGTCGTGGGCGCCGCTAGGGTAGGTGGGGCCCTCAAAAACGGCGCCCGGCTGGGGCGGCGCGCTGGCTAACCCACTCTGGAAAGCCGGGCCGTACTGTTGCAAGGCATTGCCAAAAAACAGCAGCAGCTCGAAGCCCTGGCTGGCAAACACCGACGGCGGCAGATTTTGCTTGGCCAGGTAGAGCTGGCGAAAGCGCCGGTAACCCAGGCCATTGTGGTTGAGGTATTTAGGGTGATAGTAGTACGCGCCCGACCCTGCGAGCTGGCCCACATCCAGGCTGGGGTTGTCGAGCCAGGCACCGGGGGCTAGCAGAGCGGGGCGGGTGGCGGCGGGCACGCCGTACAGCGCTTTAAAGGCTGCCGGACCGGCTTTGCGGTTGTCGGAGGCCACTACCACGTGGCTGGCACCAGTGAGTTCGGTGGCCACGAAGGCCGCCGCCAGGCTAGCCGGGTCGTCGGGCCGGAAGGCGTGGTTGGCCGCGATGTGGCCGCCCGCCGCCTCGTAAGCCGCCTGGTAGGCGGTGGCGAAGTCATTGCCATCTTTGCTGTCCTCGTGCAGCAGCACGGCCGGGCGGCCAGTGCCAAACGACACGGCCGCAAACTGCGCGCCCTCTCGCGCCTGGGTAGCGGCGCTGGGTGAGTAGAGGTAATGGTACGCGTTATCGGTCACCAAATCACCATCTTGCGACAGCGGGTTGATGCAAATAATCTGGTGCTCACGGGCGTAGCGGGCCAGCAGCTTAGCGCCCGACTTATACACCGGCCCGATGAGCATATCCATGCCCGCCAGCTCGGGCAGGGCCAGCACACTCTTGAGCGTGAGCGTATCGGCGCCGGTATCGTAGGCAAAAAGCTGCACCGGGTGGCCGGCCCGTTGCAACGAGTCCTGAGCCAGGCGCAGGCCGGCGTAGAGGTCAGTTACGAACTGGTTGCGGCGCTGGGTTTGCCAGGTATTATCTTGTAATTCAAAGGGTAGCAGCACGCCAATGCTGTAGGTGCCCTTGCGGGGCTGAGCTTTGGGCACGGCGGGCGCGCTAGGGGCCAGCGCGGCGGCGTAGCGGCTAGGGTCGAGCTTGAACTGGGCCACCAGCGCGTCGAGCTGCTGGCGGTCGGCATCACCAAGGTTACCCGCACTCAGCAGATAGTCAGCGTATAAGCGGCCGATGAGCTTGCTCTGCGGGTAGCGCTTTTGGAGGCGCTGCCAGGTGGCGCGGTCCTTCAGCTTGGCCAAATAAGTAGCCTGCATGGCCTCGCGGGGGGCAGCGTACTGTGCGGCGGGCAGCTGGCCCAGCGTGCGCAGCGCCGTGTCGTAGTCGCCCTGCTCAAACGACACCTGGCCTTGCAGGTACAGCGCCTCGCTCAGGCTAGGGTAGGTGGGGTACTGGTTGCGCAGGAGATTGAGCATCTGCTCGGCCTCGGCCCACTTGCTCAGCCGGGTGGCGGCCACGGCGTAGAGATAGGCCGCATCGGGGGCCTGGGCGAAGTGGTTGATGGGCTGGGCCAGGGGCTCCAACTCCTGCATGGCCACGGCGTAGTGGCCTTGGTCGAGCTGGGTTTTGCCGGCGCGATAGCGGGTAAGCTGGCCCTGGGCGGTGGCCAGCAGGCTCAGCAGCAGCAGGGGCAATACAAGCAGCCGCTGCCACGGCAAGCGGGCAACAACGCGGAACGGGTAAGTCATACGAGAACGGAAGCCAGGGTTGGCGCCCGCAAAGGTACGCCCGGCCGGGGAGGGCCCGAAAAGCAACCCGCCCGCTGGCTTTGCTTACTTTAGCGGCCAGTGAGCAATAAGGTTGCAGCGCGGCGTTTACTGCCCTAAAGCGTGGCCGCTGCGCCCGGAAAGCACCCATTGCGTATTACCAGCCACTCACCTTTGCCCATGTACCTGACCATGCCTTTGTCGCTGCCCGCCCTGCGCCGCCGCCTGCCGCTGTTTTTTGTGCTGGGGTTGTCGCTGGCGCTGAGCTTCGTGCTCATCGCGGCGCGCGTGCTCATTACGGGGCGGCCCCTGTTTATTTTTCTGCTCTGGAATCTGTTTCTGGCCGCTATCCCGTTTGCCCTGAGCGCGGCGCTGAGCCTGGCGGCCCGGCCGCCGCAGGCCCGGCTGCTGCTGCCGGTGGGGGCGGTGTGGCTGCTGTTTTTCCCGAATGCGCCCTACCTCGTGACCGACCTCTTTCACCTGGTGCCACACGCGGGCGTGCCGTATTGGTACGACCTGGCGCTCATCATGTCCTGCGCCTGGAACGGGCTGATGCTGGCCTTTGCCTCGCTGCTCGATATGCACGGGCTGGTGCGCCAGCGCCTGGGCTTCTGGGCCGGCTGGGGCTTCGTATCGGCAGCCTTAGGCCTGAGCGCGTTTGGCGTGTACCTCGGGCGCTACCTGCGCTACAATTCCTGGGATATTCTCAATAACCCGTTTACGCTGGTCTACGATATTTTGCAGCGGCTGCTGCACCCCTTCCACAACTGGCAGACCTGGGGCGTTACGGTTGTGTTCTGGGCGTTTTTGCTCATTGCCTACGCCACCGTGCGTCTGCTGGGGCGGGGGCAAGTGCGGTAAGCTCTAGCTTGCCATAGAAAACCCAGTATCCTTTAACCAGTAGCCGCTTGCCCAGCCCCAAACGGCAGGTAAGCGCTTCCCGCACTTCTGCATGTCTGCCTGGCCCCGCCTGCTTTCCACCCGCCGCTACCCCGACCGCCCCGCCGAGGCGCCCATGCCCGGCCGCTCGCCCTACCTGGCCGACTACGACCGGGTGGTGTTTTCTTCCGCCTTTCGGCGCTTGCAGCGCAAAACCCAGGTTATGCCGCTGCCCGAAACCGACTTCGTGCACACCCGCCTCACGCACTCGCTCGAAACCGCTTGCGTAGGCCGCTCGCTAGGCCGCCTCTCGGCCCGCCGCGTGCTCGAAGCCGACCCTAGCCTGGCCGCCGAGCTGCCCGATTTTGCCCAGGACTGCGGCGATATCGTGGCCGCGGCCTGCCTGGCCCACGACATCGGCAACCCGCCCTTCGGCCACTCGGGCGAAGATGCCATCTCGGCCTACTTCGCCAGCCAGGCAGCCGAGCGCTTCATTACCGGCCTCAGCGCCGCCCAGCAGGCCGATTTGCAGCATTTCGAAGGCAACGCGGCCGGCTTTCGCATTCTCACCCACACCTACCCGGCACTCAGCAGCGGCTCGGCCGGGCTAGGGCTCACCTACGCCACGCTGGGCGCGTTTACCAAGTACCCGCGCCCGTCGGTTATTGCCGATGATAAACGAAAAAGCGGGGCTAGCGAGAAGAAATACGGCCACTTCCAGGCCGAAAACCCCCGCTTCAAGCTGGTGGCCGAAGAGTTGGGCCTGCTGCCTAAGGACGCGGCGGCCGGTTTCTACCATCGCCACCCGCTCGCCTTCTTGGTTGAGGCGGCCGACGACATTTGCTACCGCATTATTGACTTTGAGGATGGCTTAAAGCTCGGCCTCATCGACCACGAGCGCGGCTTGCAGCTCATGCGCAACCTGCGCGCCGCCGCGCCCAATGCCCGCCCCAAGGGCGCTGGCAGCAGCGGCCTGCACTGGCGCGACTGGCAGGAGGAGCTGGGCTACCTGCGCGCTACCCTCATCGGCCAGCTCGTCGATGAAACCGCCACCCGCTTTGCCCAGCACGCGCCCGCTATCCTGGCTGGCACTTACGATGCGCCACTAATCAAAGAATTAACTGGCTACGAGTTTTTGCAGGAAATTCAGCAGCTGAGCGTAACTAAACTCTACCGCTCGCGCCCGGTGCTCGAAATTGAGGCCGCTGGCTTCGAGGTGCTCGGCGGCTTGCTCGAGGTATTTCTGGGCGCTATTTTCGACGCGAAGCACAACCACCGCTCCAAAAAGCTGCTCGACCTGCTGCCTAACCAATTTCGCGCCGTCGGGCACCAGGCCGGGGCCTCGGCCTACGACCAAATAGTATTGCTCACCGACTATGTGGCCGGCATGACCGACCAGCACGCGCTGAGCCTGTATAAAACAATTAAAGGCATCGAGTTGCCAAAAGGCTTCTAGACCGCAGATTTAACGGATTAAACGGATTGCGCGGATACGCCCGCTGACGCGGGCTGACTACTCCTTACTGCTCTTCCTTTCGAAGCATAACGTCAGCCTAGTCAGCCCGCGTCAGCGGGCGTATCCGCGCAATCCGTTTAATCCGTTAAATCTGCGGTCTCGGATTTGTGCAGCGCTGCCATATTTTCTAGTAGTTGCTCCAGTAATTTTCGGCCTTTCCATACCGATTTTAATTTGCTGCGAATTTGGGTGGCGGTTTGAATAAACTCGGCTTCCTCGACCGTTTCGTGGTTTTCGAAATTAATTAATTTCTCGACCATCTCCTCCGTCATTTCGGGGTGAAACTGGAGGCCGATAATACCGTCTCCCCACACGAAGCCCTGCGCCGCGCAGCCCGCCGACATGCCCACGCGCACCGCGCCCGGCGGCACCGTAAAGGTATCGGCGTGCCAGTGCAGCACCGTGGCCTTATCGGGCCAGCCGCGCAAGAGCGGGTGCGTGAGCGCTTTAGCCGAGAAGCGTACCGTCCAGAAACCAATTTCCGGTTCCGGATTTGGCCGCACCTCGCCGCCCAGCGCCTGCGCCACCAGCTGCGCGCCCAGGCAAATGGCCAGCGTGAGTTTGCCGGCCCGCAATGCCTCGCGCAAAAAGGCTTTTTCCAGGGCTAGCCAGGGAAATTCGGCCTCGTCGTGCACGCTCATTGCGCCGCCCAAAATTAGCAGCCCGTCAAATTCGGCTAGGGCCGGAAAAGCCGGAGTAGGCTCGAAAAGCCGCGTGAACGTGAGCGTATGGCCATGCGTGGCTAGCCAGGCGGCCGCGTGGCCGGGGCCTTCATCGGGCAAGTGTTGGAGGCAGTGCCAGCGCATAAGGAGAGGCTAAGTGGCTAGGGGAGTAAGGGCTATCTTTTGAGCCAAGGCGGTATCGGCTACTGAATACACCCGTTCCTGTGGAACCTGCAACTGCTCCAACTGCCGGTTATCCACGAATATTTTTTGCTGCTGCACAAAGTCAGTTATGTCTTCAATGCGCGTGACCTGGTGCTTGCCAAACTGTTCCAGCGCCTCATTTTTAAGGCCAAGCTGCAAGGCCCTTCTTGTGAGCTTAGCACCGTAGGGGCTGTGGTCAGGGTCCCATTGCAGGCGCACATTTTTGGTGGCCAAGTCTTGTTTCCAAGCCTCTACCGACTCGTAGTTGCCCGCCGCGAAGGTGGAGAACGCAGCTTGAGTAAGAATTTTCTCAAAGGCCGTTTTATCCAGCCACAATGCCAGCACGCGCTCCTGGTTTTCCTTGCTGGCCCAGCCGCAACGGTACATCATCCATAGAAAATTGGGCTTAATCCACGACATGCGGCCGTAGCTGAAGCTGGAGCCGCCCAGGTACTGGTTTTCGACCGCAAACCGGGCAATTGCCGGGTTGTATGCTTGGTAAACTACCAGCTGTGTTTCGGATTGATGAGCAACAATATGTTGCCCATCAATCGGTAAAAACTGGCGCGTCGCTGAATAAGGCTCCGTGCTAATGTGCATGGCTAGCGAAATCCAAAATAATTATTCCCACTCAATCGTCGCCGGTGGCTTCGACGAAATATCGTACACCACACGATTAATACCGCGCACCTGGTTGATGATGCGGTTGCTCACGTCGGCCAGAAAATCGTAGGGTAGGTGCGCCCAGTCGGCGGTCATGCCATCCACGCTGGTTACGGCGCGCAGGGCCACTACGCGCTCGTAGGTGCGCTCGTCGCCCATCACGCCCACGCTCTGCACGGGCAGCAGCATGGCGCCGGCCTGCCACACCTGCTCGTAGAGGCCGCGCTCTTTGAGGAGGTTGATAAATACGCCGTCGGCGCGCTGGAGCAGGTCCACTTTCTCGGGCGTGATGTCGCCCAGGATGCGGATGCCCAGGCCGGGGCCGGGGAAGGGGTGGCGGTTGAGAATCTCGCCGGGCAGGCCTAGCGCGGCGCCCACTTCGCGCACCTCATCTTTGAAGAGCATGCGCAGCGGCTCCACGATTTTGAGGTTCATTTTCTCGGGCAGGCCGCCCACGTTGTGGTGGCTCTTGATGGTCACGGCCGGCCCGCCGTGCACCGATACCGACTCAATCACGTCGGGATATATGGTGCCCTGGGCCAGCCAGCGCGCGCCGTCCACTTTCTGCGCCTCACGGTCGAATACTTCGATAAACGTGCGGCCGATGGCCTTGCGCTTCTGCTCGGGGTCGGAGAGGCCTTCGAGCGCGGCGTAAAACTCGGGGGCGGCGCGCACGCCGGTCACGTTCAGGCCCAAGCCCTCGTAGGCCTTCAGCACCGAAGCAAACTCATCCTGCCGCAGCAGGCCGTTGTCAACAAAAATGCCGTGCAGGCGCGGGCCGATGGCGCGGTGCAGCAGCAGTGCCGCCACCGAGCTATCCACGCCACCCGAGAGGCCCAGAATCACCTGGTCGTCGGGGCCGACGGTGTTTTGCAGGGCGGCCACCATCGAGTCCACGAAGTGCTCGGGCGTCCAACTCTGGTCGCAGCCGCAGATGTTGACCACAAAGTTTTCGAGCAGCTGCTTGCCCTCCGTGGAGTGCGTCACCTCGGGGTGAAACTGGATGCCGTAGGTGTTCTGACCGGGCAGTTTGTAAGCCGCCACCGCCACTTCGGGCGTGCTCGCGATGATGTCGTACTCGGCGGGCAGGGTCTTAATGGTGTCGCCGTGCGACATCCACACCTGCGTATCGAGGTGCAGGCCGGTGAGCAGGGGCGACGTCTCGTCGAGCTGGCTCAGCCGCGCCCGGCCATACTCGCGGATGGTGGCCGGCAGCACCTCGCCGCCGCCCTGCTGGGCTAGCAACTGCGCGCCGTAGCAGATGCCCAGCACCGGCACTTGGCCGAGAATGCCGCTCAGGTCGGGGTTAGGCGAGTCGGCATCGCGTACCGAGCAGGGCGAGCCCGAAAGAATGACGCCCCGCAGGTCGCCGGCACTAATGCGCTCGGCCAGCTGAGAGGCGTGGGTATAGGGATGAATTTCGCAAAAGACGTGCAGCTCGCGAATGCGGCGGGCAATGAGCTGCGTGTATTGCGAACCGAAGTCCAGAATGAGGATTTGCTGCATAAGACCGCAGATTTAACGGATTTAACGGATTTCGGGGATACGCCGGCTGCGCCGGCTGACTACCTAGGCTAGGCTGGGGGCGTGTGCTTGCTGGGGCGGCTTGGGCAGGCTAGCGGTAGATTTTCCGACCGGTCCGGGTGAAAGAGAGTGCAAAAATACCCCTGTTTTGCCCCCAATAGCACGGCTAGCCCAGCTTTTTCTTGCAAGGCAACCACGCTAAAAAAATATTTTCAGTAAATAAAAGCCTGTTAACCAAGCTAGTCAGCCCAGCACAGCTGGGCGTATCCCCGAAATCCGTTAAATCCGTTAAATCTGCGGTCTATCTTTGTGCCGGCGAGTCAGAACGACCAGCTCCTACTGAACTCCCCCAGGGCCGGAAGGCAGCAAGGGTAGGTGGTTGAGCGGTGCGATTTTGGCTCGCTTTTTTTTGTCTTTTCCCATAGTTTCCAGCCGGCCCCAAGCCGCGTTCGTCTGCCGAGTTTAGGTAGCCAGCGCGTAGCTTTGGGCCGGTTATTTTTTTGGCCGTTGGCTGCCAGCGCTGCGCTGCTGGCTACGGTCGGGTTTTATTCTCAAGGCTCGTGGTGACTTGCTGCCAGCCAACAGCTACCAGATGAAGTTTTTCATTGATACGGCCAACCTGGCCGAAATTCAGGAAGCCGTGGACCTCGGCGTGCTCGATGGCGTTACCACTAACCCCTCCCTGATGGCCAAGGAAGGCATTCGGGGTACCGATGCCGTGATGGCGCACTACCGGGCCATCTGCGATATTGTAGACGGCGACGTATCGGCCGAGGTAATTGCGACCGACTTCGAAGGCATCATCCGCGAGGGCGAGGCCCTGGCCGACCTGCACCCCAACATCGTGGTGAAAGTACCCATGATTAAGGAGGGTGTGAAAGCCATCAAGTACTTCAGCGACAAAGGTATCCGTACTAACTGCACGCTTATTTTCTCGGCTGGGCAGGCCCTGCTGGCGGCTAAGGCGGGCGCTACCTACGTGTCGCCCTTCGTGGGCCGCCTCGATGACATCGGCGCCGACGGCCTTGGCCTGATTGCCCAGATTATCGAGATTTTTGCCAACTATGGCTACGCCACCGAAGTGCTGGCCGCCAGCGTGCGCCACGTGCCGCACCTCATTCAGTGCGCCGAGCTGGGCGCTGATGTGGTTACCTGTCCGCTCAACGTTATCACCGGCCTGCTCAACCACCCGCTGACGGATAAGGGGCTAGCCACGTTTCTGGCCGACCACAAAAAGGTAAACGCCTGAAAAATTAAGGTGCAGAATGTGGGAAATGTGAAAATGAAGGCAGGACGGTTTGCGTAGCCGTTTCGTCTAAAAATATCTCTCGCATTTTCAAGTTTCCCACATTTCCCACATTCCCAAGCCGTGTACATTATCAAAGTAAAAGGCAAGGCCAAGATTCCGGATTATATTCAGCTGCGCGACGAAAATTTCGTGCTCATTGCTTATTTCCGGGCCGACCGGCCGCTCAAAGATTTGCACCGTTACGGCCTCGAAGGCCAGGAAGTGCCGCTGGCCGCCGTTATTTCGGAGCTGGAATTCGGGAAGCTGCGCAAGCTGGAGCTGTGAGGACTAATGATGAACAATTGCGGGCTGGTTCTCAGCTTTTAATCGTCAATTAATAGGCAGTAGTAAGTAGTCATTCGTCCCTAAAAAATGACCGAAGCCATTATTGAGCTGCACGGCGCCACTATTACCCAGGAAGAGCGGGCGGTGCTGGAAAACGTGTCTTTCGAGCTGGAAAAGAGCGAATTTGCTTACCTGGTGGGGCGCACCGGCGCGGGCAAGTCGTCGCTACTCAAAACCCTGTATGCCGACTTGCCGCTGCTGGTGGGCCGCGGCGCCGTGGCGGGCTTCGACCTGGCTAGGCTGCCCGCCCGCAAGGTGCCGTACTTGCGGCGTCGGCTGGGTATCGTATTTCAGGATTTTCAACTGCTGAGCGACCGCACGGTGGCCGAAAATCTGCTGTTTGTACTCAACGCCACCGGCTGGCGCGGCAAGGCCAAGCGCCAGCAGCGCGTGCAGGAGGTCCTGACCCAGGTGGGCCTGAGCGGCGTGGGCAACCGCATGCCGTACCGCCTTTCGGGCGGCGAGCAGCAGCGCGTGGTGATTGCCCGCGCCTTGCTCAACGAGCCCGTATTGCTGCTGGCCGACGAGCCCACCGGCAACCTCGACCCCGAGGTGGCCGAGGGCATTATGGAGCTTTTTCGGGAAATCAACCACGCGGGCACGGCCATCCTCATGGCTACTCACAATTTTCAGCTGCTCGAAAAATACCCGCACCGCGTGCTCACCTGCCAGGGCGGGCAACTGCTCGATTCGGGCCGCCGCTAGCCCCGGCGTAGTGCGCTATGCCGGCCGGCCTCTCCATCCTGATTCCCGTTTTCAACCGCAAGGTGGCCGCGCTGGTGCACGCGCTACGGGCGCAGCTGGCCGATTGGCCGGGGCCGGTCGAAATCAGGCTGCTGGATGATAAATCGGTTGAAGAGTACCGGCGGCAAAACCGGGTGCTGGCTAGCCTGCCCGGCGTGCACTACGAAGAGCTGCCACTTAATGTAGGCCGCGCGGCCATTCGCAACCAGCTCGCCGCCCGCGCCCGGCACGAGTGGCTGCTGCTGCTTGATAATGACAGCCTGCTGGCTGATAAGCAATTTATAGGGCGCTACGCCCGGGCCGTGCACGAGCACCCGGCCGCCGCGCTTTTCATCGGCGGCACCACGTATGAGGCCACGCCGCCCGCCGACCCCGCGCTGTACCTGCGCTGGCACTACGGCCGCGCCCGCGAAATGCGCCCGGCCGCCACGCGCCAGCGCGACCCCGGCGGGCAGCTCACCATCAACAATGCCCTGCTGAAAAAGGAATTGCTGCGCCGGTTTCCGCTCGATGAGCGCCTCAGTGGCTACGGCCACGAAGACACACGCTTTGGGCTGGCATTGGCCGGGGCGGGCATCTGCGGGCAGCATATCGATAACCCCGTGCTGCACGATGGCCTGGAGCCCGCCGCCACTTTCCTGGAAAAAAGCCGGCAGGCCGTGCGCAACCTGGCGCAGGTACTGCGCACCGATGGGCTGGGGGCCGATACCCGGCTGGCCCGCACGGCCGCCCGGCTGCGCGCGGCTGGGCTAGCCGGCCCGGCCCGCACCACCCTGGCCACGCTGGCGCCGGCGCTGCGGCGGCACCTGCTGGGCGCCCGCCCCAGCCTGCGCGCGCTCGACCTGCTAAAGCTGCTGTGGCTATTGCAGGAGCCGCGCTAAACGCGCTGGCTAGCCCAGTATCTTTGGCGCTCGTCCATTTTGCCGCTCGCCTTCCTTTGCCCGATTTATTTCCCATTCACCTGCTCGACCTGGCCGCCGAGCACGCGACGTATCAGGCTGAGCTGGACGAGGCCTGGCGCCGCACCGTGCAGCAGGGCGCCTTCATTCAGGGGCCGGCGGTGGGCGAGTTCGCCGCCGCGCTGGGCGCGCACCTGGGCGGCGCGCACGTGGTGCCCTGCGCCAATGGCACCGACGCCCTCACGCTGGCTTTGCTGAGCCTGGCGTTGCCGCCGGGCACCGAGGTTATTGTGCCAGCCTTCACCTACGTGGCTACGCTGGAGGCCGCCGCGCTGCTGGGCTTGAAGCCGGTACTAGTCGATGTGCGGCCCGATACCTTCAACGTGGACCCGGCGGCCGTGCGGGCAGCGCTCACGCCGCGCACCGGGGCCGTGGTGGCGGTGCATTTATTCGGGCAATGCGCTGATTTGGAAGAATTAACCACTATTTGCCAGGCCGCTGGGGTTGCCTTAATTGAAGATAATGCGCAGGCGCTAGGGGCTACTTTCACCTTTGCCAGTGGCGAAGTGGCCTACGCCGGCACGGTGGGGGAGGTGGGCACCACCTCGTTCTTTCCGAGTAAAAACCTGGGCTGTCTTGGCGATGGTGGCGCCCTCTTCACCCACAATGAGGCCCGCGCCGCCCTGCTGCGCCAGCTCGCCAACCACGGCCAGAGCCAGAAATACCTGCACCAACGCATTGGCCTCAACTCGCGTCTCGACACCCTGCAAGCCGCCCTGCTGCACGTGAAGCTGCGCCACCTACCCGCCGCCCAAGCCGCCCGCCAAGCCGTGGCCGCCCGCTACGATGCCGCGCTGGCTAGCCTGCCCGGCCTGCAAATTCCTGCGCGCGATGTGCGCAGCAGCCACGTTTTTCATCAGTACACTATCAAAGTAGAAGGCGCGGGCCGGCGCGATGCCTTGCAGGCACACCTGAAAGAAAACGGCGTGCCGAGCGCCGTGTACTACCCGCTGCCGGTGCACGCGCAGCCGGCCTACGCCTACCTGGGCTACCAGCTAGGGCAGTTTCCGGTGGCCGAGCGCCTATGCCAGCAGGTGCTGTCGCTGCCCGTGCACCCGGGGCTGACGGAGAGCCAGCAAGCGTACGTGGTGGCGCAGCTGGGTTACTTCGCGGGGCGAGTTAGATAAAGCAGCATGAAAGCTGCTTGTCTGCCCTACGTCCGGCACAACGCCATCATTGCCGGGGTTTCATTGCTGGTAACCGCTGGCTACTGGTGCCTACTGCAAAGCTTTACGAACGAGGTACACAAGAATTCGCCGCGGGGCTACGAGGGGGAAGCGGCGTTTCTGCTCGTAATCCCGCTGCTCTTTCTGCTGTTGTACGCCGGGCTTTTCAGCCTGGTAGCATTGGAGCGCGTGTTGCGGTGCAACCACGAGCCTATGCCGAAGGCTAGCCTATTTTTGGGGCTGCTGCCGCTGTGGCTATGGCTGCTGGGGCTACTGTTTTACGGCGCTTTACGCTGCTACATCCGCCTGAGCTATTAAAGAGCTTTCTCACTGTTTTGATTATTTCTTCTCCGGTTTCGGCCGCGTCCATTCGCTTCGTTATCTGTGGCCTCGGCCACATTGGCCGCCGTCACGCGGCGCTGGTGGCGCGCCACGCCGGGGCTAGCCTCGCGGCGCTCATCGACGTGCGGGCCGAGCTGCGGGCTAGCCTCGCGGCTGAGTTTCCGGGTGTGCCGTTCTTTCTTTCCCTGGAAGAATACCTGCAAACCGCCCCCGCTGCCGACGTGCTCACCGTGGCCACGCCCAACGGCCTGCACGCGCCGCAGGCCGTGGCCGGCCTGCGCGCCGGGCTGCACGTGGTCATCGAAAAACCCATTGCGCTGCACAAGACCGACGCCGAAAGCATTGTGCACACGGCCTTGCAAACCGGCCGCTTGGTCTTCGGCGTAATGCAAAACCGCTACTCGCCGCCCGCCGCTTGGCTCAAGCAGGTGCACGACGAGGGCCAGCTAGGGGAAGTGTTTCTGGTGCAGCTCAATTGCTTCTGGAACCGCGATGCGCGCTACTACCAGCCCGGTGGCTGGAAAGGCACCCAGGCGCTCGATGGCGGCACGCTCTTCACCCAGTTCAGCCACTTCGTGGACTTACTCTACTGGGTGTTTGGCGATATCACCAATATTACGGCTCGCTTTCGCGACTTCACGCACGCGGGTATTACCGAGTTTGAGGACAGCGGCCTCGTCACTTTCGACCTCGTGCGCGGTGGCAGCGGTACGCTTAGCTACAGCACCGCCGTGTGGGACCGCAACCTCGAAAGCTCCCTCACGGTGGTGGCCGCCCGCGGCTCGCTCAAGCTAGGGGGGCAGTACCTCGACAAGGTCGAGTACTGCCACCTGCAGGACTACGAAATGCCCATATTACCGCCCACCAACCCGGCCAACGACTACGGTCCCTACCAGGGCTCGGCCGCCAACCACGTGCAGGTCATCGACAACGTAGTAGAAACCGTGCAAAAGCGTAGCTTCGCCACTACCAACGCGCTCGAAGGCCTGAAGGTAGTCGAGATTATCGAACGCATTTACGCGCTCCGCTAGCCTTGCTCTCGCCATGAATATCGCTGACCTCGGCCCCCAGTGGCACGCTCTGACTACTCCGTTGCTGGCTAGCCACGCGCACCGCGAGGCCGAGCTAACCCGGCTGCTCGCTGCCTACGGCGCGCCCGAGCGCCACTATCATGGCTTGCAGCACCTGGTCAATCTGTTCAACCAAGTGGCCGCCTTGCCGCAGCACGACGCCGTGGTGGTGGGGCTAGCCATCTGGTTTCACGATGCCGTGTACAACGCCCTGCGCGCGGACAATGAGGCCAAAAGTGCCGAGTGGGCCCTGGCCTTCCTGGCCGAAACTACACTGGAGCCCGCCCGCCAGGCCCGCGTGGCCGACTTCATCCGGCGAAGCCAAGACCATACCCAGCCCCAGCCGCCCGACGATGCCGACCTGCTCTTGTTTCTGGATGCTGACCTCAGCATCCTGGGGGCGCCCGAGGCCGCGTACTGGGACTACGCCCGCCAGGTGCGCCGCGAGTATCGGCTGGTGCCCGACCTGCTGTATCGCCCCGGCCGCCGCAAGGTGCTGGCTAAAATGCTCGCCGCGCCAGTCCTCTACCACACCCCCGCTTTACAAGAAGCGCTCGACGCGCCCGCCCGCCGCAACCTGCAACTAGAGCTCGACGCCTGGGAGCGGGGCGGGCTGCCCGGCTAGGCGCACCAAACCACCATCCGGCGCTACCTTTGTGCTAGTCGAGCAGGCCCGCTAGCCCAGCTTGTTTTTATAAAGAGGCGCTGAGAGATAGGCTCTGCGACGCGCCGGCAACCCCCAGCCACCCGCTGGAACGGTGCCAACCGACCGGCCGCCAAACCATGGCGGCCATATAAAAGCCCGTGGCGCTTTCTGCTTTTCCCGCTTATTACTACCGTTCATTTTCCGGCGCTGCGGCGCGGGCTGGCTCGTGCGTGGCTGGCTGTTGTTGGTAGCAGAAGGGCGCCGCTCGGCGGCGAAATAACAAGTTGTATCTCAAATTTTTAGAGGGTTGACCACAACTGGCTGGGCGCGGGTGCGCACTGGCTAGGCGGGTCGTTTTGGCGCGGGCCGCGAGGCCGCGCTGCATCGTATTTTATGTTAAAAAAATCACTGGAACTCCTGCAGCGAGAAGCTGCCGAATCGGGCACCGGCACGCTCAAGCGCACGCTCAACGGCGTGAGTCTTATCGCGCTCGGCATCGGGGTAATTATCGGGGCGGGGCTATTTACCCTCACCGGGATAGCGGCGGCCAACCATACGGGGCCCGCCATCACGCTTTCGTTTCTGGTGGCGGCGGTGGGTTGCGCATTTTCGGCCCTGTGCTACGCCGAGTTTGCGGCCATGGTGCCGGTGGCGGGCTCGGCCTATACCTACGCCTACGCCACGATGGGCGAGCTATTTGCCTGGATAATCGGCTGGGACCTCGTGCTCGAATACTCGGTGGGGGCCGCCACAGTGGCTATTAGCTGGTCGCAGTACCTGCTCAAGCTACTCGAAAAAGCTGGCCTGCACCTGCCGGCCCAACTGGTGCTCTCGCCCTTCGAAACCGCCAAACTAGCCGATGGCTCGGTGGTGCACGGCTACGTCAACGTGCCAGCCATGCTGGTGGTGCTCGCCATCACGGCCGTTATCATCCGGGGCACGTCGGGCTCGGCCTGGTTCAATGCCCTGGTAGTGGCCCTGAAAGTGTCGGTGGTGCTAGTTTTCATCGCCCTGGGCTGGAAATACATTGACCCGGCCAACTACCACCCCTTCATTCCGGAAAATACCGGCAAGTTTGGCGAGTTTGGCTGGAGCGGTATCTTGCGCGGCGCCGGCGTTATCTTCTTCGTATTCATTGGGTTCGACATTGTGGCCACGATGGCGCAGGAAACCAAGAACCCGCAGCGCAACATGCCCATCGGCATTCTGGGCTCGCTCGTGGTCTGCACCATTCTGTTTGTGCTGTTTGGCTACGTGCTCACGGGCGTGGCCAATTACACCGAGTTTAAAGGCAGCGCCGCCCCGGTGGCCATTGCCATCGAAAAAACGCCCTATGCTTGGCTCAGCGGGGCCATTATCGTGGCTATTCTGGTAGGCTACACATCCGTTATTCTGGTCGATTTGCTTGGGCAGTCGCGGGTATTTTTCTCCATGTCAAAAGACGGGCTGCTGCCGCCGACGTTCTCTAAAATTCACCCCAGGTTTCGCACGCCCGTGCAATCCAACCTGCTGCTAGGGGTGTTCATTGCCCTGTTCGCGGGCTTCGTGCCCATCGATGTAGTGGGCGAAATGGTGAGCATCGGCACGCTGCTGGCCTTCGTGATGGTGTGCCTGGGTATCATTATCATGCGCCGCACCAACCCCGATGCGCCGCGCAGCTTCCGCACGCCGTGGGTGCCGCTGGTGCCCATTTTGGGCATCCTCACCTGCCTCACCATGATGCTGAGCCTGCCCTGGGAAACCTGGGTGCGGCTAGGGGTGTGGCTGGCCATCGGGCTGGCCATCTACTTCGGCTACGGCAAGCAGCACAGCAAGCTACGGCAGGCAGCCGAGTAAGTGGTTTAGAAACTAAAAATGGGTAACTTAGAAATCTGACTACCAGGCCAGATTTCTAAGTTACCCATTTTTAGTTTTTTTATTCTCTTTTAGCTGTGCAACGGCAGGCTGCGCTGAAAGTGCAGCCGCAGGATGCCGTCTATCTTTTCCTGGGTCAGGGGCTTGCTCACGAGGCCGGCGATGTTTAGCTCATCGAGGCGGCCTAGGTCGCGGGCATCCATGGTGGTGGTGAGCATGATGACGACTGTGGCATTGCGCTGGTTCTGAGGCAGCTGGCGGTAGGCCTCCAAAAACTGGATGCCGTTGAGGCCGGGCATATTTACGTCGAGCAGTATCAGGGCTGGCTCTTCGGGGGCCGCCGAGTGCTCAATGATGTCCAGGGCCTGGGCCCCACTCTCAGCCACCAGAACGCGCTCGGTCACGTTGAGGCTCTTGAGCAGCAGCTCGTTCAAAAAATTGTTGGTAGAGTCATCATCTACCAGCATCACACTGGAAAGCTTTTCCATAAAGTACAAGCGGGAAATTGAGTAGTATTAAGGTTGCGCTGGTTCGGGCGCGGGCAGCAACGCGGTGAAGGTAGAGCCCACCCCCGGCTGGCTGTGCACCGCTAGGGTGCCGCCGGCGTTTTCCACCATTTTCTTCACCATGTACAGGCCTACGCCGGAGCCCGACACGTGGTGGTGCAAACGGCGAAAGAGGCGGAATAATTCGCCCTGCTGCCGCTCGCTCAATCCCAGGCCATTGTCTTGCACCTCCAGCAGCACCTGGCCGGCGGCGGCTGGGCGGCAGCGCAGCGTCACCACGGGCGGGCGGGCGGGGTCGCGGTATTTTACGGCATTGCTGAGCAGGTTGTAGAGAATGCTGCGCAGGTTTTTGGCCGAGAAGTACACCGTGGGGCACGCCGCCAGGTCCAGGTGCAGGGTAGCGTCGGCGGCCGTCAGTTCGGGCAGCATATCGAGGCGCACGTCTTCGGCCAGGGCGGCCAGGTCCACGGCTTCGGTGGGCTGGTCGAGCATGGCCTGTTGCAGGCGCGTAACGTCGGTAAGGTGCCCCAGCGTTTGCTGAAAGCGGCGCACGGCCCCGTCCATCATATCGAGTAGGCGCGGCACCAGCGGGGGCTGCTCGGTGGCCGGCGGTAGCTGCTGGCGCAGGGCCAGCAGCAGGCCCTCGATATTGGTAATGGGCGATTTGAGGTCGTGCGAGGCCGAATACACGAAGGTATCGAGGTCGTCGTTGGTGCGGGTGAGGCGCAGGTTGGCGTGCTGCAGCTCGTCGTTGGTGGTTTGCATGGTGGCATTGATGGCCGCCAGGGCCTCGTTGAGGCCGTGCACCTGCTGGCGGGCCATAACCTGGGCCGTGACCTCGGTGGCCACGCACACCACGGCGCCCTGGCCCCCGGCCCGGTGCAGGGGCTGGTACACAAAGTCGAAGTAGCCTGCCTCGCCGGGCTGGTGCCTAGCCAGCCGGTAGGGCTGCGATTGCGCCACGTAGGGCACGCCCGTGCGCCGCACCTCATCAAGCACCGCCTGCAAGCCCTGGCCATCGAGCTCAGGCAAGGCCTCAAAAAATGGTCGCCCCGTAATCTGGTCAGGGTCGCGGCCCAGCATTTCGCCCATCAGCGGGTTCACCACCTCCAGCACGTAGCTAGGGCCCTCAAACACGCAGATGGCCACCGGCGCCTGGGCTAACAGCTCCTCCAGCTGGCGCTGCTGGGCCTCGCGGGCGTGCCGGGCCAGCACCTGCTCGGTTACGTCGTACACAAAGGCGGCCACCCCCACAATGCGCTCGGCCTCGTAGTAGGCCTGGTACGAAAACGTGACGTAGCGCGGGCTGCCGGGCTGCAGCTCGGCCAGGGGCATTTCGATAACCATCTGGCTTTCGCCGGTGGCAAACACGCGGTCGAGCAGCGCCGCCAGGCCCGTTACTTTCACGCGCGGATACACCTCGCTCAGGGTATGGCCCTGAATGGGACCCTGCCACTCCTCGGGCGGAAAAAGCTCGGTGAAGGCTGGGTTGTAGTAGTCGATGCGGTGGTCGGGCTCGCGCAGCAGCACAATGGCGGCCGGAGTTTGCTCAAAAATCTGGTACAAATCCTGGCGCTCCTGGGCGCGGCGCTGGGCCACGGCCAGCAGGGCGGCCTGCATGGTAGCGGTTTGCTGGCGGGTGCGCACCTGCTCGGTTACCTCAAAGGCAAACACCACCAGCCCATCAACCTGGCTGGTGGTAGCGTAGCGGGCCTGGTACACAAAGTTGAAGTGCCGGGCTTCGAGCTGCCCATCGCTGGGGTGGGCAAAGTGCATGAGGACCTCGTTGCCGTAGAAAGTAACGCCCGTTTCGTACACGCCGCGCAACATGGCTTCTACGGGACCGCCCGCTATCTCGGGCAGGGCCGTTAGCACGGGCTGGCCCACCAGCTGGCGCCCCGGAAACAGGGCCTGGTAGCCGGGGTTCACCAGCTCAAACACCAGGTTGGGGCCGGCCAGAGTGCAAATGGCGGCGGGCGCCTCCATCAGCAGGCGTTCTAGGTACGTGCTTTGCTGCGTGGCCTCTTGGGTGCGGGCCAGCACCTGCTCTTCCAGCGTGTGGGTAAGCTGCTCGGCCTGCCGGCGGGCCAGCACCTGCTCGGTAACCTCGGTGGCCGAGGCAATAATGCCCGTGATGCCGCCCTGGGCATCGCGCAGCGGCTGGTAAGTGATGTGGAAGTAGCCGGGCACCAGCTGCCCCGGCCCGCCGCGGGCAATGTTGGCGTACTGCTCGCGCAAATAGTACGGCTGCCCGGTGTGGTAGACCTCGGCAAAAATAGCTTCGAAGCCCTGGCCGGCCAGGTCGGGCAACGCCTCAAAGTGGGGCCGGCCAATAACTTGGGCCAGCGGCCGGCCCCACAGCTGGCCCATTTCCTCGTTGGCAAACGTTACCACGTACCCGGGGCCGTCCAGAATGCCAATGGCAATGGGCGCCTGCTCCAGGGTCAGCTTGAGGGTGGTGCGCTCGCGCTCAGCCTCCTGGCGGGCGGCCAGCTCGCGGGCTTGGCTGGCGCGCAGCGCCTCCTCGGTGGCCGTGCGCCAGCGGTCGTTATTGTCGGTAAAGCTGACTATTAGCACCTGCCCGTGGGGCTGGGCGGCAAGCACATAGTAGCCATCGAGGCCGTCGTGCTGGTACAGGTTCTGGCGTTGGGCCAGCTGGCCCGATAAAAAGGCCGCGCGGTAAAATTCAAATACGCCCACTTCGGTCGCCGCCGGGTAAAGCGTCAGAAAAGACTCGGCCGGGTATTCGGGCAAGCCCAGCATACGCTGGGCCGCCGGGTTGAGGCGCAACTGGTCAAAATCGCAGAGTATTTCCGTATCCGCTGCGTAGCGCGGGCGCATGAGCATAAGGCCCGTGAGCGACACCTCCAGCAGTGCTTCGGCCAGGCTGGCGGCTGGCGGCGTAGAAATAGCAGACATAAGGAAAACGGCCCGCTCACGCGAGCCAAAAAAATACCAGGGTAAGCCACGACCCTTGCGCCCGGGCAGTGCCCTGCCAATTGCCGATAGCCTTTTTTCGTTCCGCGGGCGCTTTGCCAGGGGCGAAATACGCACGGCCAACCCGGTATTGCGGCGGCCGGCTGGCTAATTACATCAACCGCGGGCAAAATTAAAAAAATGTGCGGCGCAGGCTCCACAATTTCTGCGCCAGGGCCGACACCTCGGGCACCCAGCCGCTGGCCAGCAGCCCAGCCCCGTAGAGCACCGTGAGCGTGCCGCCGCGCAGCAGCAGCGTCAGCCACACATTGGCCGGAGCCGGCAGCGCCCAGGCTACTAGGCCTGCCCCGCCCGCTAGCCCCAGAATGAATAAAATGCGCCTATCGAACGGCTGCCAGCCGAAGCTGCGCCACACAAACCAGGTGCGCAGCAGGTTGATAATCACCAGCGCCAGCGCATTAGACAAAGCCGCGCCCGTGAGCCCTAGCCGCGGAATGAGCAGTGCGTTGAGCCCGATAATGCCCACGGCCAGCCCCACGTTGAACAGCAAATCGTAGCGGTAGCGCGGCGAGGTTACCACGATGATGCCGTTTACGCCCGTGATGCCGTCGGTGAGGCGCCCGGCCAGCAGCAGCAGCACCGCCACGGTGCCCGCCGCGTACTCAGGCCGGTGAATGAGCGAATAAATAAACGGCAGATTGAGCCCGATGCCCAGCGCCAGGTAGACCCCCAGCGCGGTGGTGAGGCGCGTGGAGCGCCGGTAGAAATCGAGCAGCTTATCGGTCGCGCTCTCCTTCCAATACTCGGCAATGAGCGGGTAGGCCGTTTTATACAGCGCCCGAAACGGCACCGCCAGCGCCGTGCTGATATTGAGGGCAATGGTATAAATGCCGGCGTCGGCAAAGCTGTGCGAGCCCAGCATCAGCGAGTCGATGGTGAGCAGCAGCGTACCCGAAATATTACCCAACAGCGCAAAGCTGCCGAAGCGCACCAGCTCGCCCACCGGCCGCACCCGCAGCACCGCCCGCGTGGGCCGCAAGTGCAGCTCGCCAATGGCCGCCAAGTACCCCAGCAGCAATATCGCAATAGCCGCGTAGCTCCCCAGATACGCCAATACAAACCCCTCGAACGAGAGCACGCCCGCCCCGTAGAGCACCGCCGAGCCCACAATGAGCAGGCGCTGCAAAATATCGGTCAGAAACGACGAGAACGACGTGTGAAACAGCGACTTGGTATATGCTTCCAGCAAATTATAGAGCAAGATGCAGAGTGCCAGCCCCAGCATTACGCCGTAGTGCGGGCCTAGCAGGGCGGCATCGTGGGCGTACCAGCGCAGCACCAGCGGCTGGCCCAGCCACAGCGCCCCCGCCACCACTACAAACAGCGCTAGCGGCAGCCCAAGCAGCAGCACTAGAAACCCCGAGTGTCCGTTTTCGCGGTTGCGGAAATACGGAAAATACCGCAGCGTAGTATTCGTAAACCCCAGCGCCGACACCAGCGCCCCCATCGTGGCCAGCGACACCAGAATAGACGTGAGCCCAAGTTGCGCCGGCGCCAGCAGCCGCGGCAGCACCAGCGTAGTATTGACGAAGCCGATGCCCAGCCCGACGTACGAAATAACCGTGTTGCGCAGCCCCTGCCGCTGAACGATACCCAAGTTGAAATTAAGAATTAGGAATTAAAAATTAAGAATTTGGGGCGGCGGACTCGGCCGTAAATTCCTCCCATATTTCGTGACCCGTGCGAAAAGCAGCCCCTAATTGCTGCAAGTGGCGCATTATCTCGTGGAATTGCTGCGGGCCGTTTTGCGTGTTATTCGGGTCGAAGTTCTCATTGTGCCACAGCACGGACGCCACCCCGCCGAAGCGTTTTATTTCGGCAAAAATGGGGGCTAGCGCGGGCATCATTTCCGTCGGGGCCAGCTGCAAATAATGTGGGTGGTGCAGCGTAGCATCCATCACGTTGAGTGGGATTTCGAGAAATTTAGCTTTTTGCCTACTTGTAAAATTGAAAGGATAAAATGGGAGGCAATAGCTGTTTCTGAATCCGAAGCGCTCAGCAAATCCTAGCGTACTATCGTAAGAAATAGTATGGCCTTTGACATCAATTTCGTCGAGCATTTTTACTGTTTGGCGCGGTTCCCAACTCAAATAATGAAAACGGGTATTTGAATTAAAGAACCCTTCTAGCATTTCTGCTTCAAGTGCATCCGCATTGGTTGCCGTGCCAATACTGCCATGTATTCCAAGCTCACAGCCTTTGTTACAAAGGTTTTGTAAGCGTCTTTTTAGTTGCCATGCTAAACGATAGTCAGCATTTCGAATACCATTAGATGTTTTTTGATGGCTTCGCAGAATAAAAAACGTGGAGCGCCCGCCATATTGAGCCACCGCTACCGCTACGGTTTCCAAATTATCCCAAGCGTCGGGTTGGGTAAAGTGTCGCCAGATTAATTTACTGAATAAAACTAGTTTTTGCTGCTGCAACGCCGCCTTAGCTGGCGCTTTCCAGGCGCTGTATAAATTATCGACGTCGTGCGAGATAAAGGCGGCAAAACTGGCTTTTTCGCTGCCCCAGCAGCGTGGTGATAGTGGCTGTCCGCTCACGTGTTCCACTGCCGTTTTTAAAACGTCGAAATAATAATTAACCACCGGTAGCGTCACAAAATCGTAATGCTTTTGCACGCTCGCCGCGTAGGGAAAGCGCCCGTGCCGGTCGCGCTCGGTGGAGAAATACTCCTGCCAGCCACTCAATAAATAAAATGCCGCCGAAATAATATCGGCCGCGATAAAAGCCTTATTTTCAGCATATGAAATTAACGGCTGATGCGGTGCAACATCAAAAAAAAACGGCATTGCCCTACCCAGCCATTCGCGCCAGGTAGGCGCGGCCGGGTAGGGATTATTCTCCGCGAAGAAATTGCCGCTGGCCGCCGCAATTTCTATTTGCGGCTGGGCGTCGGCGTAGCCGATAGCCACGGTTGGGCCGCCGGGGTAGGCTAGCCGGAAATGCCGCAGTACATACGCCAGGCGCACCTCGGCCGAAACGGCGACGGGCGGGGCGGGGGCTAGGGCAGGGGCGGGCATGAGGCGAAATTACGCCCCCGCCGTCGGGGCAGCTAGCCACTCGGCCAGCCGGCGCAGGGCCAGCGCACGGCTGTGGCCTTCCTCGGGTGTGCCGAGGGTGGCGTTGTAGTAGGCGGCGCGGCGGTATAGGTCGCCAGGCTTGTGCTGGGCCAGCCGGCGCAGGGCGGCCGCCAACTCGGCCGGGGTGTGCGCCCACTCGCTGAGGCTGTGGGCGGCGTAGCCGTAGTAGTCGGCCAGGCTGGCCGTAGGCGTGAAGCGGTAGTAGAGGCTAGCCACGTTGAGCAGCGTGGCTTCGAGGTGGGTGCTGGTATCGGCGGCCACCAGCGCATCGTGACGCTGCAAAAACGCGAACACGTTTTCCTGCTGCGGGTCCGACCAGTACAGCGTGGGCAGCGCCCGGCGCAGGGCTGTGTAGTCGCGCCGGTCGCTAGGGTGGGGGCGTAACGTGAAGGTCAGTTCGGGCAACTCGCGCAACAGGTAAGTGAGTACCTCGGCCACGGCGGGCAACTCGTCGAGCAGGTTGCAGGCTACGGCCACGTGGCGCACCTGCGGCGCGGTGTTGCGCTGGCTAAGGAAGGCGTCGGCCTTGGGCATGCCTACCAGGGCCACCTGCCCGCGCACGGGGCCGCACTGGCGGTATTTATCCAGCGCGTCCTGGCCTTCGAGCAGACTTAAATCGAAACCAAGCGGCGGAAAATTGGTGCTCACGCTGGCGTGCTGCACGTAGGCGGTGGGTACGCCCTCGGCGCGGCAGGCTAGCAGCAGGGCGCGGGCGTCGTCGTTGTGGTCGTTGGCGAATACGACGGCCCGCGGCCGGTAGTGGCGCAGCGCCCGCCGGTACACCTCGTAGTAGCCCACCGCGTAGAAAACCAGGTCGAAAAACCGCGTGGCTCGCGCGCCCACCAGCCGGCGCAAACCCAGCAGCGCCGCCGGGTACTGCCCGTAGTATAATATTTTACGGCGCAGCGACAGCCGGTTTACCACCCTGCCGTAGCGCCCGATATTCTTGCCCTGGCCCGCCACCAGCACGGCATCGGTCCGCGCTTCCCTGATGAAACGCAGCGCCTCGAAGTTATTGGCGCTCACCACGTAGAGCCACACCGCACCGCGCAGCTGCTCGGGGTTACGAATGGGCTGAAACAGATGCCCCACCAGCCGCAGCCCGGCGTAGGCCGCCACCCTAGCCAGCCGCTGCAGGGGGCTAGCCGGCGAAATGCTGGCCAGCACCGAAGCTGGCAGCCCGGCAAATAAATCGGAAAAGCGCAGCTGCAAGATGTCGCGCAGGCGCGCTACCACCGGGCTCACGGCTGCGGCGCGGGTGCGGGCTCACCCAACAGCGCATCCCAGGTGAGGGGCTTGCCGGGGGCCAGGTCGCGGGCGGCGCGGCGGCCCAGCACCACGTCCCAGTGGCGCGGCAGCAGGCCGTCGCCGGGGCGAATAATGCGCAGGTTTTCAGTAGTTAATACTTCGCCCGCCGCTACCGGCTTGGCCACGTAGATGCTGCGTTTGAAGACCCGGCTTTTTTCCTCGCTGGCCTGCACGCAGAGCTGCACTGTGCCCAGCGCCTGGTGGGCGCGGGCCGTTTCCTCGACCAATAATTTCAATTCCTCGGGCTCCAGCGAGAACGCCGAATCGACGCCGCCGTCGGCGCGGCGTAGCGTAAAGTGTTTCTCAATAACGCAGGCGCCGAGTGCCACGGCGGCTACGCTAGCCCCTACGCCCATCGTATGGTCGCTCAGGCCCACCGGGCAGCCAAACGTTTCGGCCAGCACCGGGATGGTGCGCAGGTTGGTGGTGGCCGGTGAGGCGGGGTAGGTGCTGGTGCACTTGAGCAGCACGAGCTGCTGGCAGCCGGCGGCGCGCAGCACGCGCACGGCCTCGTCGATTTCGCTGAGCGTGGCGGCGCCGGTGCTCACAATCACGGGTTTGCCGGTGGCGGCCACGCGGCGCAGCAGCGGCCAGTGGGCGTTTTCGAAGGAGGCAATTTTATAGGCCGGCACGTCGAGGCTTTCCAGGAAGTCCACGGCCGACTCGTCAAACGGCGAGCTGAAGGCCAGCAGCCCGTGCTGCCGCGCCCGCTCGAAGATGGGCGCGTGCCACTCCCAGGGCGTATAGGCCTCTTTATAAAGCTGATACAAATCCTTGCCTTCCCACAGCGACTGGCCTTCCTCGCGAATCACGAAGCCGGTATCCATGCTGATGGTGTCGGCGGTGTAGGTCTGGAGCTTGAGGGCGTGCACGCCGGCGGCGGCGGCGGCATCCACCAGGGCTAGCGCCCGGTCGAGGCTCTGGTTGTGGTTGCCCGACATTTCGGCGATGATAAACGGCGGGCTGTCGGGGCCAATCGGGTGGCTACCGATAGAGAAGCTAGGCATGGCGCAAAGTTACGGCGGCCGGCCGGCCGCGCCCGCCGGCTAGGCCCGCGGGCGGGCGCGCAGCGCGTCGCGCACCTGCTGCCACTCGCGCCGCAGCATGGCCAGCCCCACCACGTCGATAAACTGCTTGTCCTTATAAATGTGCTGCCGGAAATACGCCTCGCGGCGGAAGCCGAATTTCTCGTGCATGGCCACCACTTTTTCGTTGGTGACGAATACCTCGCAGGACAACTTATTGAGCTTCAGCTCCTCAAACACGTATTCGAGCACGGCCAGCTCCACCTTGGCACCGATGCCGCTGCCGTGCAGGTTTTCCTCACCCAGGTAAAATGCCCAGTAGGCCGAGCGGTTGCGCTGGCTGATGGCGTACAGGTTGGCCACGCCCACCGGCCGGTCCTGGTGGTAAATCAGCCAGTACTGCACCGTCGCATCGTGGCTGATGCGGGCGTACCAGGCCTGCTGCTGCTCGGCCGAAATGGGGTCGGCAGTGTACATGTACTGCGCCACGGCGGGCGAGTTGCGCCAGGTACGTACCAGCTCTAGGTCGTCGGGGCCGAGGGGGCGAAGCAGGTCGTTATTCATAGAAAAGAGCTAGCGGTCAAGCAACTGTTTAATTTCGCGACGCAGGATATCGGGCCGGAACTGGGGGGCGTAGGGCTGGCGCGGGTGGCTAGCCAGCCAGGCCAGCCCCTGCCCGAGCGCCGCGGCTAGCTGCCCGCCCGCAAGGTCGGCAAAATTTCCCACCGAAAACGCCTGCTCCTGCGCGTGCACGTAGCCCGCCAGTGCTCGCTGATTGTCGGCGTAGTAGCCGGTGAGGGCCGGCCGCCCCAGCGCCAGCGCTTCGATGAGTACTGTGCTGGCCGGCACCACGGCCACGTTGTAGGCTTGCAGCAAGTCCACCAGCCCGGCTGCGTCGAGGTTGCGGTAAACCGTAATTTCCCGCCCCGAATGCGCGGCGGCGGTGGCCCGCAGCGCCTCGTCACCCCCGAAAGCCGCGCCCACCAGCAGGCCAATGCGCCGCACTGCGGGCAGCGCCAGCAGCGCCGCCAGTGTGCGCGCCGTGAAACCCAGCGGGTCGGCCCCACCAAAGCACACCAGCGCGCTGCCAGTGGGGCTAGGGGCCACCGGCGGCTCGGCGGCCGTCAGAAACGGCGCCCGCAGCAGCGAAAACGCCGGCCCTAGTAGCAGCCGCGCGCCGGACGGGGCCTGGTAATCGGCCGGTGCCACGCCCGGCGAGTGGTTAATCAGCACATCGGCCACCACCGGCCAGGCACGCAGGTCATCGATGTAGACCAGGCCGCAGCCGCTTTGGCGCAGGCGCTGCTGGTAGGCCAGGTCGAAGGCGTAGCCGTCGAGCACCAGTACATCGGTAGGTTGTAAGAAGCTAAAAGCCAGCGTGTCGGCTTCGGCGGTCAGCGCCTGGGTGGGCACGGAGTGGAGGGCCCAGCCCGCATCGGTGATGAGTTGCGCTACGGCTGGGGTAGGTTCGCGCACCACAAATACGCCGGGGGCCAGTCCGCGCAGCATATCGGCTAGGGCCAGCAAGCGTACCAGGTGCCCCAGGCCAATAGTGGCGTTGCCATCGGCCCGAAAAACCAGGCGGCGCAGTGGATATTCTACCTCGGCCATACGGGTTGAAAGCTTCTATTGAGTTGGATTGACCGGCCAATAGCCCCGTAGCGCAAACTTTGTAGTTCGCGCTACTGCCGTGTCGTTGCTAAAAGCGTTCACTACAAAGTTCGCGCTACTTATCGGGCTGGCTTAGCGCTGCACGTTATTCGCGTTGATGGCCCCTAGCCAGGGGTGGCGGGCCAACAGCGCGGGCAGGCCGGCGGGGTCGGTGAGGGAAAAATCGGGACCCAGCTTCGCAAAAAACAGGCTGAGCAGGGCGTAGTCGCTAGGGTAATCGACGGTGAGGCGCAACGCGGCCACGGCCGGCGGCACGGCCAGCAGCAGCGTTTCGAGGCGGAATAACTCGGGGTGGCGGCGCAGGTAGGGCGTCACGTGCTCGCGCTCGTCGGGCTGCGTGGCCGCGGCCGCGGCGCGACGCAGGGCGGCGGCGCTGATAACCTCGACGTTGGTACCCAGCGGCAGGCCGGTGGTGTGGGTGTAGGCGGCCCCGGCGGCGAGGTGGTGAGCCACGGCCGCGTCCACAAAGGCCGGGTCGAGGGCCGGGTTATCGGCCGTGAGGCGCACCACGGCGTCGGCGGGGCCCGCGGCGGCCAGCGCGCCCGCAAAACGGCCCAGCACGTCCGCCTCCGAGCCGCGAAAGACGCCCGCGCCCAGCCGGGCGGCCAGCGCGGCCAGCTCATCGTCAAGCGATTGGGTAGTCGTAGCCACCACCACCTCGCTGACCCGGGCCGCCCGCCGGGCCCGGCCGATAACGTGGCCCAGGATGGTGCGCGCGTCGCCGGCCGCCTCCAGCGGTAGCGGCAGCGCCGACTTGCCTGGCAGCCGCGACGACCCTAGCCGGGCCTGGATAAGGGCTACTACCATAGGGAGTTACGTAATAGAGATGCTGGCTGCGGAAAAGGGGCTAGCGAATGGTCCAGCCACCGTCCACCACTAGGTTGTGGCCCGTGACGAAGTTGGCCGCCGCCGAGCTGAGGAAAACAAAAGTGCCCGCTAAGTCCTGCGGCTCGCCCACCCGGCCCAGCGGAATACGCCGCTGCAACTCGCTCTCGAAGGCCGCATCCTGCCGCACGCTATCCGACGGAAACGCGCCCGGCGATACGCAGTTGACTTGAATATTGGCCGGCCCCAGGTACGAAGCGAAGTATTTGGTTAGCTGAATCATGGCCGCCTTGCCCGCGCCGTAGTGCGGCGGATTGAGAAACTGCGGCGCGTCGGCGTACGCGGCAAAATCGGGCGCCACCACGCCGTACATCGAGGCGACGTTGATGATTTTGCCGCCGCCCGCCGCGCGCAGGTAGGGCAGCACCTCGCGCAGGCAGCGGTAGGCGGTGCCCACCGAGCCATCAAGGCCGAGGGCAAAATCGGCGTCGGGCAAGCCGTCGGGCTGCTGCCCACGGCTGTAAAAAGCGTTGTTGATGAGCACGCTAGGAGCGCCGTACAGGTCGAAGCTCTGGCGGAAAGCCGCCTGTACGGAGGCCGTTTCCGATACGTCGCAGAAAACAAAGTGCAAGTTTTCGGGCGCGGCACCGAAGGCTAGCGCGAAGCTCTCGGCGCTGCGGCCCAGCACCACCACGCGCGCGCCGTGGGCCAGCAGGCCCGCCGCAATGGCGCGGCCCAGGTGCCCGTAGCCCCCGGTCAGTAGCACCGTTTGGCCGGTGAGGTCGAACATCGAGCGATAAAAATCGGCAGTCAGGGGCGCGGCGGCCATGCGTAGGGGAGGATAAAAGTGTCGGTAAGTTCGGCCAGGGCGGCCAGGGCCGGGCGCAGGCGCTCGGCGGCGATTAGGTAGCTAGCAGCAGTCAGGTTCTCGTGCAGATTGGCCACCGAATCAACGCCGATAACGGCCCGCGCCACGCCCGGCGCGTAGGCCGCAAACAGCAGCAGCGCGGCCGGCAGCGGCACGTTTGCTTCGGCGGCCAGGGTGCGTAGCTGCCGGAGCTTCGGGGCTAACGGCTGAAAAAAAGCGGGCAAACTGTCGGGCTCGCGCAGCAGCAAGCCCTGCAAAAAAGCCGACCGCACGTGGACTTCCACGCCGCGCGCGGCCAGCTGGGGCAGCACCGCCGCAAAGCGCTGGTCCAGTACATTATAGGGCACCTGCACGAGGTCCGCATCCCAGCCCTGGGCTAGCAGCCACTCGGCCTCGTGCGGGTGATAGAGCGACACGCCGATGCGCGCCACCTGCCCGGCCGCCCGCGCCGCTTGCAGCGCCTGCCACGCGGCCGGCTCGGCTTGCAAGGGCCCAAAAGCGTGAAACAGCACCCCGTACAGCTGCGGGCGCCGCAGCCGGGCCAGCGACTCGGCCAGGTGCTGCGCTACCTGGGCCGGCGGGCCGGCGGGTAGCTTGGTTATCAGTTCGAAAGCCGCATTACCGCTCACCAGCTTGCCCAGCCGCGCCTCGCTGTTGCCGTAGGCTGCGGCCGTGTCAAGCAGCGTGAGGCCGGCGGCCTGGGCAGCAGACAGCACCTCGGCCACGGCCACAATAGCCGGCTGGCCACCCTCATTGTTAAGGCCATACGCTAGCCCAAACTGCGCGGTGCCCAGCGCCAGGCGCTGGGCTAGCGCTTGCGTATCGGCCAAAAGCGCGCCGGTACTCACGCGGGGTTTTGGGCTAAAAACTCCCGCACGCAAGCCACCACGTAGGCCTGCTCGGCGTCGGTGAGGGTGGGGTAGAGGGGCAGGCTGAGGCAGCGAGCGTAGTAGGCTTCGGCCGCCGGAAAATCGCCGGCCTGCCAGCCCAGCTTCTCGTAGTAGGGCATCCGGTGCACGGGCACGTAGTGCACCTGCGCCAGAATATTTTTGGTGCGCAGAAATTCGTACAGACCCCGCCGATTCTCGACCTGAATAACGTACAGATGGTAGGCGTGGCCCGCGCGGCCAGGGGCTAGTACGGTCACGCTGGGCTCGGTGGCAAAGGCCGCATCGTACTGCGCCGCTAGTTGGCGGCGGCGGGCTAGCCCCTCATCGGCACGTGCTAGCTGGCTGATACCCAGCGCGCACAGGATGTCCGAGATGCGGTAGTTGTAACCCAGCTCCTGCATCTCCATGTACCAGCCGCCCTCGTCCTGGCGCAGCAGGCCGGGGCCTTCGCGCTCGATGCCGTGGCTGCGCAGCCGGCGCAGGCGGTGGTAAAGGGCTTCGTCGTTGGTGGTGACCATGCCGCCCTCGCCGGTGGCAATGTGCTTGACGGGGTGAAAGCTGAAGATGGCCAGCTCGGCCAGCTGCCCACTGCCGCAGAAGTGCGGTTCGCCCTGCTTATCAATAAAAAAGCCGCCCGGCGCGTGGCAGGCATCCTCAATCAGCCAGAGGCCAAACTCGTCGGCCAGGGCCCGGGCCCCCGTCATATCCACGGCTAGCCCCGCAAAATCAACCGGAATCAGCCCGGCGAAATATCCTTGCGGATGGGCTTCGAGTAACTGACGAACCTGTTGTAAATCAATTAATCCCGTGGCTGGGTCAATATCGGCAAAGTGCACCTCACCGCCGCAGTAGCGCACGCAGTTGGCCGAGGCCGCGAAGGTGATGGGGGTGGTAATAACCCGCTGGCCCGGCTGCACCCCCAGCGCCAGCGCGCACAGGTGCAGGGCCGCCGTGCCGTTGCTCACGGCCACGGCGTAGCGGGCGCCCACGTAGGCGGCAAATTTCTCCTCAAACTCGGCCACGCGCGGGCCCTGAGTCAGAAAATCGGAGCGCAGCGTGGCCACCACCGCCGCTACGTCGTCGTCGGTGATGTGCTGGCGGCCGTAGGGCAGCGGGTGAGGTGGGCGCGTTTCCAAATTGGCTACTAACACGGAATTGAACGAAGCGGATGCTGGCCGGCCCGCGGGCTAGGCCTCAAAGCTGGCATCGACGTGCAGCCGAATCTCCTCGCGTATCTGCTCGGCGCTTAGCCACTCGCTGTTGTTGGCCGAGTCGTAGTGAAAGTCGGGCGCCACGCGCTTGCCGTGGAAATGGGCGATAAAATCTTCTTCTTTCCAACCGGCTGAGGTGGTGGGTAGTATCACGTAGTAACGTTCGAGCTCCACGGTGCTCAGCGCGTCGGTCTGGGTTATCATTTCCTCGTGCAGCTTTTCGCCCGGCCGGATGCCCACAATCTGCTGCTCGCAGTCGGGGCCGATGGCGCGGGCTACTTCCGTAATCTTGTACGACGGAATCTTGGGCACGAAAATCTCGCCGCCCCACGAGTGTTCCAGCGCGTAGAGCACCAGGTCCACGCCCTCCTCCAGCGAGATGTTGAAGCGCGTCATGTCGGGGTGGGTGATGGGCAGCACGCCGGTTTTGCGCTGCTGCAAAAAGAACGGCACCACCGAGCCGCGCGAGCCGATAACGTTGCCGTAGCGCACCACCGACATGCGCAAATCGCGGCTGCCCTTCATGTTGTTGGCCGCTACAAACAGCTTGTCCGAGCACAGCTTGGTGGCGCCGTAGAGGTTGATGGGCGCGGCGGCCTTGTCGGTGCTCAGGGCCACCACGTCCTGCACGCCGCAGTCGAGGGCAGCGTTTACCACATTTTCAGCCCCAAAGATGTTGGTTTTGATGCACTCCATCGGGTTGTATTCGGCGGCGGGCACCTGCTTGAGAGCGGCGGCGTGGATGATGATATCTACGCCCTCGCAGGCCCGGTGCAGGCGCTCGGCATCGCGCACATCGCCGATAAAAAACCGGATGGCCGGGTACTGGCTGTGCGGAAACTCCTGGCTCATCTCGTACTGCTTCAGCTCGTCGCGCGAGAAAACGATGAGCCGCCGCACCCCGGGGTACAGCTTAAAAACAGTGCGCACAAACTGCTTGCCAAACGAGCCGGTGCCACCGGTGATGAGCAAAGACTTGCCGTTGAGGTCGAGGGCCATGAAACTACTAGCGAATTGAAACCACAAAACTACGCCCCGCCGCGCTAGCGGCGCGGGCTAGCCCCGCCGGGCGGCGCGCCCGGCCCGCACCAGCTCGGCCAGTTGCGCGGCCTGCCCGCGCCGCGAGTAGCGCGCCACGGCGGGGCTAGCCGGCAGGTCGAGGTTGGGGCTGCGCTGCCAGCGCTCAGCCAAGTCCGTTAGCGTAGTGAGCATCAGCTCGTAGTCGTCGTAGGGCAGGGCTAGCCCGGCGCCGGTTTCGCGCAGCACCACGTCGGCATCGGAGCCGGCCGGGCCCACGCACAGTACCGGCTTGCGCGCCGCTAGGTACTCGAATACCTTGCCGGGCAAA
>Ga0308157_10001174_pt1 | contig 59624 bp, 42 predicted proteins | sample PhyBR1_FD_201035 | JGI IMG/M metagenome (GOLD analysis project Ga0308157, IMG submission 201035) | Phyllosphere microbial communities from UC Gill Tract Community Farm, Albany, California, United States - DLSLB.R1 | ecosystem: Host-associated > Plants > Phyllosphere > Unclassified | place: USA... | reverse complement strand
CAACTTTACCTTTTCTTCCTTCTTCTTCTTCATAGCTAACTCTGTCACCTTCGCGCAATTCTTCCGCGTTGATTCCTGAAGCATGAACAAAAATGTCTTTTCCTGTTTCTTCGTCTGTAATGAATCCGTAACCTTTAGATTCATTGAAAAATTTAACTGTACCTGTACGCATTGTAATAGTAATAATAATTTATAATATGACAAATGTAATCTTTAATACAATACGAAAATCATTATGACATCAATTTTTTTCTAAAATTATTGATATTCAAGTGTTTTTACCTAATTGTTTGTGTTTAATTTAATATGTAATTCATTTAATTGCGAATCATCAATAATGGATGGGGCGTCAATCATTACATCCCTTCCTGAATTGTTTTTTGGAAAAGCAATAAAGTCACGAATTGTTTCCTGACCTCCCAAAATTGCTACCAATCGATCAAGTCCAAAAGCCAGTCCTCCGTGAGGTGGTGCGCCAAATTGGAACGCATCCATTAGGAAGCCAAATTGTGCCTTAGCCTCTTCTTCGGTAAAGCCCAAATATTTAAACATTAACTGTTGCGTTTCTTTGTCGTGGATACGAATGGATCCTCCACCAATTTCATTGCCATTCAATACCATATCATAAGCATTGGCACGTACTTTTCCAGGATTGGTTTCCAGTAGATGCATATCTTCGGGTTTTGGAGAAGTAAATGGGTGATGCATGGCATGGTAACGACCGCTTTCTTCATCAAATTCCAATAATGGAAAATCAATAACCCATAGTGGAGCAAATTCGGCTGGATTTCTTAAGCCCAAACGAGTGGCTAATTCCATACGAAGCGCGCTTAATTGAGCTCTTGTTTTATCGGCTGGTCCAGAAAGAACAAAAATCATGTCGCCAGTTTTTGCTCCAGTGGTTTTAGCCCAATTAGTCAAATCTTCTTGATCATAGAATTTATCAACAGAGGATTTGAAGGTGCCGTCTTCGTTGCATTTTACATACACCATTCCGCTAGCACCAACTTGTGGACGTTTTACCCAATCAATTAGAGCATCAATTTCCTTGCGAGTATAATTTCCTGCTCCTGGAACAGCGATTCCAACTACCAATTCGGCTGAATTGAATACTGGAAAATCTTTGTGTTGGGCAAATTCATTCAATTCACCAAATTCCATTCCGAAACGAATGTCCGGTTTGTCGTTACCATAGGTTTTCATCGCATACTCGTAAGTGATGCGTGGGAATTTATCAACTTCAATTCCTTTTATTTCTTTTAGTAAATGACGAGTCAAGCCTTCAAAAATATTCAAAATATCTTCTTGCTCCACAAAAGCCATTTCACAATCGATTTGTGTAAATTCCGGCTGTCTGTCTGCACGCAAATCTTCGTCACGGAAACATTTTACGATTTGGAAATATTTATCCATTCCACCTACCATCAATAATTGTTTGAAAGTTTGTGGAGATTGTGGCAAAGCGTAGAATTGTCCTTCGTTCATTCTGGACGGAACAACAAAGTCTCTTGCTCCTTCTGGAGTGGATTTGATCAAGTAAGGAGTTTCCACTTCGCAGAAATCCAAATCCGAAAGGTATTTACGAACTTCCATTGCCACTTTGTGACGGAAAAGCAAACTGTTTTTTACTGGATTTCTACGAATATCGAGGTAACGGTATTTCATTCGGATGTCTTCACCACCGTCTGTTTCATCTTCAATAGTAAATGGAGGTGTGAGTGAAGCATTTAATATGTTTAGTTCACTAACCAAAATTTCGATTTCACCAGTAGGAATGTTTTTGTTTTTGGCTTCACGCTCAATAACGGTTCCTTTTACCTGAATTACATATTCACGGCCTAGTGTCTTGGCAGTTTCAAAGACTTCTTTTATAGAACGACTTTCGTCAAAAATCAATTGAGTAATTCCGTAACGATCACGTAAATCAACCCAATTCATAAATCCCTTGTCTCTTGATTTTTGAACCCAACCAGCTAACGTAACTTCTGTATTGATATGTGAGGCGTTTAATTCGCCACAATTATGACTTCTGTACATTGAAAATATTTTTTAGAATGCAAAAGTAAAAACAAAAAATAACTTAATACCAAAAAACTATTCCTAATAGATGAAAGATAAAGTAAGATATTGTGGTTGGAATTGCAATTGATTGTGTAATTTACTTACATTTGAAGGCTTAATAAACTAAAAAACTTTTTTATGAGAAAAATATTTTTAATGATGTTACTTGTTTCTTCGGGTGTAATTCTTGGACAAAATAATAATTATGTCACTTTTGAAGCAGAAATCGCCAATGCTGAAGGACCATTTCTTATTTCAACTCAAGATAAATTGGTTAAAAAAATTGTTAAAAACAATGATGGTGTTTACAAAGACACATTAAAAGTTGCGGATGGGAGTTATAAATTTTTTGATGGTAAAAATTATATTTCAATTATACTCAAGAGTAATTATAATTTAAAATTGAAAATGGATTCTAATGATGTTTATAAAACTATCGTGTTTTCGGGCACTGGTTCAGATATAAATAATTTTTCAACACAATCTTTGATTGATTCAAAAAAGAATGATTTAAGAGTGATTTATAATTATAGTGAGGCTAATTTTAAAAAGAAAATTGAAGAATTAAGGCAATCTGAATATGAAAGATTGGATAAATATATTCTGGATCCAACCTTAAATTCCAATATGAAAAAAGCTGCGGATATCAAGTATACGAAGATAACAGCTTCCTATATGAAAAAGGTCGAGATGGCTACCAATAGCAATAATGAGCGAGCTTTAAAAAATGCTGAATTAAGCAAGATGAATGGAGAAAATTCACCTGGATTTAAATATGTAAATTATGACGGGTCAAAAACAAAACTGGAAAGTTTCAAGGGTAAATATGTTTATATAGATGTTTGGGCAACTTGGTGTGGTCCATGTATGAGGGAAATTCCGTTTTTGCAGAAAGTGGAAGAGAAATATCATGACAAGAATATTGTTTTTGTGAGTATTTCCATTGATAAAGAAGAAGATTTCAATAAATGGATGAAAGTCGTAAAAGAAAAAAATCTGGGAGGAGTTCAATTATTTGCAGATGATGATTGGAATTCGACTTTTGTAAAAAGCTTTGGTGTTACCAGTATTCCAAGGTTTATTTTGATTGATCCAAAGGGGAAAATAGTAAAGGCTGTTGCCAATAGGCCTTCGTCACCTAAATTAATGGAAGAATTGGATGCTTTATTGAACCAATAGCCTTATTTTGACTAGGAGTTTTAATTTGAAAAAGTAAGTTCATTTTTTGAATTTTTTTTAACTGAAATTTTGCTGATAGTCGCTGAAATACCATGAATGTTGACTTTTTTGGTCTTTTTTAATTTTCCAATGTTAAGTTTTTGTCTATGTTACGAAATTGTTAAGTAAAAGTTTTTTTAATGTAAATTTTGTTCCTAATTTTGAGGTATAAGATGTAAATAATTAAAAATTAGCGATATGAAAAAGTTTGTGATTTTGACAGCGATATTGTTTTCAGGTGTAATTTTTGCACAAGATTCAAAACCAGTTTTGGAACCTTTTGGCAAAAAATTAAAAGCTACCTATTTTTATGAAAATGGGCAAGTACAGCAAGAAGGATATTTTGTAGATGGTAAATTGGAAGGAATATGGGTTTCGTATAATGAAGCCGGAGATAAAATAGCGTCTGGAGAATATACAGCCGGAGTAAAAACTGGAAAATGGTTTTTCTGGTCTCAGAGTTCAGGAAAAAATAGCCTTTGTGAAGTAGATTTTTCGAATAATAAAGTTTCTAAAATAAAAAATTGGAGACAGGATGCTTTTGCTACTTCTAATTAAGAAGCAGTTAATAGTTAATTTTGAGAAAAGGAGAAAGTCTTATTGATTTTCTCCTTTTTTGTTGTAAATATGTTTGCGTAAGGGATAGGAGCAAGCAGAACATAACCGGAACCATTATTAAGGTCAATACCGTGGCATAAGGCAATCCGAAGATGATGATCCATGCTCTAATGGTTTCCAAGAAATTACGTTGTCACCGCCCATAAAGATATGAGGATTCAAATCGGTTATTAAGGAGAAGAAGTCAAAATTCAGATATAAGCAAAGGATAACTTTTTCCTATCGCAACTAGCATATTCTTTTTCAAATGTTTTAAAACACAATTTTTACATCTTCTTTGTAATGTTGCAGGGTACCGTTTAAACTCGCTGTCCAACCATCAATAAACACTTTGCCATTTTTTATGGCGTTTGAAAAATCATCGCTGTTTATTTTTTCTGAATTGGTTATGTAATAATGGTTGCCGATTTTGTAGATACAATTTTCAACAACCGTTTCGGGAACTTGGATAGGTTCGTCAATACCTAGACTGAAAATCATATTGTAAATACGGCTTAAAACATCTTCACTAATTTCAGGAAATACAATTTCTCCCTCTTTTATATCCAACTTTGGTGCTTCTGTACTGTCAAACACTTTAAAACCAATGTCGGGAATTTGTTTTTTGTTTTCTTCAAAGAATCCTGTTTTGCTGTTTTCGGTTTCTATTTCGGTTTTTATTTTTTCGCCTGCACGTTTTAAACGATCTACGGTAATGCTTGAAATTACAGGCGGTAAGTTGTTTTCAATGCAAAAATTATATGCTGGTTTATCTTTTTTAAGCGGCTCGTCTATTTGACACAAAATGAATTTTCTATTACCGTTATCTTCTGCATTGAGTTGCATTACGGCGTGTCCTGTTGTGCCACTGCCTGCGAAAAAATCGAGGATGATATCGTGATTTTTTGTACAAAGTTGAAATACTCTTTTAATTGCTCCTACAGGTTTTGGCTTCGGGAAAATTTCCTTTTCAAATCCTAATTCTATAAATTGTTCACTTCCTCTTTCACTGTTTACATCCTTAAAATTCCATGCTGATGTAGGTTTAATAAAATCTCTCTTGTCAATATAATCCTTCTCAAACACGCCCCACTTTTTCCTAACATTCATAAATTTAGCAATTAATTTATGTATATTTTCATTCGAACTATCCAAACTCCAACGCCAATTCCCAAAATCTCCATTTTCTTTTGAGGGAAAAATTTGAATGTAGCCTTCAGGAATGTCTTCGCTTCTTGAGGCATAAAAATCGCCTGTTTTTTCATTAAATAAAAAATAGTAAAATAAATTTGGTCTATCTTCTTTTCTATCGTTATCTCCTGTTTTTCTTAAATCTATTTCTCGATACTTGATTCCTTTCTCGTCTTGCTTATTGTATCTCACAGTAATTTTATCATCAGGTTTAAAACCAAACCAAGAAAGTTTATTCTTCTCTTTTGAATAAACCAATATATATTCATGTGATGTTGCAATGAATTTATCATCTGAACGACCTTTAGGGTTATTTATATTGGCTATTGTTCCAACAAAATTCTCCTCTCCAAAAACATCATCGCAAAGCAGTTTCAAATTGGCTTGTTCGTTGTCATCAATGCTAATAAAAATAACGCCGTCTTTACTCAACAAATCTCTTGCTAACAAAAGCCTAGGGTACATAAACGATAACCAACCGTTGTGGCTTTTTTTACTTTTAAAACTAAATTCCATTCGTTCTAAATCGGTTTCACTTAGGTTTGTCAATCCTAATACTTCGGCTTCTTCTTTGTTGAATTTGTCAGGATATACAAATTCATCGCTAGTAGTGTTGTAAGGAGGGTCAATGTAAATGCACTTAATTTTGCCACCATAATGATTTTTGAGGATTTTCAAACTATCTAAATTATCTCCTTTCAATACCAAGTTTTGGGTTGTGTCTATATCCTTGCTTAATGTCCTATTGAGGCGTAGTTCTTTTTCTGTTTTTTGTGCATACTTTGCTCTGGCAACATTTCTGCCCACAAAGTTGAGTCCGTAGCCGTTTACTTTTTCGTCAATGGGTAAACCCAAAAGCGTTTTTAGTTCGTCTAATTTTAGTTCGTTATCACGAATTACGCTCGGGTAGTTTTCTTTTAAAAAATGCAGCAATTTTGTATCGTTGTTTTCTGTTTCAATTATAGAATATCCTGCGTTTGTAAAATCGTTTGTGTTCGCCATAATCTTTATGCGTTGGTTATCAAACTCGCCAATTGTGTGGTCTTGATGCGTTCTTTGAATGAAATTTTAATGTTTTGGTTTTTGTAGTATTCGTTGAGAGCCTCAAAATATTTCTTGGCAAAATCAATTTTTGCCTTTTCGTCCTGCGGTATAGCGGTAGAACTTTTATATCCTTTACTTTCCACCACAAGGAAAATTTTATTGCCTTCCGTGCTTTTAATTGCATAGCAAAAATCAGGGTTGTATTCTCCCAACGGAGTTTTGATTTTGATTTTTGGTAGTTTACCAAAAATTTCAATGCTGTCAATGTTTGGGTCTTGTTCCATAATCTCTAATTCAAAATCACTGTCGTATTCCATCACCTCTTCAAAAACCCATTTTTCTTTCAAATTAAAATCGTTTGTAATGTCTTTTTGGAATTTGCCCACACTACCGGTATCTAAATACGTTTTTTCGTTTTCGGATTTAAATACGTTCGAAAAAACTGTACCATTAATTCCGTCATATTTTACATTGGCTTTAATCATTGCTACTAAATGTTTACGGACAAGTTCAGTAATTTCTCGTTGCGCCTGAGCAGGATTATTGCAAAGTATTTTGGTTTTAAAATCACTGCTTAAAGCATTAAAAATTTTTACTATAAAAGAAATTGGCGTTTTGGTGTTGTTGGACAAGTTGTGCACTAATTCTAAATAATCCACTTTACTCTTATATGAAACGGTATCCGTTAATTTTTCGGTAATGGAGTTCTGTTTGCCAATTTTGTTTACGTTGAGTTCGGCACGGATGGTTTGCAACAAAATCTCGTCAATCTTCAAGGCTTCAATGTCGATTTTTATGTTTTGAATGAGCTGGTTTTCATTTTCTACGTTTAAAGAGTCCAAAACATAAAAAGCATTTTTGTTAATAGTATTCCAAAGGTTTTGAAATTCTTGGAGATGCTTTGCTTTAATAAAAACCTTCTTTTTCTCTATTTTCTTCTCGCCTTTTTGTATGTATTGTTTGGCATCGAAAGCAAACAGATTTTCCAAAACTTTTTCTTGCTCATGGGGTAAGTTTTGTTCTTTAAGAAGTTTGGAGAATTCAGGCGATTTTTCGTAAATCTTTTGACCGTCCACTATTGCTTTTCGGATAATCATTTTCTTGTCTTTCAACACATCGTCGACCAAACTAACCACAGTATCATCGTCAAATCCTGATTTTTCTTTTAGGATTTTGGTAAGTTCTTGTTCAGTAAAAGTTTCGGAAACAAAAAACGAATTGCTCAAAATTTCGTTTTGAATGTCTTCCACAAAGCCTTGTTCTTTACTTGAGACTACAACATCAAGATTGTTAATTTTCCAAAATGCTTCTTGGTCGTCATTTAGGGCTTTTAGCGTATTTCGTTGTAAATTCTGATTTACACAAATTCTCAAACCTCTACCAATTTGTTGCAGTTTAGATATTTCGCTTCCTTGATTGGATAATTTGCAAATGGTAAAAACATTTGGATTGTCCCAACCTTCCTGCAACGCCCAAATGGAAAAGATAAAACGTGTCGGACTTTCAAACGACAATAATTTCTTTTTGTCTTTCAGAATTTCATCAACGCCGGCTTTTACTTTCTCGTCAGCATTTCCTTTGTCACCTGAAAAATACCCTTTGTGTACTTGTAATGAGTTGTCACTGTCAAAATCATTTTGCAGGTATTTTTTATACGCATCATCATTTGATAATTGACTATTAACAATTAACCATTGCTTTTGATATTCTTCATCAAAAATGGTTTTTATTTTTGGGTTTTCGCCTCTGAACAAACTCGTGTCACTTTCAATAAAAAATAAAGTGAGTGCTTTTATTCCTTGCTCAAACAAAGCTTTTTCTTTCTCAAAATGTATTTTAATCGTTTCTCGAATCATTGCCCTCAGTGATTCGTTCGATAAAGAATAATCCACTTTTTCAATGCTGTCGTCTGCTAAAACGATATTGTTTTTGTTGATTTTTTTGATGCTTTTTCCATTGAAAATTGCACCGATTCTTAATTCCCGTTTAACTGAAATACCGTTGGTTAAAGTGCTTACAATAGCTTTTTTGTTGTCTATACCAATAAGCGTGTCGGTGTTCTCCACCACATCTTGGGTATAAACCACAATTTTTTTTACCAAGTTTTGACGAAAAGAGGAAATACTGTCGAGTGTGTAAGCAACATTTGATAAAGGCAAACTGTCTTTCTTTTTGGGGAACGTCGCACCAAAACGTAAATAGTAATTGTCAAAACCTTTGAAATAGGTTTTAAACGCATCTCCCTCAAAACGGTGCGGTTCGTCCATTATTACAATAGGGTTCAGGCGTTTCAGGCAATCCAAATAAGATTTTGGAGGTTCATGATTTTTTACAAACAATTCGGGTTGGTTAATGTCGTTTTCTAAAGGTCTGTTTAAAATATTGTCACGGCTGTTAAACGAACTTGGTGTCATTACCAAAACCGATAGCTGTGAACTGCTTATAAATTGTTTTACTGCGGAAATGTTTCCGCCTTCGTAAACAAAAGTTTCAATTTCTTTTTTTCTTTCGTTGGCGTAAAATGTTTTAAAATACTCTTTGGTATCCTCCAAGTTTGTTTTTGTTCCTTCACGAATTGGAACGGTTGGAATAAGTATGATAAATTTATTGTACCCAAATTTTCTGTTTAGTTCAAAAATGGTTTTGATGAACGTAAATGTTTTTCCTGTTCCAGTTTCCATCATTACGTCTATGTTGTGGTTGTCAGAAACAGGAAAATTGTATTTGTTTGTTTTGTGGTGTTCTGAAAATATGTTGCCCAACTCATTATGTTGGCGAAGATTTTCAAAAAGACTTGTAATGTTCGAAATGCAGTCTTCCTGATAGGATTGTATTTCGTATTGGAATTGTTTTGCGGTCATATTAGGATAAAAAAGAGGCGCAGGCTAATTCCCTAAGCTTGTCACAGAGGTCCGACCAAGAACCCACACTACAAAGCAAAAAGGAACGCCCGCGCTTTACCGCAGGCGTTTCCACTTTTACTTTCCCGTAGTGTTAAAAAATTTGGTCGATTTCTGTAACAGGAAATTTTTAAAGCGAAACGCTAATATTTATATGTCGTTATTTTTGTTTATTAATTCATTCAATTAAGTTTCTAATTGGCAATAAAACTACAAAAATTAGTCTTTGTAAATTCTGTTTGGTCAAAAAAATGTGTCATGATGATTGTTTACAGGTTTTTAGAGCCAAGAAGTCAAAGGTTTAATGTCGTTCGGTTCGGTTAGTCTTGCAATCAATTTTATGCTAGCTATAAAAGTACTTTTTATAGAATCTCTAAACACGAGCAATTTTTATAAAACAAAAAACCACCCAAAATCAAATTTCAGGTGGTTTGTAATACTCTATTTTGTAAATTGAATCTGGTTATCTCAAGAACCAATTTTCAATTTTGATTCCATCAATATTGACAAAATCCTTTTCGTTGTCAGTGACTAAAGTCAATTTGTTTTCTACGGCAGTAACTCCAATCAAAAGATCAAACTCATCATGCATTGGTTTGCCCATTCGTCGAAGTCTCACTTTCTCTTTTGCATATTTTTTTATCGAGCTATAAATTGGAATTACAGTAATTCCATTTATGAATAAGTCAACTGCTTTATGAGATTTAGTAGGATTCTCACTGTTTTCGGCACCATAACGAAGTTCAAAAACAGTTATTTCTGAAACAAAACAATTTTTTGTGCCTTTATCTCTGATAATACTATCTAAATCCAACTTTCCCCTCAGAAAATAAATGCAAATATTTGTGTCAAGCAAATATTGCATTAGAATTTAATTTCTTTGCTTTTAAATTTCCTGCTTGATTTTATATCTGAAATGATTTCTTCTGCAGACTTTTCGTCAGAAAACGCACCAAATGATTCAAAAAAGTCATCTTTTTTAACTTTTTTTTCATTTTTGAGCGATTTGGTCAGCTTTTCTATTAATTCTATTTTACTCAATGAACCTAAGCCATTAAATAACTTCAAATAGGTTTCAACTATATGTTTGTCAGCATAACTCATTTTCTGTTTTTTTGTAAAATTAAGAAATATTTCTCAGTTCCCGTTTTTTGCAAAAGCCTATATTTCGATAACCTTAGCTTTTTTTCGATCTCTCAACCAATACTTAGTACTTTTCACCAAATAAAACATAACCGGCACCATAATCAGGGTCAATACCGTGGCATATGTCAACCCAAAGATAATAGTCCAAGCCAATGGTCCCCAGAAAATTACGTTGTCACCACCCATAAAGATATGAGGATTCAAATCGGTTATTAAGGAGAAGAAGTCAAAATTAAGTCCGATTGCCAATGGAATTAATCCCAAAACAGCAGTCAATGCGGTTAACAATACGGGACGTAATCTTGATTTTCCAGATTCGATGATAACTTCTTTAATTTCTTCTAGAGTTAAATCGTCATGACTTTCTAAATGATTATCCTCAACTTTTTTATCCAATAGTAAAACAAAGAAATCCATTAACACGATACCATTCTTCACCACAATACCCGCCAGTGAAATGATTCCCATCATGGTCATCAGGATTACAAAATCCATATTGGCTATGACATAACCGTAAAATACTCCACTGAAACTAAGGATTACCGTAAAGAGAATAACTATAGTTTTGGAAACAGAATTAAACTGAAGTACAATGATGATGGTGATTCCCGCCATTGCCAAAAACAAGGCATACATCAAGAAACTTTGGTTTTTACCTTGCTCTTCCTGTACACCTGAGAACGAATATGTAATGGTTTTTGGCAGTTGATATCCTTTTAAATCAGCAGCAATTTGCTTGGTGATTTCATCTCCGTTATATCCTGTCAAAACATTGGAATAAACCGTCATAATTCTTTTTTGGTTTTTCCTTTTGATTTGGTTGTAAGTAGTTGTTTTTTCTGTTTGTGAAACCGCAGAAATTGGCACTTGCATCATTTGTCCATTTGCCTGATTGCGGAAGGTCAATGATTGATTGAACAAAATATTTTCGTTCTTGCGCTGGTCATCCTGCATACGCATGGTGATGTTGTAATCGTCATCTCCTTCCTTATAGGTTGAAATTTCCTGTCCATATACCGAACGACGCAAATTGAATCCCAATTGACCTGTTGAAACGCCTAAACTACCAGCACTTACACGGTCTACCTTTACCTCAAGCTCGGGACTTTCCTTGTTGACATCAATACTTAATTTTTCAATTCCGGGAATATTTTTGGTATTAATGAAAGCAATCATTTTATCGGCTTCCTTTAACATGTCATCATAATCAATCCCTGTCAATTGTATACTGATAGGATAACCGGCCGGTGGGCCATTGGCATCTTTTTCGACAGTAACGGTTGCCCCCGCAATTCCTTTTACTTTTCCCCTGATTTCTTCCAAGATATCGGCGGTGTTAATTCCTCTTCTGAATTTAAATTCGGAGAAATTCACCGTTACCTTTCCCTTGAAAGGAGTTTCTGAAGCGGATCCAGCATCAACGTTTGGATTTCCGGCACCAACACCCACTTGTGACACAATAGATTCGGCCAAGTAGTTTTTATTTGTTTTTGGATCTACATATTTGCTTAAAACTTCGATAACCTGTTTTTCTACAAATAGGGTAGCCTTGTTGGTTTTTTCGATGTCGGTTCCTTGCGGATATTCAATATAGGTGATTACCTGATTTGGAATATTATCCGGAAAAAACAATACCTTTCTAGGGAATATACCTAAAAGTATAAATGAGAAAAATAACATTCCGATAATTCCTGCAAGCGCATACCAAGCTCTTCTTTTGGTTAAAATTTTAGCCAAAAAAACTTTGTATCTATCCTCCATTTTTGGGAAGAAGCTATGCTGAAAATCTTGAGTCCATTGGTACAGTTTTAATTTATACAGCCACATTAATCCAAGCGAAATGATTGCCAAGTGACCAATAGCTTTTGCTAGTTTGGAATCATATATGTTTCCAATAAGAACAAAAATAACAGCAATAATGGTAAAAATTATTGAATATGTCTTGGCTGATTTTTTAGTAACATTTCTGTCTTCGATATCCATTGATCCTCCTGTCATTGCAGCATTGACAACCATTGCCACAAATAATGATGCCGATAAGGTCACGGTTAATGTCATTGGGAAATATTTCATGAATTTACCCATGGTTCCTGGCCACAAGGCAAACGGCAGGAAGGCCATTAAGGTGGTTGCCGTAGATGAGATAACCGGCCAAGCAATTTCACCAATACCTATCTTGGATGCATCTACGCGATTCATGCCTTTTTTCATGTTGGCAAATACATTATCGACTACAACAATTCCGTCATCAACCAGCATTCCCAATCCCATAACCAATCCAAAAAGTACCATGGTGTTCAGCGTTAATCCAAATGCTGATAAAATACTAAACGCCATAAGCATGGATAAAGGAATAGCGGCACCTACAAATAGTGAGTTTCGTAGTCCCATCGTAAACATCAAAACTATCATTACCAGTACAATACCAAAAATAATGTGATTGGACAATTCATCAACCTGATGCTCAACTCGTGACGATTGATCGTTGGTCAATTCTATTTTTAAGTTCGAGGGCAAATATGTTTTTTTGGCTTCTTCGATTCTTTCTTTTACTTGCTCAATAGCCGAAATCATGTTTTGATTGGAACGTTTCTTTACGTTTAGCATTACCACTTCGGTACCTTTTTCACGGGCATAGGTTGTTTTTTCTTTTTCCTTGAATTTAACAACGGCAATATCTTTTAAATAGACAGTTCCTCCGTTGTGTTTTACAATAATATCTTCGAGTTCTTTTGGGTCTGTTATTTCTCCCACAATTCGGATGTTGTTTCTAGAGCCTTGTGAAATTAGATTCCCACCCGAAAGGGTCATGTTTTCATATTTGACCGCATTTTGAATGTCATCAAAAGATACTTGTGCAGCGGTCATCTTGAAGATATCAACGGCAATTTCTACTTCCTTGTCATCAACACCAAGTATGTCCACCTTTTTTACCTCGGGGATTTCTTCAATGTCATCCTGAAGCAGTTCACCATATTTTTTAAGCTGCTGAGTGGTATAGTTTCCTTGTAAGTTAATGTTTAGAATTGGTACTTCTTCCGAAATATTCAATTCGAATACACTTGGTTCCACCTTGCTGCCATTGTCAAGATTAGGCCAGTCAGTATCAGCTTTTACAACATCGACTTTGTCCTTTATCTTGGTTTTGGCTTGATCAATGGTAACCTCGTCAGCAAATTCGACAATAATCATTCCGTAATCCTGAAACGAGCTGGATGTTATTTTGTCTACACCGCTGATGTTCTTGATTTCCTTTTCAAGCGGTTTGATGATTAATTTTTCTACATCCTCAGCCGAGTTTCCGGGGAAGACGGAAGAAATGTAAACCTTGTTCTCTATGATTTCTGGAAAATCTTCGCGGGGCATTGTTATATAGGCAATAACTCCAGTGATTACAATCAATAAAGTCAGGATGTACACTGTAACGCGATTTTTGACAGCCCAGCTTGATATTCCGAATTCTATATTTTGGTGTGACATATTTGTTTTGGTTTAAGGTGGTTTAATGTGTTTAAAAGTTTAAATAGGTTGCGTTTTAAACAATCTTAAACAGTTTAACAATTTTAAACTTTTTTAGAAATTCAATTTCATCCCGTCCGAAATGGTATTGGCGCCCTCGGTAACTATAATGGCATCTGAATCTAGTCCACTCAAAATTTCGGTTACGTTATCTGATGATTTGCCTAATTGAACTATTGATTTTTTGGCAACACCGGCTTTCCCATTTGAATTGGCTACTGTATAAACAAAATTGTTTTTTTGAGCGTCTTGCTGAATCACATTTGATGGGACAACTACAGCATTTTTGCTAACATAATCAATAACCTTAAGCTTTGCGACTTGGTTTGGTCGCAACAAATTATCAGGATTTGGAACACTTACCTCGATCCCGAAACTTCTGTTGTTTGGATTGATAAAATTACCGATCTGGCGAACTTTTCCCTTGTATGTCTTATTCAGCGATGTTAGAAACACATCCACTTCAGTTCCAATTTTTAGTTTGCCTATATAAGTTTCCGGAATAGAGGTAGAGACGTACATGTTTCCTAAATTCACGATTCTCATTAATCCTTGCGGACTTGGAGCAACCACTTCTCCTTTTTCTACATATACTTCGTCAATGGTTCCGGAAAAAGGAGCTTTTATTACTGTTTTTGCTATTTGGGCCTTGATTTGGGCAACACCTTTTTGTGCCGAAATCATTTGTGCTTGTGCCTGAAGGTATTGTATTTCGGAACCAATTTTTTGACTCCATAGGTTTTTTTGACGCTCAAAGGTTGTCTTGGCCAAAGCATACTGGTTTTCGGCACTTGCCAATTGTTGACTCATACCACCATCGTCAGTGCGGCCCAATACTTGTCCTTTGGATACTCTTTGACCAGCTTTTACATTCAATGCGACTAAATTGCCCGGAAATTCCGGTTGAATCAATACATTTTCATTTGTATTGATACTCCCTTGTATCTCCAAGTAATGATTGAAGGTAGTATCTTTTAGCTTTACTGCTGTTACCAAGGCTACGACTTCCTTGTTTACGTCCAAGGTTGCCAATGCCTCATCGATTTGAGTAAGCTGAGATTGCAATTCAGCCTTCTTTGCAGTTATGGCTTTAATGTCCTTGGAAGCTATGATTGCATCAATTGATTGTTTTTTGTCTGATGAGTTACAGGCAATCAAAAGAATTGAAAGGCTCGTTAATATAAGTGCTTTTTTCATGTTTCTATATTTATATTGAAAACTCTTAGTTAGTTGTAATTTTTTCCAGATTGGCTTTTTTATTGATGATGTTGACCATGGTTTGAATGTATTTTTGTTGGGCTGTGTACAATTGTCTTTGTGCATCATTGAAATCAAAACTGCTTGAAAGTCCTTCGGTGAATTTGATTTGCTGTTTTTTCTCGATTCTTTCGGATAGATTCAAATTACTTTTGGCAGTTTCATAATCGGCGATGCTGTATTCGTATTCCGTTTTTGCGGTAGCATATTGCAATTTCAATTTTTGTTCCGTTTCACTCAACTGAGTTTTGGCTTGATCCAAGGCAATTTTGGCCTGCTGTGTTCTGGAACTTCTGGCCAAACTGCTAAAAATGGGAACATTCAAGCTAAGTCCAACATTGGAATAATTAAACCAGTTTTGGTTTTTGGAAAAAAAATCGAATTGGTCTTTAAAAGCGGTGTATCCAAAATTAAAATTAGCTGATAATGAAGGTAATGCCTTGCTTTTTTGAAGCTTGTATTCGAGAGTTCTTTGCTCTTCAAAATTGGTTGCTATTTTGTAGCTGATATTGTTATTGATGTCAAATTCAGTTTTTGAAAATGCAAGATCCATGTTCTGGATGGTTAAATCATCTAACTTGTCTGTCAAGATAACTTCAGCATTGATATCAATTCCAAGATTTATTTTTAGCATTTTATAGGTAATATCCAATAATCGTTTGTTGTAGTTTAAAGTGCTTTCGAGTGAAGCCAAAGTGATTTCCAGCTGTTCAACACTTTCTTCTTCGATTAAGCCATTTTTATAAGTAGCTCTTGTATCGTGCAATGTTTTTTGTAATGATGCGATGTTTTTTTCCAGAATTGCGATGTTTTCTTTGGCCAACAAAACATTGCCATAAGAGTTAATAACCATTTCCTTGACATCAATATCTGTTCTACGTTTTGCATTTTCGTAGTATTTCAAATACGTTTTGGAAGCTTGAAGTGCCACAATATACGATCCATCAAAAATAAGTTGGCTTAAGGTTGATCTTGCAACCATATTATATTTGGTTCCAAAAGCGACTTCTGCATATTCGCCTGGATTTCCACCAAAGAATTCTGCTGGAACTACTGATTTTTGCAATACAAAATTATCTGTAAAATCGACTCCTGCATTAATTTGGGGAAGTCCCATTGCTGTTGTCTCCCATTTTTTTTCTTTGGCAGCTTCTATATCACGTCCCGAATTGATTGCGCTATAGTTGTTTTCAAGAGCGTGGTCTATGGCTTGCTGTAAGGTAAATGAATAGCTTTTCCTTTGCTCACTGATACCATTGTCCTGAGTGTAACCATTCAAGGAAAATAGGGTAAGGGTTAGTATAAATAGGTTCTTCATCATATATTTGTTTTAAGTAATTGTTTTTCCAGTTCGGCAATTCCTTTTGGAGTCGCCATGGCTCTTGTGTGATATTCCAGAGCTTCCAATTCCAGTTTGACGGAATCTTTTTCAGAAACAGTATTTTCTTTTATGCTAAAGATCAAAATGTAATAGAATTTTACATAAACATCTATATCCAGGTCTTTTCGATATAAATCTTGTTCGATGCCTTTTTCTATATTTTGCCTAAAGCAAGTATTGCATTCATCAATTTCCCGTGACATAACTTTTTGATAGATTTCGGGATAATGTTTCTTTAATTGGTATAACGGAGAAGTGTCTGTTGCCTGAAACATCTCTTTAAACATTTTTCGAATTTCAAAATTCTCTTCAATTGCATTATGATTTTTGGCTACAATGGTATTAATGACTTCGTGAACGGTTTTATGAACCAATTCTGTGCTTTCATCAACCAATATTTCCTTGTTGCAAAAATATTTGTAGATTGTTTTTTTCGAAATGCACATTTCACCGGCAATATCATCCATAGTAACGCTTTTAAAACCTAGTTTTAAAAACAGATCACTAGCCTTGGATATAATTTTGTCTTTCATTTAATTTTGTTCGGGGTTGGTAATTAATAGTTTGTTTTGGTTTTTAAATTCCAAATTGGCAATGAGTTTTATATCAGAGCCAACAGCATAACCGTTGTGGCTGGAATAGGAATTATAGTATAATCCAAAATCTTTGGGGTTAATGTTTCCAATAATTTCAAATGAAGCATTTTTTGTTCCATTGTAGTCGTTGTACCCAATGAATTCTGCATCCAATTCCACTACTTTGGTGATGTTTTGAATAGTCAAATTGCCTTTTAGGAAATTGATGTTTTTGTTTACTTTTTGAAATGATGTTGATTTAAACTGAATGACCGGCGTTTCCTCGTTTTCAAAAAAGTCAATTAATTTAAGATCCGAATTGGAATCTTTGTCGTTTACTTTTAAAGAAAATTCGATAGAAGCATCTTCAACTTCATTGTTTTGTATGGCTATATGGCCCTTAAAATTGTTTTTGGATCCAGACATATAGTCTATTAAGGAATGTCTCGTCTTTATTAATACGTCTGATTCATCAGAATCAATTTTCCATTCATTTTCCATAATTACTTTTTTTGTAATTTTTTTGTAAAGCAAATATAACAAAGGAAACTTAAAAAACAAAAAAAGTTTCCATTGTTTTATCTGGATTGTCTTAAAAATGAATTGATTAACTTTTTTGAATAGTATTGTTGTTTTAAAAAAAATAAAGAATAAAAAAAAGGACTTCCAAAAATATTTGAAAATCCTTTTTAGCAACTTCATTGAATTCTGATGAAATAAAAATTAAACGGACTAATCCGTCAAGCAAAAAAAATAAAATTACAATCTACTTTTTGGTTGTGTTTATAACACTGAAATATGCTTTTTTGGGTTCTAATTGTCTATCAAACAATAAAGGATAATTGGTTCTTCCCTTGATTGGGAAATCATTTAGCCATGAGTTTCCATCGTTGATTCCCCAAAATGTTACACGGCTTATTTTGTCTTTGTGTTTCAAAAGTAATTTAAATATGTCTTCATAGCGTTTGGCTAATTTTACCTGGATAGAATCTGGTAAATTTTGCGGATACGGATTCATTTTTGGACTGTTTTCAAATCGCTGACTGATTTCTGCACCTTTCATTGCCCAAGGATTTGGTAAAGCTGAGACATCCATTTCTGTGATTGCTACTTTAACTCCTAAAGCGGAATAGTCCAGTATACTTTTTTCAATTTCCTCGATACTTGGAGTATCTATTTGCCAGTGTCCTTGCATGCCTATCCCGTCGACTTTAATTCCTTTTGCTTTAATTCCTTTTATTAATCGGATTACAGTTTCTCTTTTGGCAGGAGTTTCCATGCTGTAATCATTGTAATATAACTCGGCTTTTGGATCTGCTTTGGATGCTAATTCAAAAGCACAGGATAAATAATCTTCTCCCAAAGCATCTAAAAAAACAGATTTGCGCAATGTTCCATCGTCATTTATGGCTTCATTCACTACATCCCAGGAATTAATTTTTCCTTTGTATCGGGTTACAATGGTTGTAATATGTTCTTCCATGAATTTTTTCATTTCTTCACTGCCTTTAATATCCTGCATCCAAGGAGCCATTTGGCTGTGCCAAATTAGAGTATGCCCAACAATGAACATATTGTTTTTTTGTCCGAATGACACATATTTATCCGATAAACCAAAATCGTATTTGTCTTTTTGCGGATGAACATACATTGATTTCATCACGTCTTCGGGAGTAATACTGTTGAATTGTGAAACTATCAGTTTGTTTTCGGCAGCATTTTTTTCATTGATTTGTGATTCATTAATCGCTGTTCCAATATAAAAACTGTTTTTGAAAGCTTTTTTTAACGATGTGTTTTTTGTTGGGATATGGTTTTGGGAATAGCAACTTGAGATCGCTATTGTAAAGATAAGTGATAGAAAAAAGAAATTTGTTTTCATTTGAATATGGTATTTTATAATTGACAGGTTAGTTTAAATTCCTGGTGCAAATGGAAATTGCAAGGATTCAAAATAGTCTAATGTTTTAGTAGGTTTTTCTACCCCTTGAGGCAATGGTTTTTTCGAAAATTGCTGAAAATAAAGCAAACAGGCATCTCGCCACCATTTGGCTTCCTGATTTTGAATTTCTAATAACTGTTGCACTTCCTTAAAACGTTCCTTGTCAACATGTTTTTTGTTTTTGCTCCAGGTATCTTGCATTGTTTTTACTTCGTTAACGCCTTGTTGGTACTGAATTGCCAGTCCATCCCAAAGTGTTTTTCCATTTTTCAATCTATAATCCCAAGAGACATGATGAAACCACAAAAGATATTTTTCCGGACAGGTTTCCAGATTGTCAAACTCTTTTTCAACTTCGGGAAAATATTGTGTTGTTGCTTTTGTTCCTTTTTTTGATCGGTCAAAGCCAATCCCGTTCGCATCTGCCTTGTGATAATAAACAGGATTCCATTCGGGTCTGGATAGATTTTTTACCCAAGGCCCGGGACCATAATGATGATTGGTTGCCATGATGTGATGCAAGCCCAGTGGAGTCATATAATTGACAACCGTTTCTCTCGAATCAATCATCATTTTTTTGATAGACTTTACAAAATTATCATCGTTTGAAAACGTACAACGTAGCCATTCATCGGCAATTGTTTCTGCGTCAAGGTTTGGATTCCAAGCTAATTTCCCAAAGCCAAACCAATTCGCTTGCGCAAAAGGATGACCAGTCCAGTTAAGATCACTTCCAATGTTGGACACACCAGCAATTCCGCTAATGGTGTGCTTCTCCAAACTTCCATCAATAATTTTTGAAACAGTCGAACCTTTCCCTTGACTATAAGTATCCGATTGCAAGACTTCTTGATACATTTTTGGCAGAAAGACCAAATGCGAACTAAAACCCAAATATTCTTGGGTAATTTGAAATTCCATCATTAAGGGTGTTTTCGGCATGGCTCCAAACATAGGATGAAAAGGCTCTCTAGGCTGGAAATCAATTGGTCCGTTTTTAACTTGTACAATTACATTTTTCCTGAATTTCCCATCATACGGAACAAATTCGGTATAAGCTTGTTTGGCACGATCATCAATATCATGTTCCGAGTAAACAAAAGCTCTCCACATAATGACACCTCCAAATGGAGCCACTGCATCTGCAAGCATATTGGCACCATCCACATGGTTTTTTCCATAATTTTGCGGACCAGGTTGTCCTTCTGAATTGGCTTTTACCAAAAAACCTCCAAAATCTGGAATTTGACTATAAATTTCCTTTGCTTTTTCTTTCCACCAATTAATTACCTGTTCATTGGTTGGGTCGGCAGTTTTTAAACCGCCAATTTCTATGGGTGCCGAAAATCGTGCGGTCAAATAAACCTTTATTCCATACGGGCGAAAAGTATTGGCCAAAGCCTTAACTTTTTCCAAATATAAGGGAGTAAGAATTAATGCATTTGCATTGACATTGGTTAGTACGGTCCCATTTATTCCAATAGAAGCATTGGTACGAGCATAATCAATATACCGTTGTTCAATGAAAAGAGGGAGTTTTTGCCAATTCCATAAAGAAGATCCGGCATAGCCGCGTTCTACGGTTCCGTCCAAATTATCCCAATGATTCAATATACGGATATCGGTTTTTGGAGAATCCACAATGTTGAGATTCTCTACTGATGCATTGGTTTGAATCAGTCTCAAGAAATTGAAGGCTCCGTATAAAACGGCAACATCTGTCTTTCCTGTTATCAAGATGTTTTTTCCGTTTTTTGAAGTAATGGTTTTAATGATATATCCATCTTTTTGGACTTTTTCAATATCAGTTTTTATAAGACTTTGAACGTCATTGCTCAAGGAGGAATTAGTGCCAATGATAATGTTGTTTTCCTTTTTATCAGATAGCCCAACGGAATTGTTCAACATACCTTGTAGTCCGGTTTGTAATTCGGTTACTGCAGCTTGTAGCGTTTCCGATTCGCCAAATTTTACAATTCCCTGTATGTTTTTACTATATTTAGAAACTGTTTCAACATTGGAAATTGGAGAATATTGTAGCCATAATTTATAATCATTTTGGGCATTACCAAGAAAAGATAGTAAAAGAAATGTCAAGATAAAATTTGTCTTATTGGATTTCTTAAATTTCATATCTGTAAGTTTTAATGATTAATCGTGATTATTTGCAAATAAAATTACTTTTAAAAAATAGATTCAATAAATTTAAACTTAAAAAAATATATTTATATTTGCAATCGGTTGCGTAAAATTATGTCATTGTGTTTGAAGAAAAAAATTTATTTCTATATTTTTCTATTTTAAATTTGAATCAACAGCAATGGCTACCTAATTAAATTATTATAATCTTGAAATATGAAAAGACTACTTTTAATTCTTCTTGCCTTTATTTTTTTGCAGACCAGCGGTATAAACGCTCAAATCAAGTTACCAAAACTCATTAGCAATGGAATGGTTTTGCAGCGAAATGAAGAATTGAAAATTTGGGGTTGGGCTTCCGCCAATGAAAAAGTGGTATTAAAATTTAATTCGAAAGTATATTCAACCAAGGCTGATGCTGGGGGCAATTGGGTAATTATTTTGCCGAAACAAAAAGCCGGTGGTCCATATCAAATGGTTTTTGAAGCCAGTAATTCGGTTACGGTTTCGGATGTTTTGTTTGGTGATGTATGGGTTTGCTCAGGTCAATCCAATATGGAATTGCCAATGGAACGAATTAAGGAAAAGTATAGTGAAGAAATCAAGAATGCAACCAATTCCAAAATAAGACAATTTTTAGTAGCAGATAAATACAATTTCAAAAAGGAAGAAACTGATTTTGACTCGGGTTCATGGATAAGTTGTTCTCCTGTCAACGTATTGGATTTTTCGGCTGTAGCCTATTTTTTTGCCAAGGATATTTATGCCAAAGAAGGGATTCCAATTGGATTAATCAACACCGCCCTAGGTGGTTCTCCCGTTGAATCTTGGATGAGTGAAAAGGCTCTGAAATCTTTTCCCGATGCTTATAAGGAAGCAGAAAAGTATAAAAACGACGCCCTTATTGAAGAGATTACCAAAAGCGACCAAAAACGCAGTGATGATTGGTATGCCGAATTAAACGCCAAAGACAAAGGTTTGAAAAATGGAAAACCGGTTTGGAATCAATCCAATACTGTTGTGACCGATTGGAAAGAAATGGCAATTCCAGGTTATTGGGCCAAGGAATCTTTAGGAAATGTAAATGGAGTTGTTTGGTTCAAAAAGGAATTTACCATTCCGAAATCATTCGTGGGAAAATCAGCAAAATTGGTTTTGGGACGTATTGTAGATCAGGATTTTGTGTATGTCAATGATGATTTTGTGGGAACAACTGGTTATCAATACCCGCCAAGACGATATGAGGTAGGAGCATCCATTTTAAAAGAAGGAAAAAATACAATTACCGTTCGTGTGATTAATAGTGCGGGACAAGGTGGCTTTGTTTTGGATAAACCCTATTATTTGGCAGTAGGGAATGATACAATTGAATTGAAAGGAACTTGGAAATACCAATTAGGAGCTGAAATGAAACCTTTGGGAGGTCCCACTTTTATCCGATGGAAACCGGAAGGTTTGTACAATGCGATGATTGCGCCTTTGTTAAACTTTAAAATAAAGGGAGTGATTTGGTATCAAGGGGAATCCAATGCTGGAAATCCATCCAATTACAAGGAAGCCTTTTCTACCATGATTACCGATTGGAGAGCCAATTGGAATCAAGGTGATTTTCCTTTCCTGTTCGTACAATTAACCAATTTTATGGAAACCAACTCCAATCCGGTAGAGAGTAATTGGGCGAGATTAAGACAAAAGCAATTTGAAACCTTGACCGTTCCTAATACGGGTATGGCTGTTACCATAGATATTGGGGAATGGAATGATATTCATCCATTGAACAAAGAAGATGTCGGAAAAAGATTGGCACTTCAAGCTCGTAAATTAGGGTATGGTGAAACCAAACTGGTAGCTTCGAGTCCTTCTCCAGGCACTTTTAAATTTGAAAAGGATCAAGTCCTTATTGATTTTAAGGATGTTGGAAAAGGGTTGACGGTTAAAAATGGCGGATTTTTAAAATCGTTTGCGATTTCAAATGACGGGAAAAATTTTGTTTGGGCCAAAGCCGAAATAATAGGCAATAAGGTAAAAGTTTGGAATTCCGAAATTAAGAATCCTACTATTGTTCGTTATGCCTGGGCAGATAATCCAGCTGATGCCAATTTGTTTTCCAAAGATGGTTTACCGGCTGTACCATTTGAAATCAAGAAAATGGATTAAAAAGGTTGTGTGAATTGATTTAGCTGTTTTTTTTAATTTTTTGGCTGGATTCCCGAACTAAAACCTCGGTGTTTAAGAATGTAATTTCCTTGACATCGTCTTTTTTGGCAGATTTTAAATTTTTCAAAATAATTTCGGCTGAAGCTTTTCCCATCTTTTCTGCAGGATGAGTAATAGTCGAAATATTAGGGTCAATAATTTGAGAAATAGGGTCGTTGTTGAAACCAATTACGGCAACATCTTCGGGAACTTTTAATCCTCTTTTTTTTGCCGTTTGAACAGCACTAACCGCAATGATGTCACCTGATGCAAAAACACCATCAGGCATAGGATTCATGTCAAACAAATTGTTACATGATGTGACACCTTCTTCGTAAGTAACGGTTTTTAGGTTTATGATTAATTCATCTTCAACAGGTAAATTAAAATCTTTCAAGGCTTCCAGATAGCCTCTTTTTCTTTCATTGTATAAGTTGCCAAACTCAGATCCGGCAGTAATATGTGCAATACGTTTGCAGCCTTGCTCGATGAGGTGTTTGGTTGCCTTGTAACCCGCTGCGTAATTGTCTATAACTACCCTGAAAGTATTGTAGTCTTTCGGTACCCTATCCACAAAAACAAGCGGAATATTATTCGCCGTAAATTGATCAAAATGTTTGGTGTCCCGTGTTTCCATCGCCAACGAGCTGATAACACCGCTAACTCGATTGCTGTATAATGATTTTGCCAAATTAACTTCAACTTCATAGGAGTCATGCGATTGCATGATAATTACATTGTAACCCGATTTTTGAGCTGTAATTTCGATGCCGCTAATCAGGGATGAAAGGAAAGGCTGCGTAATTGTCGGAATTAAAACCCCGATTGTCTTGGTTTTATTACCACGTAGTCCAGCTGCCAAGGTATTGGGAACATAACCCATTTTCTCGGACATCTCCTTAACCTTTTTAATGGTTTTTTTACTAATTGTATGATGGTCTTGCAAAGCCCGCGAAATAGTCGAGGTTGCAAGATTTAATTTCTCGGCAATATCATAAATGGTAACATCCTTATTCTCTTCCATAATGTACAAGTTCTTAAAACAAAGATATCTAAATTAGTTAAAATCATTTAGAAAATTTCAAGTCCTTATTTTTTGATTCGAAAAAAATAATTATTTTTTTAAAAAAAGTTTTTTATATGATAAAAATTTATAATTTAGCATACCGGAACAGAACAGTATGCGAAATATGAATCAAGATGTTTTCACATTAGTAATTAACCATGATAGCGATATTCCAAAATATCAGCAAATCATCAATGGAATAAACAATGCTATTGCTGAACATATTTTGGACAAGGGAGATGCATTGCCTTCTGTAAATAGTATTTGTCAAAACAATCAGTTGTCACGAGATACCGTTTTTAAGGCATATTCTATTTTGAAAGATCAAAAAGTAATCGATTCAGTGCCAAATAAAGGTTATTATGTTTTGGGCGAAACTAGAAAAGTGCTCTTGGTTTTGGATACTTTTAAGGCTTATAAAGAGGTTCTGTATCATTCGTTTGTAAATAATTTGCCAGACAATATCATTACAGATGTGCAATTCCATCATTACAATATTGAAAACTTCAAGACAATCATCAACAATAGTATTGGCAAGTATTACAAGTATGTGGTAATGAATTTTGACAACAAGGAAATCCCTTCCATATTGTCGGTAATTGCAAACGAAAAATTATTGTTGATCGATTGGAATATTCATGCCAAGGCAAAGAATAACTATATTTTTCAGGATTTCGGGAAAGCATTCTACGAATCATTGGAGGCAGGAAAAAACTTGTTTGAAAAATATAGCGAAATTCATTTTATATATCCAAATTACACGGATCATCCCAAGGAAACTTTGGATTATTTTAAAAAATTCTGTGTTGATTTAGGATTTAAACATAAAATAGTAACCAATCCGAAAACTTTCGAAATTGAAAAAGGAATAGCCTATATCAGTGTGAGCGATCGCATTTTAGGACAATTTTTGGAGCAATGTCGCGAGAAAAATTTGGAACCTGGAAAGGATGTCGGTTTTTTATCCTACAATGAAACCCCGATGAAGAAATTTATATACAAGGGTATTTCGGTGGTGTCAACCGATTTTAAGGAATTGGGGACCAAGGGAGCCGAGTTTGTAACTCACGAAATGCCTATTCAACATTATGTACCAACCCATTTAATAATAAGAGAATCATTATAAGTTATGTATTATATAGGATATGATATTGGAAGTTCTTCGATCAAGGTTGCCTTGGTTGAAGCAGAAACTGGAAAGAAAATAATTGTTTTGAACGAGCCTCAAAACGAAATGGAGATTGTCTCCTTAAAACCCGATTGGGCAGAACAAGACCCTGAAGTTTGGTGGGGACACATTTGCGTAGCAACCAAAAGAGCTATTCGTGAAGCAAATATTGATGCTTCAAAAATAAGCGGAGTAGGTATTTCATATCAAATGCACGGTTTGGTTGTTGTGGGCGAAGATGGAAATGCTTTGCGTAATTCCATTATTTGGTGTGACAGTAGGGCAGTTGAAATTGGAAATAAAGCTTTCGCAGAATTAGGTGAAGACAAATGCATGACGCATTTATTGAATTCTCCAGGGAATTTTACCGCTTCAAAACTAAAATGGGTAAAGGAAAACGAACCTGAAGTTTTCAATAAAATATATAAATACATGCTTCCGGGAGATTATATCGCCTATAAATTGACTGGCGATATCACCACAACCAAAAATGGTTTATCCGAAGGAATGCTTTGGGATTACAAAGAAAATAAAGTGGCTGATTGGTTGTTGGAATATTATGGAATTGAAACTTCCATGACGCCAACAATTGTGGAGAATTTTAGTAACCAAGGAGTTTTAAACGAAAAAGGTTCTCAGGAATCAGGACTTCCAATTGGAATTCCGATAGTGTATAGAGCGGGAGACCAACCTAATAATGCACTTTCGTTGAATGTTTTAAATCCGGGCGAAGTTGCTGCCACTGGTGGGACTTCAGGTGTTTTTTACGCAGTAACTGATGCCACAGTTGGAAAAAGTACACGTGTGAATAATTTCGTGCACGTAAATTTTGAAGAAAAAAATCCTAGAATAGGAAAATTATTAAACATCAATGGTGCCGGAATTCAATACCGATGGCTACGCAACAATATGGGTGACGAGACCTATGAATCGATGAATCACAAAGCGGCCAAAATCGAAATTGGTTCTGAAGGTTTGGTTGTAATCCCTTTTGGAAATGGTGCTGAGCGCATGTTCAATAACAAAAACATCGGGACTCATTTTTTAAACCTGAATTTAAATATCCATAGTAATTCGCATTTATTCAGAGCCGCTTTGGAAGGTATTGCCTTTTCGTTTGTGTACGGTATGGAGTGTTTAAAGGATGATAATGCAACAATTGGTGTGATTCGTGCTGGTAATGATAATTTGTTTCGTTCCGAAATATTCTCGAATACCGTTGCCTCCTTAATCGGTCACGAAATTGAAATTTACAATACAACTGGGGCTGTAGGTGCGGCCAGAGCCGTGGGATTAACCGATGGTGATTTTGAAAAATTTGGTTCGAATATTTCAAAAAATGATCACGTTATGACGTTTTTGCCTTTGCAAAATAGCGAGCCTTATCAAATTGCCTATCAAAAATGGAAAAAAGAATTAGAATTTATATTAACAAATAAAAAATAAGAAGATGATAACTTTAGGAGACAAAGAGTATTACAAAGGAATTGGTCAAATTAAATTTGAAGGAAAAGAATCAGACAATCCGTTAGCGTTCAAATATTATAATCCAGAGCAAGTAGTTGCAGGAAAAACAATGCGTGAGCATTTTAGATTTGCAATTGCTTACTGGCATACTTTCTGTGGACAAGGTTCAGATCCATTTGGACCAGGAACGCAACATTTTGCTTGGGACGAACCTGCAGATGCGATTGTAGCAGCAAAACAAAAAGCAGATGCCGCTTTCGAATTTGTTACTAAAATGGGTTTTGATTACTACTGTTTTCACGATTATGACTTGGTTAGAGAAGGAGCAACTTTCGCTGAATCAGAAAGTAGATTGGCGACTATCACTAATTATTTGAAAGAGAAACAAGCAGCTTCTGGAGTAAAATTGCTTTGGGGAACTGCCAATGCTTTTTCAAATCCAAGATATATGAACGGTGCGGCCACTAATCCTGATTTTAATGTAGTAGCTAGAGCAGGAGGACAAGTAAAATTAGCTTTGGATGCGACTATTGCATTGGGTGGTGAAAACTACGTATTTTGGGGAGGTCGTGAAGGATATATGTCTTTGTTAAATACCGATATGGGTAGAGAATTGGATCATATGGGGCAATTTTTGGCGAAAGCAAGAGATTATGCCAGAGCGCAAGGATTTAAAGGGAATTTCCTTATTGAGCCAAAACCTATGGAGCCTTCAAAACATCAATACGATTTTGATTGTGCTACAGCAATTGGATTTTTGCGTGAATATGGTTTGGAGAAAGATTTCAAAATGAATATTGAGGTTAATCACGCTACATTGGCACAACACACTTTTCAACACGAAATTGCAGTGGCTGCCAAAGCTGGAATGTTAGGAAGTTTAGATGCTAACAGAGGTGATTACCAAAATGGTTGGGATACTGATCAATTCCCAAACAATATCCAGGAAACTACCGAAGCTATGTTGGTTTTCTTGAAAGCGGGAGGATTACAAGGTGGTGGAATTAATTTTGATGCAAAAATAAGAAGAAACTCTACCGATTTAGAAGATGTTTTCTTGGCACACATTGGTGGAGCTGATACTTTTGCAAGAGCCTTATTGACAGCTGATAAAATTATCACTTCTTCGCCTTATGAAAAATTAAGAACAGAAAGATATAGCTCTTTTGATTCAGGTAATGGAAAAGCTTTTGAAGAAGGAAAATTAGATTTACAGGCTTTGTACAAAATTGCACAAGAGAATGGAGAATTAAATCTTCAAAGTGGCAAACAAGAATTGTTTGAAAACATTATCAACCAATATATTTAATCGTATTGATTAGTTATTAATGAAGAACATTAGGGTTGAAGAGCGAGTTTTTCAGCCCTATGTTTTTTAATACTAGTATTGAATTCAAATTTTTATAATCATAATATTAATAATCAAAAACCAAAAACAGAATGAAATTTTTTATTGACACTGCAAATTTACAAGATATTAAGGAGGCTCAAGCATTAGGGGTTTTAGACGGGGTTACCACCAATCCTTCCTTGATGGCCAAAGAAGGAATTACTGGAAAACAAAACATTTTGCAACATTATCTTGATATTTGCACTATTGTTGAAGGAGATGTTTCTGCCGAAGTTATTTCGACAGATTTCGAAGGAATGGTAAGAGAAGGTGAGGAGTTAGCTGCCTTGCACCCTCAAATAGTGGTAAAATTGCCAATGATTGCTGATGGTATAAAAGCATGTAAATACTTTTCATCAAAAGGGATCAAGACCAATGTTACCTTGGTTTTCTCTGCAGGTCAGGCGCTTTTGGCAGCCAAAGCTGGTGCTACGTATGTTTCTCCTTTCTTGGGAAGATTGGATGATGTTTCAACGGACGGAATGCATTTAATTGCTGAAATTCGCGAAATCTATGATAATTACGCTTACGAAACCCAGATTCTTTCAGCATCAGTTAGACACACAATGCATATTGTGAACTGTGCCAAAGTAGGTTCGGATGTAATGACTGGACCGCTTTCAGCGATCAAAGGACTGCTAAAACATCCTTTGACGGATATTGGTTTGGCACAATTTGTTGAAGATGCCAAAAAAATGCAGTTGTAAAAACAGAACAGTAACCAAAATTGCAAAACTCTCTTCACACTCATGAAGGGAGTTTTTTTTGCTCTGTATATAAGCGATTCCTTTTTCCATTTTTCACAAAATATTCTTTGATATATGGAGTTCAAATTTATTAATGCAGTTAAATTTGTTTTGGTTAGAAGCCATTTAGTATTCGGTTTTAAAGTATATCAATCGGGATTAAGTCATTGAGAGTACAGTACAGTCGAAAAAAATCTGAGGTAATAGTTCTTAGGTAAAAGTCACTGCATCTGGTCAAAATAGAATTTAAAATTTCATAACCGTTTTCATTACATTATTCAAATCCTTTCGGTATTTATGGAAGGATTTTTTAGTTTATATGTGATTGAAGTCCTTTAAGCTTTTTGTTTGATTTCAAAGTAAGAATTTTACGATTGTTGATTTGTCGAGCGGGTAATATTAATACTTATTTTACTAGTGTTTATTTACAAACTGAAAATTAATTTTCATAAAAATAAAATTGACACTTTTTATGTTTTCTTCTGTTATTTTAGGCTAAAGTATTTATTTCGATAACGTTTTCGTTGTAGTGATAACTGATTTTGATAAATATTCAACATTTTGGCTTTATAAATAGTTATAATATTTATTTAAGGGGCTATTTTTTTATATTTCAAAAAAAATATTAACGCAACCGATTGTGTGTTATTGTTTTTTATGTATATATTTGTTCGAAACAAGATTTACATTCATATACTTAAAAATGAAATTAAGAATTTAACCAAGCCACAAACTATAAATTAATTAAATTAACTATTTATGACTAATTTTTTATTTTTTAAAGGCGGACATATAAAACAGTTGGGTTTCACCGTCCTGATGTTTTTATTTTCTGCATACATGAGTTCCCAAACAACGGTTTCTGGTGTTGTTTCTGATGGAAAGGGACCAATACCAGGAGTTAGCATTTTAGTTCAAGGAACAAAAAACTCTACTGCTACAGATTTTGATGGAACTTATACCTTATCAAATGTTCCGGAAAATGCAATGATTGTTTTTAGTTTCATTGGTTACAAAACGCAAACAGTTGCAATAGCAGGTAGAAAAAAAATTGACCTGGTATTGATAGAGGATTTAAAAACACTTGACGAAGTAGTTGTAGTAGGCTACGGTACCATGAAACGTAAAGATTTAACAGGATCGGTATCAACAGTTACGAGTAAAGCTGTTACGCAATCTGTTACCACATCAATTGAGCAGCTTTTACAAGGTCGTGCAGCCGGTGTTCAAGTATCTGCAAATAGTGGAGCACCAGGAGCATCTTCTTCGGTTTCTATTAGAGGAATTAGCTCAATAAATTCAGGAACACAACCTATTTATGTAATAGATGGTGTTGTTATTGATCCTAATGCAAATTCAAATCCATATGTAATTAATAATATAAATAATAATCCAATTTCTGTAATTAACCCTGCAGATATTGTTTCCATTGATATATTAAAAGATGCATCAGCTACGGCAATTTATGGTTCCCGTGCCTCAAATGGTGTAATCATGGTTACTACCAAAAGAGGAAAAAAAGGTGATTTAGCTTTAACATTTGATGGTTATGTAGGTTGGCAAGAAATTCCAAAACAGTTGAATGTGCTAAATCTTCAAGAGTATGGAAATTTAAAAAATACACGTTCAAAATTAGGGATTGTAGAGAAAGATGCTACTTTCATTCGTACTGATTTGTTGGGTGAAGGTACTGATTGGCAAAATGAAATGTTCAATCAAGCATTGATACAAAATTATAATTTATCGGCATCAGGAGGTTCAGATAAAAGCACCTATTTTATGGGAGTTGGTTATATGGATCAAGGAGGAATTGCTGTAGGATCATCATTTAGTCGTTTTAATTTGACTAGTAATTTAGAGTCACAAGTAAAAGATTATTTTAAAGTAGGTTTGAATTTTGCATTAAGTAACACTAAACAAGTTACCACTCTTAACGATGGATCTTTAATTCTTACAGCATTAAGGCAAACACCAAATGTAGCAGTACGTAGTGCTGATGGATCTTTTGATGGTCCAGATACTGATCAGTTTGTTCAAAACAATCCAATTGGGCTGGCTTTCATAAGAGATAATAATAACGAGGGGGTTGGACTAAGAGCTAACACCTATGCTGAAATAAAATTTGCAAAAGGTTTGACTTTTAAAACATTGTACTCTTTGGATTATGGTTTTAATAGTGCTTATACTTTTGATCCTTCTTATACTTTTGGTCAGATCAAAAATGTTAATCGTCTAGGTACTAGAACAAAGAGTAATAGTAAAAACTGGATTTGGAACAATGTTTTAAATTACACTCACGATTTTGGGAAACATTCTATAAATGCGATGTTAGGGCAGGAAGCACAAGAGAATCATTGGGAAAATTTATATGGATCTATTTCGGGTTATTTAACGAATACTTCTACTGATTTAGCTTTAGGAGATCAAAATACAGCAGCGGTGAATAATCACAGTTTGAGTAGTTCGTTGAGCTCTTATTTTGGTAGATTATTTTATTCTTTTGATGATAAATATTTATTAACGGCAACGGTTCGTCGTGATGGTTCTTCCAAATTTGCTGAAGAAAATCGTTGGGGATGGTTTCCATCAGCGGCTTTTGCTTGGAAAGTTTCTAATGAGGATTTCTTGAAACAGAATAAAGTTATTAATAATTTAAAACTTCGAATGAGCTGGGGAGCTGTTGGGAATCAAAATGTACCAAATTACGCCTATACTTCAACCTATAATTCAGTTGCGACTGCTAATTGGGGGACAGGTTTGTTAGCATCCAATACAGCTAATCCTGAATTGACTTGGGAAACAACTTATTCTTCAAACATAGGTATTGATTTGGGTCTTTTTCATAATCGAATTGAATTAGTAGCGGACGTTTATTATAAAAAAACAGACGATTTATTAAATATATTGGCATTGCCAAATTTTGTTGGAATTTCGGGGCAAGGATCAACTTCTGCGCCTTGGTATAATATTGGAGATCTTGAAAATAAAGGATTTGAACTTGCTTTGAATACAATTAATATTCAAAATAAAGAATTCAGCTGGACTTCTAATATTGTTTTTTCTATGAATAAAAATAAGGTGTTATCATTGAACAATGAGTCAGGTAATTATCCAGGAAAGGTTCAGCAAGGTTCGGATGAAACTGTAATAACTCGTACAGCAGTGGGACAACCAATTAGCCAGTTTTATGGTTACAAAGTTATTGGACGTTTTGAAAAAGCAACAGATTTTTATTATAAAGATGCTGCTGGAAATGTGCTGCCAACTGCATTACCAAAGGATATGAAAATTTCTGAAAACGGTGCTTGGATAGGAGATTATATTTTTGAAGACTCCAATAAAGACGGTGTAATTGATGAAAAAGATTTGCAATATATAGGTAATCCTTTGCCAAAATTCACTTTTGGTATTACAAATACATTTACTTATAAAGGATTTGATATGAGTATCTTTTTAGATGGTTCTTACGGAAATGATGTTGTTAATTATCAACGCAGATGGTTAGAAAACCCTCGTGAGAACACCAATTTATTAGATACTGCTTTGGGTTATGCACAATTGGGATTAATTGATCCAAATGGTCCAAATGATTATCGTAATGTTCAAATCGTAGGAGGTGATGCTAATATGCCACGTATTGCAGCTTCATCCGCAGCTTCAACTTCTAATTATCGTTTTAGTGATCGCTTTGTAGAAGATGGATCTTTTGTACGTATCAAAAATATTTCGGTAGCCTATAATTTGCCAAGTTCCTTTGTTTCCAAAATTGGTTTGGCAGGAGTTAAAGTGTATTCTAATATGCAAAACATTATGACATTTACTAAGTATTCAGGATATGATCCTGCAGTAGGGACATTGAATAATAGTGCACTACTTTCTGGCATTGATAACGGACGTTATCCTTCACCACGTATTACTACCCTTGGAGTAAATGTTAAATTTTAAACATAAAATAATATGAAAAAGATACATATTAAACGCATTTTTCTTTTTGTTGCTTTGTCTTTTCTAGGAAGTAGTTGTAATGATGAATTTCTAGATGTACAGCCAAATGATTTGATAACCAAAGAGAATTTTTATAAAACCGAAGATGATTTTAAAGCAGCTACTGCTCCTTTATATAACAAAGTATGGTTCGATTTTAATGATAAATTTTATTATGGTTTGGGAGATGGGCGTTCGTATAATTTATACGCTCCTTTTTCTGATTATATTTATCCTTTTGCTGATTTGACCGAGACAGGATTAACTGGTCCATTAGTGTCAGCTTGGGGATCTTTGTATAATGTGGTACAACAATCCAATAATGTTATTAACGGAATTGAAGGAAGTGACGTTTCAAGTACTCTTAAAAATAAATATATTGCCGAAGCTCGTTTTATGAGAGGAACGGCGTATTGGTATTTGGCTTCATTGTGGGGGAATGTAATTATTTCTACAAATCCAGCAGATTTAGTGCAAAATCCTATAGTTAATACCAATCCTACAAAGGATGTTTATGAATTTGCCATTCGTGATATGGAATTTGCAGCTAAATTTCTTCCAGAAACAGCTCCACAAACAGGACGTTTGACTAAATATAGTGCCTTTGGAATGTTATCTCGTTTGTATTTGTCTGTTGCAGGTTTAAGCGATAATCCTAATTCTGGGACTAGAAACCAAGCCTTTCTGGATTTGGCTAAAAAAGCTGCTGTAAAAGCAATTAGTGGTCCTTACAAGATAATGGATAATTATGAAGATTTATTTAAAATAGAAAATAATAATAATACTGAATCCATGTTTGCTTTGCAATGGGTGCCTAATGGCAGCTATGGTGTAAATAACAGTCAGCAAGCTTATTTTGCTTTAGGGTCGGATATTACTGGTGACGATGCTGCTTATGGATATTGGACTAGAGCTTCCAATGATGTTTTGTATGAATATGAAACTAAAGACAAAAGACGTCACGCTACATGGATGGCCGATGATGATTATTATGCTGAAATTAGTAAAACAACCGGAGGCTATACAGTAAATCATGCCAATACTTTTGTAAATGTTAAAAAAGGAGTTGTAGGATCTACGAAAGATAACGCTAAGATTTCCAAACAAAACTCGGCTTTGAACACCTATATGCTACGATTGGCAGAAGTGTACCTTAATTATGCGGAAGCAACCTTAGGAAACAATGCCAATACTTCTGATGCAATTGCTTTAGAATATGTTAATAAACTTAGGCTTAGGGCAGGACTTACTGTAAAAACAGCTTTAACCTATGAAGATATCAGACATGAACGCAGAATAGAATTGTGTATGGAAGGACAATATTGGTATGATTTAGTGAGAAGATCGTATTATAAACAACAAGAAGTGATTAATTATGTTACGGGTCAATCAAGAGGGGTTATTGTGCCTATTACATATGCAGCTGCTACCAATACTGTTTCCGTTGATCCTACAAGAGATAATTCTCCAAGGGCTATAGGAGCAATAGATACTTCAATCTTTTTATTGCCATATCCAGAATCAGAAGTAATTCAGAATCCATTATTAAGTGCAGCACCTGTTCCTTATAATTTCAAAGATCCTAAGATAACTGATTTATTTAATTAAAATTGAAATACAAAATATGAAAAATTATATTTTAAATAAAAAGTATTGCACCAGTATTACAATTGTACTTGTGATGTTGGTATCCATGTTGTTCAATGCTTGTGAGAATAATGATAGTTCTTCGGATTCAGGTCCCATTACTATCACCAAGGTTTTTTTGGAGGATGTAAATTCATCCGTGCCGGATAGAGAAGTTCCTTTTGCCCGTCTAGGACAGTTAATTCGTATCGAAGGTACTGGTTTTGTAGGGTTGAAGAAAGTATATATCAATGGTTATGAAACTTATTTTAACGTAGTTTATGTTTCAAATACCTCTATGCTGATTAATATCTATAAAGACACTCCAGTTTTGAATGCTGATCCTGCGGTTCGTAACACTATTCGTTTTGTAAATGATTCAAACGAATTTACTTTCCCATTTGAAATTCGTTCTGCAGCACCTGTAATAACAAGTATCTCAAATACTTTGCCAAATGTGGGTGAAATGATTACAGTATACGGTACAGGTTTGACAGAAGTTAAAAAAGTAGTTTTCCCTGGTAATGTTGCTGTTACAAATGGAATTACTTATGATAAGGAAGGAAACTTTTTTACAGTAACTATGCCAGCCGGAGTATCGGCTGACGGAGGTTCTCTGTTAGTGGAAAGTGCTAATGGTGGTGTGTATTCCCCTGCTTTTTTTAATTTCAAAAAAGGGGTAATCCTTAATTTTGATGGCAGTGGAACGCAAGGGTATTGGAATACAACAAGTATGATTCAGCCTACTGATTTATTATCCACTACAGTTGGTTCTGTAAATGTTTCCCAAGGAAAATATGTACCCCATCGTCCTACTCGCGTTGCTTCTTTTCCAGCAGCTACTAATCGTTGTTCAGAAGTTTGGACAGCAGGAACTGGTGTAGACAACTGGAGAAGTCAATTGACTCCCTATATCCCTGCTTCAACTCCATTGGATCAAGTAGCATTACAATTTGATATTTATGTTCCAAGCCCATGGGTAAATACAGGTTTTCTAAAAATTTGCCTGATCAATAATTTTAATGGAGGTGAATGGACCGGCGGTTGTTATAATGTAGTGCCTTGGTTATCCAAGGAAGGTAAAGTAGTGCCTTTTCAATCAACTGGATGGACTACTGTAACGGTTCCCTTGAACAAGTTCTATAGTTTTTCAAAAACAGCTTTTACATTTGATGATGTTCTTAAATATAGAGAAGCGGCAACATATCAAAACTTCGGTTTTTATTTTGAAAATTCTAATGTTAAATTGACTAATGTAACTGGGGAAGCTAGTGAAGTTGAGTTTGCGTCTTCTGCTACCTCTATAGATGTTTATACAGATAATTGGAGAATAGTTTCCTTGAAAACTCCTAGTTATAGCGATTTCCCTAAATAACAAGAAATTTTGGCCTTGTTTTTGTAAGGCATTAACAATCAATGTTTTTGTTTAACCTAAAAAAATTAAAATGAAATATAAAAAAATACTACCAGCAATAGCTTTATCATGTATCTTGTTTTCATCATGTGATGATCAGATTATGGAATGGGCAAAAGACCCTGATCACGGTGACATCACATCGGCTGAGCTTCCATTGGAACTGGCCGAAAAAATAGGAAGATACGAACCCCTTAAAAAATACACCGATTTTAAGCTTGGAGCCGGAATAGGATTGGATGAGTATATGAATAATGAAACTTATCGCAATCTTGTAAATGAAAATTTTGATGAGGTAACCGTGGGGTATGCAATGAAACACGCTCCGATGGTAAGTGCCAATGGAAGTATCAATTTTACCAAGGTTGATGCCTTTATAGCCAAAACAAAAGAAGCGGGTTTGTCTGTTTTTGGACATACCTTGGTTTGGCACTCCAATCAAAATGCGGGTTATTTGAACAGTATAATCGCTCCAACTATAATTCCAGGTTCTAGTGGGCCAAATACACTTAATATAGCCGGTTTAAAGGATGGTACTTTTAGCAGCTGGGCAAGAAATAATCCCGGAGCAGGAATAACTGCTGTTGACGGTGCTGGATTAACAAGTACTTCGAAAGCTATTAAGTTGGTTTCGAGTGCATCATCTTCGCAACCATATAATTTGCAATTAACATCGCCTAGCGTACCGGCGGTAAGCGGTCATAGATATGAAATTTCATTTTTTATCAAATCAGAGCAAGCTGGTAAAGGACGTATTTCCTTTGATTCTAATGTAACGAATCAATATCCTTATGCAGATTGGTATGCTACAGGCGGTACTTATACCGAAGCTTTTGCAACCACATCTGTTTGGAAACAGGTTAAGTTTACTATAAATAATACCAAGGCTACTTCCACAACATTTGCATTTAATTTCGATTTGGGATATTTACCTAATGTGACGTACTATATTGATGCCAATACTGTAGCAATTGTTGATTTGGATGCGACTCCAACAATTACAAATATGATTGCCAATGGCAAATTTAATACAGACACTACAGGATGGTCAAAAGTGAATGGCGCTGCGAATGCGTTAAGTCTTGCGACATCTGCCGAGTCGTATGAAGGAAATGGCGCTATGAAAGTAATTAATGCTACTGATAATTCCGGAGGAGAATGGAAAACTCAAATACAGGCCAATTTTACTTCGGCGTTGACTGCTGGAAAAGATTATACTATTTCGTTTATGATCCGTTCTTTGGCACCAGGAACTGTTCGTTGTTCTACAACACCGAGTGCAACTGCTAAATATCAAGGTACACAGACTACTTCGTCAACTTGGAAATTAATCGAATGGAAGATTACCGGAGCGGCTACTGATTTAGGTCTAAGTTTCGATTTGGGAGCTACTGCAGGAACTTATTTTATTGATAATGTAGTGGTTACTGATGGAGTAACAAGTGGTGGTGGTGCAGGTACGCCATCGGTTACAATCGAAAAATCCGATGCTGAAAAAGCTACTATTATTGGTGGTGCAATGACAGATTGGATTTCAAAAATGGTAACTCATTACAAGAATGACGTTAAAGCTTGGGATGTAGTAAACGAACCAATGAAAGAAGGAGGAAGTTTACGTGATGGTGTTGTAACTACTTTGGCCAATGATGAGTTTTATTGGGTGAAATATCTTGGTAAGGACTATGCAGTTACTGCTTTCAAATTAGCTCGTCAATATGGAAATCCTACTGATATATTGTTTATTAATGATTACAATTTGGAAGCTAGTTTGGCAAAATGTGACGGATTGATTGACTATGTAAAATATATTGAAAGCAAAGGTGCAACAGTTGACGGTATTGGAACGCAAATGCATATTTCATTGACTACTGATAAAGACAAAATTGATCAAATGTTTCAAAAAATGGCTGCTAGTGGCAAGTTGATCAAAATTTCCGAATTGGATGTAAGATTGGGAACTGCCACACCAACTGGAGAGCAATTGGCAAATCAGTCTGCTATGTACCAATACGTTATTGATTCGTACAGAAAATATATTCCTAAAGCACAGCAATACGGAATTACTATTTGGGGTATTTCAGATAGAAAAGAAGAGCACGTAAATTGGTTGCCAAACGAATCTCCAAACGTATGGGATGATAACTACAAGCGTAAACATTCTTACAAAGGTGTTGCTGACGGTTTGGCTGGAAAAGATGTAAGTAAAGATTTTACTGGTGATATAATAATTCCTAAAAAGTAAGTAATAGTTTTTTCTTTTTAATGCAAAACCTTTTTGGTAAGGATTCAGAAATGAATTTGAACCAAAAGGGTTTTTTGCTTTGAAAGCTTTACAATTAATTGATTGCGTTCGAGGGTAGTCGAGATAAAACAAGAGTTTTCGAATGCACAACCATTAACGTTTTTTATAGCAGTTCAAATAGAATTGATTTACATTTTTAAATGGTGTATTATATATTTCGCTCCGATGGAGCTCTGATATACTAAACGGATATTGTTTCTATAAATATCTTGCCACTCTGTGGCTAAATTCCATAGTAGTTTAGAACTTCAGTTCAGTTTATTAATAAAGAAGTAACTTTTAAAACTTAAAGAAATGCCCATAAGAACAATCTATTTACAAAGCCAGCCGAATTACACTAATTTTAATTCTTGACAAATTGAAATCGAATATCACGAATTCCATCAGTTTTAATGATTTGCGTAATTCGTTGTGGAAACTTTTAAAAGCAAAATGCCAATAAGAATTTCGTTCTTATTGGCATTTTGTTTATGTAAGAATAACAATTGAATGTAATGCAAGATTAATTACATTTGATTTTTACCACTGTTTGTTCCAAACCATCTGAGGTCATGATTATTTTTAAGGTATCCTTGCTTCCTTTTTTGGCACGTACAATTGCCAAAGCCATTCCGTTATAAGTTTTTCGGGCAAGAGATGCAAAAGAAATTAAATCTGCCGGATTACCGTTGTCGGTAGCAATAATTTCTCCTTCGCCTTCTATTTTAAAATTAATTTGAGTATTGGCATTTGGAATCATCAAACCGGTTGCGTCCGTGATTTTTACAGTTATAAAAGCTAAATCTTCACCGTTTGCCTTTATTGTTGATCGATCTACAGTAGCTTCTATTTTTGCAGCTTTCCCTGTCGTTTTTACTATATTGGCAGCCCAAATTTTACCATTTTTATAAGCAATAACCTTTAATTCGCCTGGTTCGTAATTCACTTCGTCCCACCTCAAACGATATTCAAAAGCCGTTTTTTTCTTTCGTCCCAATGATTTTCCATTCAAAAACAATTCAGCTTCATCCCCCGAAGTAAATACATGAACAGGTGTCGCTTTTCCAATTCTGTCCGGCCAGTTCCAATGTGGTAAAATATGAGCCATTGGTAAATCGGGACGCCAACGGGATTGATATAAATAGAATCGGTCTTTTTTAAATCCGGCTAAATCAATAATTCCGCAATAGGAACTGCGGGCAGAATAGTAAGGAGTTGGCTCTCCAAGATAATCCCAACCACTCCAGACAAATTCACCCGCTACAAATGGATGCCGATCTTGAGTCGCAAAAACCTTGTCTGCGGATGAGCCAAACTGCGCAGTATATAATTCATAGGCGCTTACTTCCTGTGTTTTCGGGCTTCCGCCTGTAGTATCGCTTACCGGAGCCGAATTTTCCTTAGCAACAGGAAAAACATACGAACTACGAGTACTTAATGCTGATGCAGTTTCACTGCTGACAATCATTTTCTCTGGAAATTTCTTTTGAAATGCCGGATATAAGGGAGTTGTCCGAATTCCTTTTAAATGGGCATATGCTGGAGCATCCCTAATTCCTTCACCTTGATAATTAAGACTGATAAAATCCATAACACTGGAAAAAGGCATGTCTGGTTTGGCATAATTCTGTGAAGCCGATGCTGGTCTTGTAGGATCTTCTTCGTGAACTATATCATGTAATTTTTGTGCAATTTTGGCACCTTCGACATCAGTGTATTGTTCTCCGACTTCGTTACCAAAACTCCAAGCAATGATTGAAGGATGATTCCTGTCCCTGCGAATGAAGGAGCGTGTGTCTGCTTCGTGCCAATCTGGAAAAATGAGGTGAAAATCATGGGGAGTTTTTTTTCGTTCCCAGCTGTCAAAAACTTCATCGATAACCAAAAAACCCATTCTATCCGTCAAATCCAGTAATTCCGGAGCAGGAGGGTTGTGTGCCAAACGTATGGCATTACAACCCAATTCACGAAGCAGTTCCAATTGACGTTCTGCTGCCCTAACATTGAAGGCAGCTCCCAGAGAACCCAAATCATGATGCTGGTTAACTCCTTGTATTTTAATTTTTTTTCCGTTTACCAATAATCCCTTGATGGGGTCAAATTCAATTTTCCGAATTCCAAATGTTGTGTCGTATTCGTCAACAAGTTTGTTATTGATAAAAAGCTGAGTTCTGGCTGTATATAAATTTTGTTTTTGTAAAGGATATACTCCCCAAAGTTTTGGGTTTTTGAGCTGAATTTCCATTTCTTTCGCTTGTTGGTCTGTTGCTTTTAAGTGAAAGGTTTCAGTTGAAAATTCTGCGACTGCCTTGTTTTTGGCTTTGCCTAAATGATCCGTTTCAAAAAGTACCGTTTTCGCCTTGACAATTTGTGTTTCCGTGGAATTGTTTTGGAGTTGTAATGAAAGATTGATTGTAGCCTCAGTTGTAGTAACTTTTGATGTTTTTACAAATGTTCCCCAATGAGCCACATGAACAGTTGCCGTTTTGGTAAGCCAAACATTGCGATAAATACCACCACCAGGATACCATCGTGCCGAATGATTGGGATTGTCAATCCGGATAGCTAATTGGTTGATTCCGCCAAAATGGATAAAAGGAGTTAAATTCAAACGGAAGGAATTATAACCGTAAGGCCAGCCTCCAACCAAATTTCCATTAAGCCATACCATTGCATACGACATGGCTCCATCAATATCCAGATAAATTTCTTTTCCTTTATCAGTTGTGAGAATATCTAATTTTTTTCGGTACCAAGCTACACCTTGGCTTGGTAATCTCCCCATTCCGCCACCTACTATCGGTTGGTCTCCTGTATAAAAGGCTTCTTTTATAGCCCAATCATGAGGCAAATTTACTTTTTGCCAATTGTCATCTTTAAAATTTTCCTTGACAAATGGAAAATCTGCGCCAGGATTTCCTTCGGGGCGAATGTGTTTTTGAGTTGGATCCTTGATAAAATCATTGGCCGTAGGTAAAATCCAGTTTTTTAAAACGGGTTGTTTTGCTTCAGTTTTTACGGCTTCTGTGGGTTTGGAATCAGCAACTTTATTGTCATTGACATCTTCAATTTTTGGACGAATATCATAAATCAATTGATCTGGATTTTCGTCGTAACGCATGAATTGCCATGAATCGTTAATGCTGATTCGTTCTCTTTTGTACGATTGTTCTTGACTATATACACCAGAACTTATTACAACTAATAAAAAAATTAAGAAACCAATGTTTGTTCCCTTAAATAGTGTTTTCATTGTAATCGTTTTCTGGATTAATTTATTTGGTATACGGATCAATTGTAATTATGGTACCGTCTTCATTATAGTGTAACTCGGTGACTTTAATGGAACGTAAATGTGTAATTCCCTTGGAAAGACTGGAATCATGGTAAAATAAATATGATTTTCCATTTACTTCACAAATGGAGTGATGAGAGGTCCATCCAATGACAGGATTTAAAATACGGCCTTGATAAGTAAACGGGCCATATGGGCTGTCACCTATGGCATAACAAATAAAATGGGTGTCACCGGTAGAATAAGAGAAATAATATTTTCCATTGTACTTATGAACCCATGAAGCTTCAAAAAAACGGCGGTCATTATCACCTGCCAAGAGTTGTTTTCCGTTTTTGTCTAAAATGAGTATTTCTTTAGGCTCTTCGTCGAATTGTTTTAAATCATCAGTCAGCCTTGCCATGATTGGACATAAGGCATTTTCTTCTGCTGATGGTTCCTGATACGAAGCATCATATTTGTTATTTCGGTAGCTTTGAAGTTGTCCTCCCCAAATTCCGCCAAAATAAATGTAATATTTTCCATCTTCATCTTCAAAAACAGCAGGATCTATGGAATAACTTCCGTTAATTGGATTTGGCTCTGCTACAAATGGACCCGTTGGAGAATCACTTATTGCCACTCCAATTTTAAAAATTCCGTCATATCCTTTGGCTGGAAAAAACAAATAATATTTCCCGTCCTTATGAGCGGCATCTGGAGCCCACATTTGTTTTTCGGCCCAAGTCACATCGTTTACATGTAATGCAATCCCATGGTCAATAGCTACTGAATTTGGATTATCCATGGAAATGACGTGATAATCTTCCATTCCAAAGTGGTCTCCATTGTCATTAAACGGAATACCGGCTTCTACATCATGCGAAGGATAAATGTAAATCTTCCCATTAAAAACATGGGCTGATGGATCGGCAGTATATATATTTTGTACTAATGGTTGTGAAATTGCTTTTTCATTCAATTCGATAAAATCAATATGGGTGATACTATCTTCAGGCATAATCGTTCTGTTTGTGTTTAGTATTAGTCTCTTCTTTGTTTTAAATCGCTTTCTATTTCCAGTTCCATTTTTTTGTCAATTTTGTAAAAGAATAAAAGGATTGTTCCAATTAAAAAAGGAACTGCAGGAAATATACTTACTAATAATTTGATGCCATTTACGGCAGTTTCTGGTTGTGTAACTGAATTAGGAATATAATTGAAGGAACTCAAAAACAAGGTAGTCAATGAACCTCCGATACTTAAACCGGCTTTTAGTCCTACCATCATGGCCGAGAAAATAATGGCTGTGGCACGACGGTTGTTTTTCCACTCCGAATAATCTGCCACGTCAGCAATCATGGCCCATAAAATCGGAATTGTAATACCATAAAAGAAACCATGAAGAATTTGTGAGATGAACATCAAGGCAACTGATTCAGGGGAAAAGAAATTAAATGCTATTATAAATAAAGTCGAAATGAACAAGAATACCTTGAAAACATCTCTTTTACCATATTTATCGGCTAGATTTTTAGAAAATGTAATTCCAACAATCATAAAAATGATTCCTCCAGCATTAAATAATCCAAATCCGGCAGAGATTGGATCGTTCCCAAAAAGAGTAAATCCAATAGTATTGAGGCCATCCAATATAGGTTGTACAAAAAGGGCCAATTGCTCCTTATTTACGTAATTTTCAAAATAATACACATACGATCCACCTTTCATGGCGAGTGATATGAAAACCAAGGTTGTCAAGCTTAGCATGATAACCCAAGGACGGTTACGAACCAAATCGCCCAAATCTTCCTTGAGACTTGATTTTTGCTCTGGTTTAGGAACTATACGCTCTTTTGTCGTTAAGAAAGTTATAATCAACATAATTGTTCCAATGATGGCCAAGGCAGTCATTACCTTTTCGATTCCAATTGCCTTATCTCCATTACCGGCACTTTTTATAATAGCAAGCATAAAAACCTGTACAAAAAACTGAGCAAACATCACGGCAACAAATCGATAGGAAGATAAACTGTTACGCTCTTTCATGTCACCCGTAATTACTCCGCTAAGTGCTGAATAAGGCAAATTATTTCCAGCATACAATAATAGTAGAAGGGTATAAGTTACCACGGCATAAATAACTTTGCCTTGATAGGAGAAACTCGGGGTTGTGAAAGCAAGCAATGCAATAACACCAAGAGGTATGGACGTGAATAAAATCCAAGGTCTGAATTTTCCCCACTTGGTTTGGGTTCTGTCAGCGATGGCGCCTATAATAGGATTGAAAATAAAAGCGGCAATTAAACCCACCACCAACATAATTATGGATGAATCCTTAGGTGACAAACCATAAATATCAGTGTAGAAATAAGCGAGATACGTCATTAATGTCTGAAAAACCAGATTTGCAGCCAGATCTCCCAAACTATATCCAATTTTCTCTTTTATTGATAATTTTTCTGAATGTGCGCTCATTTCTTTTTCTTGGTTTTAATAGTTAGTTTGGAGTTTTTTTTGTTTTTATTTATTTGCCTGTCATTAAATTTTGCAATTGCTCATTAATGATTAAATTAAAACAATCGGTTGTGTAAATATATATAAAACTTTATATAAAACAAGTAGGGGTGTAATTTATACCATCATTTTTAAAAAATAATTGTTTTTTAGGCTAATTATCGGGTTGTTTTTAAAGATTATTTAATAAAAAAGCCCGTTCGCTATTTGAACAGGCTTTGAATCTGTAATTGTAAGGAGATGTGAGATATAGAGTTTGGATCAAAAAGCGTCTTTAGCTAATTCTCTTATGGAGTTAATCGCATCATTTGGGCTTCATAAAATCGATTTTACACTTTAGAGATTTTTATGATTTTAAAATTACTGGAATTATTATCTTCAAAGTTATTCAACATGATTTATTATCTTTCAAAAGAAGTAATTCTTCTTTTGAAATTTGAGTTCAACGGATAGTAAGCAAAAAATCTTCATAGTTGTTTGGAGTGATTATTTTTGAAGCTAGATTTCCATAATTTGCAGAGAATGTAGTAGGTATTTTTAATTTGGCTTTGGTATTCCATTTTATTTCGCAGGCCAAAATTTGATCATTTTTTTTTTCGATATAATCGATTTCCTGTTGTTGTGTTGTTCTCCAAAAATAGAAATTGGCATCATCTTGTTGAATATTCAAATGTTTTATGCGTTCGCTTATAATATAATTCTCCCATAAACTGCCAATGTCGGTTCTCTGAGCCAAAGGATTAAAATTTCCAGTAACAGCATTTATAATTCCATTGTCATAAAAATAGATTTTTTTGCCTTTTTTGATTTCATTTCGAACATTGTTTGATAAGGCTGGAAGTTTAAAAATAACGAATGCTTTTTCGAGCAGATCTATATATTTTTCTACTGTTTTATTGTCAATTTGAATGAGTTTGCTCAGTTCATTATAGTTCACTTCGCTTCCAACCTGCAGTGCAAGGGCTTTCACAATTTTTTGAAGCAATACGGGTTTCGCTATTTGGTCCAGCAAAAACAAATCTTTGTAGAGATAACTATTTGCAATTAGTTTGATATGTTCTTTGGCATCAATTGGATTTGTTATTATTTCGGGATAATTACCATAAATCAGGCGTTGCTCCAATGCTCTTTTTTCTTCTAATAATCCGCTGTGGGTTACCATTTCTGAAAATGCAATAGGGTACAAAAACATTTCATATTTTCTACCTGTTAATGGTTCATTGAGTTTGTTAGCTAATTCAAAACTTGAAGAACCAGTAGCAATAACTTGTACGGATTTAATCTGATCCACTATGATCTTAAGAACGATACCTATGTTTGTGATACGTTGTGCTTCGTCAATAACAAGAATTTCGTTGTCACCGATGATGTTTTTTAGTTTGGTAACGTTTGGGCTTTCAAACAAAACAAGCACATCCGACTCGTCTCCGTTTAGAAAAAGTGTTTTTTTGTTTAAGCCAGCAATCAGATTTTCAACAAAGGTAGTTTTACCGACTTGTCTCGGGCCAAAAACAAGTAATGCCTTTCCTTTGAATAAGCGTGCTTTGGCGTAGTCTGTCTGTTCTCTTCTTACCATAAATGATTGATTTTGAAGAAACAAAACTAACTAATTTAATTATAATTCCAAAATTATTATGTTTTTTTTGGATTTAATTCCAAAATTATTATGTTTTTTTTGGATTTAGTTCCAAAATTATTATGTTTTTTCATTAGTAGAAGATAAAAAAAGGGCTTTCAAATATCATTGAAAGCCCTTTTTCGAATTAGTAAACAATCTTTTTATACCGTATGCTTTGGATTAAAACCATCCTCGCTTAGTTCTTTATGATCATAATCGGCAACCATTTCGGCTTCGTAATCGATTTTTTCATCTTTAGTCAATCTAGCTTTGATTTTTTCCATGATTTCATAAATCACAGGAACAATAATCAAGGTTAGGAATAATGACGAAATCAATCCTCCGATAATTACCCAAGCCAAACCATTTTTCCATTCGGCACCAGCTCCAGAAGCCAATGCAATTGGGAACATACCAAAAACCATCGCAATTGTCGTCATCAAGATCGGACGCAAACGAGCGTGATTCGCCTGAATCAATGCTCTTCTGATGGTTTCACCTGCAGCTCTTCGCTGGTTGGTGTAATCCACAAGCATGATCGCATTTTTACACACCAGACCAATCAACATGATAATACCCAAAATAGTAAATATATTCAATGTATTATTGGTCAAAGCCAAAGCCAACATCGCCCCAATAAACGAAAGCGGAATCGCAAATAATACCACAAACGGGTGCATAAAACTGTCATACAAACCAACCATTACAAGGTAAACCAAAATAATAGCGGCCAATAAGGCGATTCCCAATGTACCGAAACCTTCTGATTGGTTTTCTTGATCACCTCCCCAAATGTAATTTACCCCAACTGGTTTTTTTAATTTGTCCAGTTTGGCTTGCCATTGCTGTACAATTGTTCCGGTTGGAACCCCAACGTTTTGACCTTGTACAGTTACCGAGGCCGATTTGTCACGACGCTCTAATTGGCTAGGGCCAGAACCCTCGGTGATAGAGGCGAATTGAGACAGTTTAATCTGTTGTCCAGCACTGTTAACGAAAATCAGATTACTTACATCGGTAATGTTTTTTCTATCAAAAGCATTGTATTTAATGTTGATGTCATACTCGTATTCACCAGCTCTAAACTTTCCGTCAGTGTTACCGCTGTATGCAGTTTGCATAGTCATACCCACTGTTTGAAGCGTAAGTCCTAATGCTGCCATTTTATCACGATCCACTTGAACATTTATTTCAGGGTTACCGTCTTCAACGGTCAATTTAATTTCGGTTGTTCCTGGAATACTGCGTAATTCAGCTTCGGCTAATTTGGCAAAAGCCATGGCAGCTTCTGTGGAAGGTCCCGTTACAATCAATCCCAATTTTGCATTTTCTGCAGTACCTAGAATACCAACCGGTACTGTTTTAACTTTGGCACCAACCAATTCTTTTTCCAGTTTACGTTTGATTTTTGCAGCATATACCGAAGCAACATCCGAACGTTTTGTGTGGTCAATCATTTTTACATCAATCTCTGCTTTGTAGGCAGTCGCTTGTGAGCCTCCCATACCTTCGGAAGTTTGACCCACTGTTGTAATTTGGCTTGCCACATATTCTTCGTTTTTCAAGAAGGCTTCTGCTTTTTGAGTCATGAAGTTGGTTTGTTCCAATGAAGCGTCTTTTGGCATTTCAATTTGAACCAAAAACTCACCACTATCAGATGAAGCAAAGAATTCTCCACCAATAAATCCGCCACCCATCAATCCGATAGTCGAAGCAAAAAACAAGACCACGACAACAGCAATGGTTTTGATATAATGATCCAGACACCAGTTTAATAATTCGGTAACCCAATTGGTGAAACGAGTCAAAAGGCTTTCGAATCCAAGAATCGTTCTTCCAAATATGTTTTTACCTTCTATGTGCTCCAATTTTCCAAAACGGGAAGACAACCAAGGAATAATCGTGAATGAAGCCAATAAAGACAACATTGTAGAGATAATTACGGTAACACAGAATTGTGTAATAATGTTGGATACCAATCCAGAACTCATTGCAATTGGCAAGAACACCACGACAATTACCAAAGTAATAGAAGTTACCGTTCCCCCGATTTCGGCAGTACCGTCAAAAGAGGCTCGGATTCGGCTTTTGCCCATTTCCATGTGCCTGTAAATGTTTTCCAAAACCACAATCGCATCATCGACGAGAATACCAACCACAAGGGAAAGTCCCAATAAACTCATCAAGTTTAGCGTGTATCCTAAAAGATAAATTCCGATAAAAGTAGCAATTAACGAAGCCGGAATCGAAACCATTACAATCAATGAGTTACGGATACTGTGCAGGAAGAATAACATTACAAAAGCCACCAAGATTACCGCAATCAATAAATCGTGTATTACGGAGTCGGCCGCTTCAAGAGTATAATCGGTACTGTCTTTTGCGATTTTTAGAGCCAGTTCCGAGGTTTTGTAATCGTTTTCAAGTTTAGTGATAACTTTTTTCAAGTCGGCACTTACGGCAACGGCATTTGCATCAGATTGTTTGATTACTTGTAAAATAATTGCACTTTTTTGATTTACTCTTGATATTTTTTCTGCAATTTTTTGAGCATCCTGAACATCGGCAATATCGCTTAAACGAACTTCAATTCCGTTATGTGAGGATACTACCAAGTTTCTTAATTCGTCAACATTTTTGTATTTACCCGCTAGACGAATTAATATTTTTTGATTTCTGGTTTGGATATTACCCGTTGGGAAATCCAGATTCGAAGTCAAGATAATTTGTTGCACTTGCGGAATGGAAAGTCCGTAACCTTGCATTTTTACTGCATCAAGGTTTACCTGAATTTCACGTTCCTGACCACCAATGATGTTTACCTGGGCTACACCTTGTACACGCGACAAAACCGGAGCAATCTTTTTATCAATCAAGTCATAAAAAGTAGCCTCGTCCATTTTACCATTGGCACCAATAGTCATAATTGGTAAATCACTCAACGAGAATTTAGTCAAGGCCGGAGTTTCGGCATCGTCTGGCAAATCACTTACAAGAGCGTTGACTTTGCGTTGCGCATCATTCATCGAAATGTCAATTTTTGCATTTGATGTCAATGTAACCGATACGATTGATAAACTTTCGTATGATTTGGAATCGATTTTTTTGATGTTTTCCAAAGAGGCGATTCCGTCTTCAATCTTTTTGGTTACGGTATTTTCTATTTCACTTGGAGAAGCTCCAGGATAAATAGTGGAAATCGTAATTACGTTTTGCTCGAATTTAGGAATCAGTTCATAGCCCAATTGGCTATAGCTGAACAGTCCACCAAGGGTTAGTATTGTAAAAAGAACAATAACCAACGAAGGACGTTTTATGGATATTTCTGCTAATTTCATGTTTTTCTTTTAGTTGTTAGCCATTAGCCAAAAGGCAATAGTTAAGTAAATGATAAATGTATTTTTATTTTAGTTTTCGAAATTTCATTTATGGCTTTTGCCTAATTACTTTTGCCTATTTAATGATTTCTACAGGATTACCATCTTGTAAGTTGATTTGACCCGTTACAATAACAGTATCACCATCAGATAAACCATTGATGATTTCTACTTTATCACCTAAAATTCGACCTGCAGTTACCTTTTTCAGTTTAGCTATTCCATTTTCAACCACAAAAATCTGGTTGCTGCTTACACTTCCTACGAAAGCATTTCTAGGAACTACTTTTAACTCTTGTTTTTGTTTGGTTCCAAAATTTGCAGTTCCATACATTCCCGCTTTAATGCTACTGTTGACATTGTTTGTGATTTCAATTTCAACAGGGAAGTTTAAGCTTTCATCTGCTTTTGGAGCGATAAAAACTATTTTACCTGTAGCCACTTTATCAGGGAACACACTTGAAGTTACCGGAACTGTATTTCCAATTTTCAATCCTGCTACTTGGCTTTCGTTTACGCTAACTTTTAATTTTAATTTGGAAACATCAACAATTTCGAACATTTGTGTTGGAGGCATTCCAGCAAGTATAGTTCCCGGTTCAATAAATCTTTTGTTAATGAAACCTTTTATAGGCGCTTTTACTTTGGTATCACCTACATTAATGTTGGCTTGGGTTAAGTTGGATTGCGCATTAGTCAGTTGTAATTTTGCTTGATCCAATTGTTGTTTGGTTACTCCGCCTGTTTGATAAGCGTTTTCATATCTCGCATAATCATTTTTGGCATTTTCGTAAGCCGCTTTTGCCGTTTGCGCATTTACATTAATTACGTCACTTCTAACGATTACCAATGTTTGTCCCACATTCACGTAATCTCCTTCATCAACCAAAACCTTAATTACCTTTCCTGATTTTTCGGCAGAGAAGGTTAATTCTTGAGTTGGAGCAAAGTTTCCGTTAGCAACAAAGTCCAATGCAATATTTTCTGTTTTTACTTGTGCCACTTTTACAGAAACAGCTGCGTTTTTTTCGGCAACGATGTCTGTTTTGGCCTTGTTTTCTGCCTTGTTTTTTGATAAAACATAACCAATTACTCCTAAGGAAGCAACGATTGCGATTATTGTAATTATTGTCTTTTTCATTTTTAGTTATTTAGTGTTTTAAGTTGTCCTTTTGATTTGATTAATGCTACCTCGGCGATTTTATAGTTTAAGATGGCTCTTGTATAATTGTTTTGTGCTTCGAGTGATGCATTTTGCGCATCCAATAAATCAGTTAATGAAGCCAATCCTTGAAGATAATTGTTTTTGGTATTTTTTAAAATCTCTTGAGCCAATCGCATATTCTCTTTTTGATTGGTGATGGTTACGTAATTGTTTTCAATTTGAGCTTTAGCGTTTCTATAATCCAGATCAAGAGAAAGCTGGGTGTCCTTGATGTCTTCCTGTAAAGACCTGATTTCTACATCAGCCTGTTTTATTCTAGCTCGTGTTCCAAAACCATTAAAGATTGGGATTCTTAAATTTAATCCCACTGCAGAGTAATCAGACCAGTACACTCCATCTTTTGGTTTGGCGAACCAAGGCATTTGAGGACCTTGTCCTAAATAATTGTAACCTGCAACTAAGGACAGTGTTGGATAAAGTTCTGCCTTGATAGCAGTTTTATTGAATTCCAATAGTTCTTCATTTTTTTTCAAAAGCAGGTATTCTGTTCGGTTTTCCGTATTCGGAGCTTCTGTAAATGTTTCAGGTGTAATATTGTACTCGGTCTGTGGAATTACAAATTGTTCTGAAATAGGCATTCCCATATAGAATTTCAAGGCGTTTTCCTGTAATTCCAGTTGGTTTTTTACTTGTTGGCGTTCTGTGTCAATGTTTGACATTTTTACCACGATTCGGTCTAAATCAGTTTTTTTGGCCAATCCATTATCAAATTGTCCTTTTACAATGTCTCGAACCTTAGTAGTATTTACATAATTACTGTCCAATAATACCAATCTTTCACGTTGAACATAAACTGCATAATAATTGTTTGCAACTCTTTCAATTACTTGTTCTTCTGTTAATTGATTGTTGATTTGGTAGAATTCACGAGTAGATTTTGCAGCTCTTAATCCTGTAAAAACGGATAAATCAAAAAGAGCCTGATTCAAGGAAACTCCAGCTCCCGATGTCCAATCCTGTCCAAAAGAGGCTTGGATTGTAGTTCCGGGTGCGCCAAAAGCAGATCCGTCAATAACATTGGTTTGCAAAATAGGATTGTAAGTCAAGCTTCCGTTTGCAGTAATTTGTGGTAACGCTCTAGAGCGAATTTCTTGAATTTTATATTCGCTGTTTTCCATTTCCAATCTGGATTTTTTGGCATCAGCTTTATTCTCCAACGCATAAGTTATAGCGTTTTTTAGAGTTAAGGTTTGTACCTGTGCGCTGGCAGATAGGCCAATTGAGCACAAAAGTAGGAGGATTATTTTTTTCATTGGATAATTATATATTAACATTTTTTAGTTGTTTTTCTAGTTCGATGATTCCTTCTGGTGTGGCCATTGCTCTGGAATGGTATTCCAAGGCTTCCAATTCAATTTTTCTGGCTTCAATTTCGGAGCTGGTGTTCTCGTTAATATGAAAAATCAGTATGTAATAAAATTGGACGTAATAATCAATATTGATGTCGTTGCGATACAATCCTTCTGAAATTCCTTTGGAGATATTTTCATAAAAGCAGGATTTGCATTCCTTTATTTCAATTTTTATAATGTTTTGATAAATTTCGGGATAATGCTTTTTTAATTGATAAATAGGCGAGTTATCCGAAGATTTAAACATTTCCTTGAACATTTTTCTAATCTCAAAGTTTTCCTTAATTGCATTGTGATTCTGCGAAACGATAGTATTAATTACATAGCGAACTTGTTCGTGAACCAATGTTGTGGTTTGTTCTATAAGCGTTTCCTTGTTACAGAAATATTTATAAATCGTTTTTTTAGAAATACACATTTCTCCTGCAATATCATCCATAGTGACACTCTTGAAACCAAGTTTCAAAAAGAGTTCGGTGGCTTTTGATATAATTTTTTCTTTCATTTTATGATAACTTATGTAGTTAAATTAAATAATACAGTAAAAGTTAGTTACTAAATGAGTTTTGGTTTTACTAGGGAACTAATTGTTGTTAATGTGTGAATTCTAAATTGGCAATGAGTTTGATGTCTTTACTTATCGGAAGGCTTTTATTTTGTCTGAGTACATTGTAATTAAGTCCAAAATCTTTACGGTTGATGTTTCCGGTAATTTCAAAAGATGCTTTTTCGACACCATTATAATTGTTGAATCCGATAAACTCGGTATCAAATTCGACTACTTTGGTTACGTTTTTAATCGTTAGCAAGCCTTTCAGGAAATTGATGTTCTTGTTTATTTTTTGAAAAGAAGTCGATTTGAATTTTATCAAAGGCACTTCATCTTCGTCAAAAAGATCTGTGAATTTTGCTTCCTTGTTCTTTTCGGACGAAACGTTTTTTTTATCATTCACATTCAATGAGAATTCTATGGAAGCATCCTCAACTTCATTATTTTGTATGGCTACATGACCCTTTAAATTGTTTTTGTTTCCAGGTAAATAACCTATTAGAGAATGTCTAGATTTTATGATAACGTCTGATTCGCTAGAATCAATTGCCCATGCATTTTCCATGATTCGTATTTTTTAAAGTATAGTTGTTCCTTATTTTTTTGTTTTAGAAATGTATTTTGGAAACTTTGAACACCAGTAAAGTTTCTTTGTGTTCTGCAAATGTAAGAAGGAAACTTTGAAAACCAATAAAGTTTCCCATGTTTTTTTTCGATGTATATCATAAATAAAAATTATAGTTTCATTTTTACCGTGATTTACAATTATTCAATTACTATTATGAATATTTAAAGTTGTTTGTTAAATATTTGATTAAGGAGGATATATGAAAGTATAGTATTGATTTTTGTTAAAATAATACTACAAATTAAGCAGATAACAAGTATCTTTAACCTGCTAAAAAAAAGCTAACAAATCAAGATTTAAAAATTATGAAAAAAATAATTACAATTATTGTATTAGTAGCTCTTTTGAGTTGCTCCAATAGCGACAAAAATGAAGCTGATTTTTCGATAAGTAGCAAATGGAAACTTACAGAAACTTTTTTTAGTGACGGTGGAAGTGATACCAAATGGTTGAAAGTTGACAATGGTTATACTATCGAATTTTATCAGAATGGAACTTTTAAATCTATGAAACCCGGTGCACCTTGCGAAATAGGGAAATATTCTATTTCAGATAAAAATATTCTGGTTCTGAAATACACTTGCAACACTCCTTATTCGGATTTTGAAACAACAGAACCTTATGTTGCCAATGCTACAACAATTGTTTTGACTTCTAAGCTTTGTGACGAAGCCTGTCTTGAGAAATTTGAAAAAGTTAATTAAAATAAATAACCAAAAACGAATTAAAAATGAAATATTTTTATTCAATCATCCTATTATTACTTATTGTTTTAAATCCTTGTAATAATTCATATGGTCTAACTACTCAAAGTCGCTTAGCTTCTGCTTCAACAATTACTTATTATACTATTTATCCAAATCCTAGTTCTAATATTTTAAACATAAGTTTGTCGGATACAAGTATGTCTCCTTCAAAATCGGCAACTATTTTAGCCATACTTTATGATATGAATGGTGTAGAAAAAAACCGAGTAACCATTATCAAAAACACTGCTACTCTTGACGTAAGCATGCTAAATAAAGGAATTTATATCCTAAAAATCAATATCAATGACAATCTCGAAAGCCATCAAATTGTAGTTAATTAAAGAACTATTATAGTAAAGCCTCCAATAAAAACATTGGAGGCTTTACTACTTTATCACATAATTTTATTTCTTAAAAACCTACATTTCTATTCTTATGAAAAAATCCTTTTTTCATATCTTATTTCTATTTATAATTTCAAATTGTTTCGGGCAAGATTATGATTATAGAAATTGTATTTTTGCTTTAAAACATTGCACTTATGGAGCATATTTTGAAAGTGATAATTTGCAAGAATACGACAATGGCGTTGGGATTCAAGATTTAGATAGTAATAATAGTTGTTTAGAAAAAGAACATAATTCGATATGGCAAAAATATACATTCAGAACAACAGGTACGTTTGGTTTTGAAATTCAGCCCTATAATGTTAATGGGTCAAATCCTAAATTTGCTCCTACTGATTATGATTTTGCGGTTTTTGGACCTAATGCTAGTTGCGGTAATTTAGGTAAAGCCATTCGATGTTCTTCTTATAATGCTTATGCCGCAAAATCTGTTTTAACTTATACTGGTATGCGTGGTTCTGAAACAGATACTAATGAAGGTGCTAATGGCAATGGATATGTTAAGTGGATTGACGTAAAAGCAGGAGAAACCTATTACATTGTAATTGATGCTGTTGTAAAAGAAGCAACACGGCCGAGTGGTTTTTTTTGGTCTATCACGGGAACTGCTAAAATAGAGGGGGAGCCTGAAATTATGATTCCTGATGGAGTTTCTATCAATTTAGAACAATGCGATAAAGATGGTACTTTAGATCTTAAAACTACTTTTGACCTAACAAAAAATACACCTATTGCTCTTGGCAATCAAACGAATGTAACAGTGAGATATTATGCTAATTTCGGAGATGTAAATGTATTTGGTGCTGAAATTAAAAACCCATCAAATTATACCAACATTACTAATCCTCAAACGATTTATCTGCAATTAGAAAACAATGAAAATCAATGTAGAAATAGTAAAGAATTTACCATTACCGTAGTCGATAATAATGCCAAGTTAGTCAGAACACAATCTGTCATTTGCGATGACGCACTTGATGGAGACGATATTAATGGTAAAGCAACATTCAATTTTAAGAAAGTGACTGCCGATATTTTAGGAACTATTGATACCACAGGCTTGACCATTCAGTATTATTTAAGCAAAAACGATGCTTTGTTGGGTAATAATCCTTTGCCTAATTCGTATTACAACGCCACAGCCAACCAACAATCTGTTTTTGTAACCATAAGCGGAGCCAATTATTGCTCGAAAGAACCACAAGAAATTCAGCTTGTTGTGCATCCACTTCCTGCCAAAAATAACTATACGCTCACCCAATGCGAAGTAGGTACGAATCCTGATGGTTTAACACTTTATAACCTGAAAGAAGCCGATCTAGCTTTGACCAATAACGACCCTAACTTAAGTGTACAATATTTTTTGAATGTTACTCAAGAAGCCAATAATATTCCGTTACCCTATTATTATACTAACATTTCAAATCCGCAACAAATCATAGCTCGAATTACCAATAAAACGACTCATTGTTCTAATTTAGGTTCGCTTACGCTAAAAACGAAAGTGATAAATGAAGCGCCAATTTTGTTGCAAAAATGTGATGTTTTGGGGCAAGAAAATGGTTTTGCCGTTTTTAATCTCGATGATGCTAATTTGGCTTTGTCAACCACACAAACCATAAAATACTATCCAACACTCAACGATGCTTTGTTAGAGGAAAAAGGCATAACAAATTTTGCCAATTACTCCAATAAAATAGCTTATTTTGATTCCGTTTTTGCTCGAGTAGAGGAAGACAATGCTTGTTATGGCATAGCCGAAATTCAGCTAAAAGTCAATAAATTGCCTAATATTGTTACTGAAGGAAAAGAGTTTCTGTGTACCAATATTCCTAATGACAGCGTTTTGCTTAATGCCAATTTGCTTACTGGGAATTCAGCAGATTACAGTTATAAATGGTTTAGAAACGGACAAGCGTTATCGCAAACTTCTTATGGGATTCAAGCCAATCAAACAGGGGATTTTAGTGTTGAGGTTACCAATAGCCAAAACTGTTTTAAAACCAGAACTATCGAAGTCGGGCAATCCAGCACCTTAACCACGATTGAGGTGAGTATTTCCGATGTTGATACTGATTTTAATTCGGTAACCGCATGGGTTACAGGAATCGGAAAATACAGTTATAGTTTAGACCAATCCAATGGTCCTTTTCAAACGTCAAATCTATTCGATAAAGTAGCATCTGGTATTCACGAATTGTATGTCTATGACGAAAATGGTTGTGGTGTTACCAGCAAAACCATTGCCGTTATTGGTATTCCTAAGTTTTTTACCCCAAATGCAGATGGTTTTAATGATGTATGGAAAATAAAGGGCGTAGATGCCATTTTTAATGTGGCTACTACAGTTTATATTTTTGACCGTTACGGAAAATTGCTCAAACAAATTCCAATTGGCGATTACAACGGTTGGGACGGAGCCTTAAACGGGCAGCCATTGCCAGCAGATGACTATTGGTACAACATCAATCTTGCTGATGGCAGAATTGTTAAAGGGCATTTTGCATTGAAACGGTAATGAGTTTCGTTTTTTTACCTTTAGCTTGCAATTGAGCTTATTTCTAAAGTCAATAATTAACATTTGAATTGTATCTTTGAGCCTTTTAAAATCAAAACAAAACGAACACCAAAGAATAAACAAGACCTTATTTTATGCACGCCATTCATCAGTATCAGGAATTTTTTATTAGCTATTTAGAAAGTTATACTATCAATAAAGAACCCAAAAAACTTTACAATCCAATAAATTACATATTGGGTTTGGGAGGAAAAAGGATGAGACCTGTACTAACTTTAATGTCTGCTGAGATATTTGATATCGATTATAAACAGGCACTTCCTGCTGCTATGGCGGTAGAAGTTTTTCATAATTTTTCATTGGTACATGATGATATTATGGACGATGCCCCGCTGAGAAGAGGGAAACAAACCGTTCATGAAAAATGGGACATCAACACTGGAATCCTTTCAGGTGATGCGATGTTGATTTTAGCTTATCAATATTTTGAACAATACGAGCCAATTGTCTTTAGAGATTTGGCTAAGTTGTTTAGCAAAACAGCACTCGAAGTTTGCGAAGGTCAACAATGGGACGTGGATTTTGAAACTCGTTACGATGTTACTATTCCAGAATATCTGAAAATGATCGAATACAAAACAGCTGTTTTAGTAGCTGCTGCGATGAAAATGGGTGCAATTATCGCGAATACTTCAACCGAAAATGCGAATTTGATTTATGATTTTGGACTTCATTTAGGTTTAGCTTTTCAATTACAAGATGATTATTTGGATGCTTTTGGTGATCCGGAAACTTTTGGAAAACAAGTAGGAGGGGACATTATCGAAAATAAGAAAACCTATCTGTATTTGAAAGCATTAGAATTTTCAACTCCTCAGAAAAAATCAGAATTAGAATACCTATTCAGTTTACAGCTAGACAATAATTTAGAAAAAATAGAAACCGCAAAAACTATTTTTAATGAATCGGGTGCGTCGAAAGCGACTCAGGAAGCAATTGAAATGTACACTTTTAAGGCATTTGAAACCTTGAAACAAATGGACATCGATTTTTCAAAAAAAGAGGTGTTGAGGACTTTTGGTGAAAACCTGATGGGAAGGAAAGTTTAAAACGCTGGATTTATGGATGCCAGAGTAAATGCCCTTTTTTTTATTGACGAAAAATACAATGTCAAAAAGCAGATGGTTTTTGCTGTCTGTTTTCCTTTGTTTACGATTTTGGCTTTGGGAATTGACAGCATTTCTTTTAATGAAGATTATTTTGACGGACGCCAAATCACAAACCTTTTGGTGGTATTATATTACTCTTTTTTCTTTTGGTTTTCGGACTCTTATTTAAGGAAACTGATGTTTGCGATGGTTTTTTTGTCATATATAGGCGAATTGATTTTTTGTACCTTACTCGGGATGTACAATTACAGGACAGAGACTATTCCGTTATATGTTCCTTTTGGTCATGCCATTGTCTATGCTTCGGGTTATGTTTTTGCACGTACGGAGTGGGCTATAAATAACGATAATCAGCTAAGAAAATATTTTGTTGCCGGATTCGCAATATTGTTTTTGTCGGTTGGAATCTTTCTGAATGATATGTTTACGCTCATTTTGGGAGTTCTTTTCTTTTTGGTTTTAAAGAGAAAAAAATGGCAAAACCTATATTTTTTCATTGCCATTTGTGTTGTATTCATTGAATTGGTCGGGACATTTTTTCAATGTTGGAAATGGATTCCGAAAATATTTGGGTTAATTCCCACGGCTAATCCGCCCATGGGAGCTGTATTTGTGTATGCGGGAGGCGATGCCCTTTTGTCTAAAATTGTCGATTATTGGACGTTGAAAACAGTCTGTAAACAATAAAAAAATTGCCATTTGAAATTTAAAAGTATGTATGTTTCTCCATTAAATACCGATTTGTTATTCGAAGAAGCCCAAAAAGAATCTCTGTACCTGAGATTGATTGAGCAGCTCAATAAGGATTTTAATTTGGCAAATGAAGGCGTTGATTTTCCTCTGAGTATTTCCCCCGAAGAATTGAAAATTCAATTGCACGAAAAAATCTATCGGATGATTCAATACAAATTTGCCGAGTATCTCAATTTGCTTTACATCATTGATGTTTCCGAAGAGGAAATCAAAAAACTTGATGGTTCGGATTTGGTTATTCTTGCCGAAGAGGTTTCTTTTTTGATTTTAAAAAGGGAATGGCAGAAAGTGTGGTTTAAAAACTATTACAAATAAGTTTCTAAGTGTTAAGATGCCAAGTTTCTGAGTTTTATTTTGAATATGAAAAAATCTTAAAACTGAAAAGCCTTAATTAGTTAATCGCTTCAGCTACAAATAACTTAGAAACTTAACAACTCAAAAATACGCCCTCACAAAAGGCATCAAGGCATCTCCATAAACATTGTCGTTTTCGTCAAACAAAACATTATATGCAAGTCCTATAGTTACATTTCCCGTGCGGTAACCCGCTCCAAGAAACAAAGCCGTATTCCAAAACTGATCGGTATAACCTCTGTTACCGTAATACGTTTCATAATGATTAATGACATACGATTCATTTAGGTTGATAGAAAACTGAATCTCGGGAATTGGATTAATAAAGGTCAGAATACTTGCTCCATATATTCCGGAATCATAATATCCCTTAGACGCCACATAACTTCCCTGCAGTCCTAAACCTACCGCCAAATAAGGATTTACATTGTAAATTGCACTCGGTGCAACTGAAATTTCGGTATATCCACTTCCAAAACTCAGTCCTAGTCCACCCCCAAACTGCACATTCTGCCAAAAAGGACTTCCTGATTGTGGGGTTTGTTGGTATTGAGCTATTACGTTTTCGCAACAGAAAAATACAATAACAATGAAAAGAGGCTTTATTAAGGAGAAAAAGGTGTGTTTTTTCATGTTAGGGTTTTTTTTTAACAAATTTTTACGTAAAAGTACGTAAAAAAAAGATTTAAATAAATTGGTTTATTGTATTTTTGCCGGACTATTTAACAAAAATATATACAATAACAGTATTATGGATAGGTTTTCATTTTTAAACGCAGCACACACCGAATTTTTTGCTCAATTATATGATCAATATTTAGAAAA
>Ga0308157_10001173_pt1 | contig 59657 bp, 81 predicted proteins | sample PhyBR1_FD_201035 | JGI IMG/M metagenome (GOLD analysis project Ga0308157, IMG submission 201035) | Phyllosphere microbial communities from UC Gill Tract Community Farm, Albany, California, United States - DLSLB.R1 | ecosystem: Host-associated > Plants > Phyllosphere > Unclassified | place: USA... | reverse complement strand
CCGCCAGGCGGGACCGGAACAATCATGCGAATCGGCTTGGACGGAAACGGCTGAGCACCGGCCTGGCCCGGGCTGAGCAACGCCCCGGCCAGCGCCAGCAACAGCGCGGTCATTGTTTTTTTCATGCAGTGTCTCCTTGTTGCGAACATACGTTCTCGTTCGTTGTTGTGCTGCGTTCAATAGTTTTATTTTCAAAAATCAATCATATAATCATTATATAATTAATGTCAATGCTTCAGGAGCATGTGAATCCCTGCGTTACAGGTATACTTGTCGCCATGTCTTCATCCCAGTTACGAAACTTTCATCAGCAAATAGTCGATGCTTTAGGCAGCAGTATTGTTGCCGGGCATTTTGCCGAAGGCATCCAGCTGCCCACCGAACCAGAACTGGCCAATACTTATGGCGCCAGCCGCCTTATTATCAGAGAGGCAATGAAAAGCCTGGCTGCCAAAGGCCTGATATCAATCCGGCCGCGCACCGGCACACATGTACTGCCACGCAGCAAATGGAATCTTTTCGATCCCTCGGTACTGGATTGGTACGCACGATTGCCGCCAGACAAAAAACTGATGGCCGACCTGATGGAACTGAGGCAGGCTATTGAACCCCAGGCTGCGCATCTGGCCGCGTTGCGCGCCGAGCAAACAGATATCGAGGCATTACAGCTTGCATACCAGGCCATGGCTTGCGCAAACAATCGGGCGGACTATATCGAAGCCGATTTACGTTTTCATGGCGCGGTCGTACACGCGAGCGGCAACGTTTTCTTCCGGCAATTGGAAATGGCATTATCTGCAGTGTGGACCATGAGTTTTCGGGCATCCAGTGACCAGTGGGGTCCGGATCCCCAGGCACTGAAGCTGCATAAGACACTGCTGGATGCAATCGGTGCCGGCGACCCCATGGCTGCGGAAAATGCAGTGCTGGCACTGATCGACAGAGCGGTAATGCGGATCGGCGAATGACTCGTCGCCCAACCGGGCCCAGGATAATCGTAAAATAGCCGATTGAACGCCAGAATACCTTAAACAACCTATCACTCATGCCAGCAGAAACCAGTAAAATTGCGACTCCCGGCCACACTCCCATGATGCAGCAGTACGTTTAAGCGAACCATAAGCGATTGTTTTAAAACAAAAACATGGCAGTATTGTCTAATATCACTATGCCTTATGCACCACTAATTGTCCTTATTTATCAAGGCTCGACGATTTTGTATTAGACAGGCTTTTTCAGCTGCACTGCTATAATTTCGCTACGGTACCGCTACTGTGCAGTTTAGAAAAGGCGATATTCAACGTCGCCCGCAGGAGCAGCAATCTGCGCCATTAACGGGTTACTGATCAGGGAGGCAGCTAATGTGCGGAAGAATCAGCCAGAGCCGTGAGCCGGACGAGTACTTTGCCAATATTTTCACTAATATGCATGGCCTATTCTCGCTCGAGCGGCCCTACGCAACGCATAACGTGCCACCAGGCAGCAAACCACTGGTTATCCACCAATTGACAGGGGAACCTGCTATCGGGCGGTGGCACTGGCAATACGTTCCGCCTTGGGCCGAGAAAAAATATGTCACACCAAATGCCACTATCGAAAAGATAATGTCAGGCTCCAATTGGTGGGCCGGGCCGCTCAAACATGGAAGGATGATCGCGCCGGCGGACGGATGGTATGAATGGACCGGAGAGAAACCGAATAAACAGCCGTGGTATATCCGCCCGAACGACGGGCAACCGCTATGGATGGCGGCAATATCAGGCTGGCGGGCGGATCTACCTTGGGATGAATCCGAAATGACATCGGGCTTTGTAGTAGTGACTGATCAATCTGCCGGCGGCATGGTCGATGTTCATGACCGCAGACCTATCATTCTGAGCACCGAACACGCACGCGAATGGATGGATCCGGCCACCACCGTCGCCCAGGCAAAGGAGCTATTATCAGTGGCCCGGCCTGAAAGTGCCTTTGAATGGTATGAGGTGACAAAACGGGTGGGCAATTCGAATTATCAAGGCGAAGATTCTAAAAAACCGATCAATAAAAATATTGACAACTAGCGCATTATGCGCTAATATAACACTCATGGATAACGCACGTCGCGCAGTCCGATAACCCGAAAGGAAGCCTAAAATGGAAAAAACATTGAACACCGTCAAGACTGAAGCGGAAATCGCTAAATTGATGGCTGAGACCGTCAAGCTGAATGCAGAAGCAGCCAAGATGCAACGCGAACGCAACTGGCACCCTCTGATGGTCGGTGCTGCACTGGCTACCACAATCATAGCCGTGAGCAAACTGTTCACGTAATCACAGGATACCCCGCCCACGCGGGGTTTTATATTTATGGACTATACCCCACCAAGCGCCGACGATTTGCAGCGCCTGAAAACCGACCTTGATTACACAGGTAAGCAGATGGCTGCGCTGGCATGTGTTGGTGAACAACATTGGCGCAAGTACACCGGCGGGGCTGATCCCAAGGCCATGCCTTACCCTAATCTGTTCCACCTTGCCGCCCATTTGGCACTTTCACCAGAGGAGCTTGAGCGCATATATAACCACATGCGCGAAATTGGCGCGCAATTGTCCGGTACCACCGGGGCAGTGACTGGAGTCATCGACGGGAAGTAAGGATCGCCTGCCTATAATGAATTACCGATAAGCCTGACATAGGGTCAGGACATCACAACAAAAAAGGTAATTCAATGAAATTTTGCATGAAAATAGATATCCCAACCAGAAATTACCCAATGCGTTTCAACCTCACGCATACCTCAACTGGATGGAATTATTCCCACTTTGGCAATCAAGGCCGGTGCGAACCAAACTGCGCGCCGCTCTTGTACAAAGACCTTATTGGGTATTCGATCGAATGGCCATTAGATATCGAAGAGCAGATTGAAACGATATGGGAGGGTATACAGGCTAAGCGCCTCACTGAAGCCGAGGCGCAGGTAAAACTGCAAGAAATAGCGGACACCTTATAGCCCCTTCTGAGGCTCGCAGACAGACCCTGAGAGCGCTATTTTGTAATTTATCGGTTACAATATGGGCTGTCAGCATCGAATGCAGGCAGCTCCAAACCCTCAAAAAAACACTAACTATAAGAGAACAACAAATGGTCGAATATCCAGTAAGAGTACCGACACGCACATATCGCGGCAAAGACCCTAGAAAACGGGCAAAAAACAATGAACATAATCTCCATGCGCATAAGCTCGAAGAAGCCATAAACGAACTAGTTGCACAACAGGAACGTCGAGTACAAGCGTATACGTGGGGCATGTTTACTCAAGCTACTGGTCTTTCGATTGATCAAATTCGTGACGTCGGATTCGCAATCGACTGCGGGAGTAACGGGGTCACCGTATACAGACCAGAACTCCCTGAGTAATCGGGCCGGTTTTTATCTGTCCTTGGCCGACCCGTTTGCTTTTAGAACAGGCCGGCCGGATCTTGTTTTACATCCCAACTGAAGATTATCACCTCGGAGCGGTCCGCCCCTTCCCCTCCCCCGACCGTATATTTGATATCCGTCTTTTCAATAATAAAATCCTTAAAAAGTGCCCGGATATCCGGATGATCGTTCAATGTGACGATGGCCTTGCCTTGCAACTTACGCATGGCCTCGGCCAGCAGCTCGTACTGCTCCCATCCAAAATCGACCCCATACCCTTCAGTCTGCCAGTACGGCGGATCCATGAAGAAAAACGTGTGCCCTCGGTCGTACTTCTTCACGCAATCAACCCAAGACAAGTTTTCAACATAGGCGCTGGCCAGCCGCAAATGCGCCATTGAAAGTGTTTCCTCGATGCGCAGCAGGTTCAGGCCCGGCGGTGCCGTCGTGGCCGTGCCATAGGTTTGTCCCTGGACTTTGCCGCCAAAGGCAGAATGCTGCAGATAATAGAACCGGGCGGCGCGCTGAATGTCCGTCATCGTCTCTTCTGGCGTTATCTGTAGCCACTTGAATATTTGCCTGCTCGACAGCGCCCATTTAAACTGCCGTACAAACTCTTCCAGATGGTGTTTAACAACCCGATATAGGTTGACCAAATCCCCGTTTACATCATTCAGAACCTCGACCTCCGCTGGCTGCTGCCGCAAGAAAAACATTGCAGCGCCACCGGCGAACGGTTCGACATAGCATTGGTGAGGCGGGAAATAAGGCAATAGCCTATCGGCCAGGCGTCTTTTGCCACCGATCCATGGAATTATTGGCATACTCATTGAACATCCTTCATACGTTGTTACGCGGTGACTCACCGTGGCTTCATGCAAAACCTGGCATAGTCCCCGTTGTGCTTAGACGCTTGTCGCTGGATTGCGGTCGGCGTATCCTTCACCTCTTGTGCCGATCTGAAGATGATCGGCATAGCAATTTGGCAGTAATCAATCCCGGCCGGCACCTTCCTCTGGGTTCCGCACCCAGTCACGAATAAGCCCAGCAGTAATATCACTGTCAGATTTGAGACTCGTTTCAATTTCATTCTCCCGAGCGGCGACGCGCGCCGCTGCCTGTTGAACATAAGCTTCGGCGTCTCGCGCCTGGCGCTCCTCGGCTTTACCGGTCGATTTGACCTTGAAGTAAGCGCCAAACAGGGCAAGTGCGACAGCCGCCGCCCCGCCTATCCAGCCCCAAAAGGGCGATAAAAGAGAGATCAGGGCGTCCATGCTATACCTCGGCGTAAAAAGGCGGCTGTAGGCCCGCGTTTAGCGTTTCCCGCACCTTGGCGGCGGCTTCCTGCTTGGTAATCAGCCCGTTTTTGTTTACGTCCAATCCTTTATTCTGGGTATAAGCCAGCGTTCCACTGCGGAATAGGACATAGTCAGGCTCTTTTCCAACCGCTACAGGCCATAGAATGGCCATGTACAGGTCTTCAAGTGTTTTCATCCTGCCTTTGTAGGGCTGGAAGTACTTTTCGACCCAGTCCAGCTGCTCAAGTGCCGACATGGTTGCCAGCGCAGCGGTAGTGGTCCCCATCCCCTTGGCGGTAGCCGCCATGAACTGGATCAGCCCGGTCCCACTGCTACCCGCCATGTTCCGGGCGCCGGGTAGAAACCGCATCTTCGGCCCCGTCTCCCACGCCATGCAAGCCATCAAATGATCTGGGTTCACTCCCAGCCGGATCGATATGTCGATCACCTTCAGGCAGAACTCCCTCGTCACGTTGTTGTGGCCCGCCCAGGCCAGCCATCGCTTCGGCGACATATTCTCGGCTTCGCTCAATGAGCTTGTATTGTCGGATGATGCGGGCGAACCAGGACGCGGCGATAAGGACATATCCGGTGTATCTTGCGAATTCGACCGGGAGAATAGATTTAAGATCGTCTGGAATAGACGCCCAAATATGGATTGCAACATCAGGGAACCCCTCAAAAAAAATGAGCACCGCAGTGCCCAGGATAGAAAGACGGATAGACCACAATCTCCAGCCGTCTTTCCAGTTTGAAATTAAAGTAAACATGCCTTGCTCCTAACAAAGATCACCAAAGATGTCCTTTCCATAGCACTTCTGCTTCGGGACTCTCTTCGTGGGTAACTGCCGGACCACGCCGGCAGATTGCTTTGACTTCTTCACGGCCTGGCCGGCCTGGACCGCCGCCCGGTTCGCTGTGGTAGCCGCCCGTTTAGATTGGGTGACCGCGTTGTCAACCTGATCGGTCAACTTGTCCAGCTTTTCGACGCTCTCCGACGCCTGGTCAACGAGCAGCGGCAATCGCTGCTCGATGATTCCCGTCAGCTGGCCGATATACCGGTCACGCTCGGTCAGGGCTTTGTTTTTCTCTTCGCGCAGCTTGATAAAGTCATTGCGCGAGACTTGGAGATCGGCCCGAGCGTTTCCAATCTCTATCGCGTGCAGCTCAGCCACCTCGCGCTTATCAAAGATGTGGTATCCGATAGCTGCCCCACCAAAAAACAGGCCGCCGATCAGCACCAACGCTGAGATAAACAGCCCGGCTTTTACGTCATCGCTCAAATCGTCGAACTTCATTTCTTCCCCTTCAACAGATGGATTTCGTCAGTAAGCCGCTTAATCAATGCTGATTGCTCAGCAATTAAGGCGGATTGGTCTGCAATCTTCTTACTGGCCAGATCAAGCTGATACTTCATCAACTTCATTTCGGTGGCCATTTCCCGGTACCCGTCCTCGCGTAGCCGCGAAGCTGCCAACTCGCTGCGGAGAAGCGCTATTTCTTCCCTTTGCTCCTTGAGCATGTTGATATGCGAATTGCTATTGGTAGATATAGCCTTCAAGCCTGCTGTAACCACTGGAGCAGCAAATTTCGCCAGTCCTTTCCACAGGCCCACGGCCGCACCCACAGCCGCAGTGCCACCGACCACCCACCCCCCTAACTGACCAACATATTTAAAGAACTCATCGTTCACTTATCGCTCCATGAAAAAAGCCCCGACCTGAGCCGGGGCTATGCGTTTATAATCACCATGCAATTGAATGTTGACTGTCAGAGGACTTCGTTCACGTGTCGCCCCGGTCCAAACCCGGGGCGCTTTTTTTGTTCTGTAGGGTAATCCCGTATTGGTCAACATTTGACCAGTCTTGTAATATTTACGCCGCAAGGCAGTTATTCGAGTAGCCGTCTTGTAAACGCCCCTGCCCAATTCATCCAGGGGCGTTTTCTTGCATTGACGTTTATTAAATTGACTGCCTCAAGCTCCAAGTGTTAATTTGGCGTCGTGTGCAGGTCTCAGCGCAAATGGGAACCACTGCGCACCGCCCCGTTAATGTCCTTTTCGGGGCGTTTGTTTTTGTGCTTACTCGCTCGGCGCGGGTTGCACAATAGTTCCGCCCTCGAAGTAAAACCGGTCGGCGGCCAAGAAACCCCGCTTATACCTGGGCAAATCCGCCGGCGCCACCAGCTCCACATCTTCACTCTGTGCAACCACAAGCATCTGCTCGATCCAGGCAGCGACGTCTGTCGGTATAGCCCCCTTTACCACAATGCTGCACTCGCCCAGTGGCTTGCCGCCCTGGTTCATCGCCTCCTCGCTATAGAACGACTGCACATTAGCCACCGCGACGCCCTCTTCCCCATACACGAAATAGGACTTCAGGACGTGGTGCTGCATTGGTGCTTTGTATGTGGTATTGATGATCGTTTTTTGAATGGCCATGGTTAATCCTTTTTAAATGTGTCTTTGATTCGAGTGATCTGATCCAACCAGGCCACTGTTTCGGGTGGGAACTTCGTTCCGCGTTTCTTTAGGTGCATAAACCCTTTGTAAATGGCGTCGAGCTGATCGCCGAGATCCGGGTAGCCGCTCCGTCGGTGAGGGATTGGATCCTCTTTATGGTTGATTTTCATAGGTGAACTCCTTATCAAGATATGGCCAGGCACGCACTGCGATACGGTAAGTAATCGGAAAATCCAACCCCAACTCGGCTTGATCGTCGTCACAGTCGTAAATGTCGTCGTTTATCTGAATTTGGCACGGGACGGGCAAATTTCGCAGCGTGGTACCATCAAGCACCGTGTCCTGCGTAGGACGATCAACAACCTTTCCGCCCTTAACGTAGTGGGTTGCCCCAGATCCGACCCCTTCGATTAAATTAGGGTTTGTTCTGTTTGCCTCGTAGGCATCCGGCCACAATTGCATGGCAGCAATGATGCGACCGTTGGCGTCGTGTTCAATATATGGTTTCTGATTCATCGTATTTACCTGAAGAACGTAAGAATGGTGGCGCTAATGGCAGCATTTTGTGAGGTTGGTGTCGAATTCCCAGAATCCGGAAGTTTCAACACAACCTGGGCATTCGCGGGAATGGAATCGAGCACCATCACCTTGCGGTCCGACCAGTCGCCTACCGCGATATTTTTTTCAATAAGCAAATTGCCACCAACCCAGAATTGCTTATTTGCCTGATTGGGCGCGCCTGAACCAAAGTTGTAGTGACAGATAATCACCGCTACACATGGCTCTGTATTCCCCAGATTCGCAGACCATAGCCATGTACCGCCGGGGGTTCCTCCGGGGATGGGGACATCTACGGCGTAGTTATTCCCGACCGTGACAGACCCGTGTGCCAGCTGCAGCCGATTGATTACAGCAGTACCTTTGATCTGAACATTTCCGTCGCTGTAAGCCTCAAACATCGGCGTCACGATGCCCATTTGCGTGGGCGTCATATAGATACGACAATTGTTCGACACCAGATCCATGCTGGCATTGCCGTTAGCAAGTGTTTCGAAGAAAAACCCGTTTTTCCCATCAGAAAACACTTTTCCAGAGGTGCGAATACACCCGTACCCATTTGCACCACCGACGTTATAGGTGCCGCCTGTGATCTTGTCGGCCGTCAGCTTGCCTATAACTGCATCGTTGATGAACACCTGGCCATTTGATACGACGAATGGCGAAAATAGCTCCGTGCCAGATCCTGACCAAACAGCGAAGCGGTCAGCCCATACGTTGTAAGAAGACTGGAAGCTCCCTGTGTCCGGATCGTATTCAATCCCCGCGCCAGTACCAGCAACGACCCTCGTGCCATTTGCTAGTATTTGCAGCTTCTGCGTAATGGTTGCAGACATGCGGCCGTTTGCCTCGACGATGGCCTCACTATTGGTCTGAGCCGAGGCCACCGCCTGGTCTGCCTTGCCATCTGCACTATCGGCCTTAGCCTGGACTGTCGAAATGTCCTGCGCCATAGCGCCCAGGGCATCAGCGCGCGTGTTCCTCTCTGTGACTATATCCGCCGCGTTTTGTGCGGTGCGAGGGTCTGTCACGCTCTGCCATGTCGAACCGCTGTACCGGCTGACTTCGTTATTTTTCCCCGCTGCCGTGTTGTACCAAAGATCGCCCACAGCCGGCGGCGGTACGGTTGCCGCTGTCGGCGCCGTAGCCTGCCGGTATGACCTCGTTTTGCTTGCGGTCGCGTTCAATTGAATAATTTGCGACGCAACGCTTTCTTCATTGGTGGTGCGAGCCACGGTCTCAGCTTGAATCGCTGCCGCATTGTCATCTACTTCAGCCTTTACCGTGACCAGATCGGCTGCCATCGAGTCGTAAGCCTCAGTCCGCGCAACTCGCTCAGCCTCGATCTTTGCATTAGCATCTGACAATGAACCTTCAGCACTGTATGGCGTCGCCACGCTGCCAGGCTCCAGCTTTATACGACGTACACCAATGCGTGTACCGCCGCTCACATCCGGCGCTTTGCGTACCATAATATCGAAGGCCGCAGCGTCCGCATGTGCGGTAAACGTGAGGCGCTTCCCGTACCGGGTGGTGTCATTTTCAGAAAATACGGTGCCTCGAGGATATGCGATTGAATACTGCGTCAAGAAGGTGCCCGCCGCATTATAAACACGGGCGATAACGGTGAATGATGCTCCAGCAGTTGCCGCGTAATGAGCGTCAGATGTCAGGGTGTAAAGCTGGCCGCCCTTTGCCGGGAACTTCCTCGTTGTCAGTGTCCGTGTTACACCGTCGTTGAGATTGGCAGGCTTAACCATTGCACATCGACCGAGGATAGGATCATCGACTATCTCGAAAGCAATGTTCGTCCAGCCTTCCGTCCCCAGTTCAAAGCCCCCGTTGGGCACCAAGTTGGGGTTGGGATTCGTCTTTGCCTCGATGCGGGTTACGTCCTGTGCAACTGCGGACAGGTCGTCTGCAACGACGGTTATCTCGTTCTGGACATCCGCGACTTTATCGTCAAATCTCGTCTGCACCTGATTGAGCTGAGACGCAAAAGACTGCTCGGCGTTGGTCAACGCCGTGTTTGTCTGGTTGATCCGTGCGTGCGCCTCCGTCAGCGTACCCTCGGCTGTGTATGCCGTCGCTTGCTCGCCCAACTCCAGTTTGAGGCGGCGCGCACCCATACCTTTGATATTGGATCCGGTGCCGATCTTATAGAACCGCACGCGGGTCGCCGTGGTGCCTGCCGGCACCTCCACAGTGAGCGCCCTCTCATAGCGCAAAGCATCGTTGAAAACAGTCAGATTCGTCATGCTCAGCGCATGATTCGAGATCATGGTGCTCCCCGCATAGAACTGGATGCTTGCACCAATGCTGCCCGTATTTGGAGTTCCAAGATAATCGACGTAAAAATCACCCGAATATGTGACCTTCATGCCCGGGACCAATCCTGTAATAATCTGATAGGTTACCTGTGAGCTTGCAGCGTTCAAATACTGCGCCTTCATTTGAACGTGGCGGCCGTAAATCGGGCTGTCAATCACCTCCCAATATGCGGGAACCAGCCAACCTTCAAGGCCGTTTTCAAAGCCCCCGTTGGTGAGCAGGTTTGCTCCGATATTAGTTTTCGCTTGAATTTCGGTTTCAAACTCTGCCAGCGCCTGCTCTTGCGTAGAAACCGCTGTAAATAGCTGAGAGATATCCGATTCGTTATTGGCTGCCAGTGCTTCTACTGAATCCAGGCGCGACGCCGCGGACTCCAGCTCGTTCGTGTGGGCCAGCAGATCCTGAGTTACAGCTGCCTTATTGGTGTTGTATTCAGCGGTCAGCTTCAGCACGTCGTTAGCCAGACTGCCTTCAATGGCGCTATTCAAAGCAGTTGTGTTCCGCTGAACCTGCGCCTTCATGCCGGTAGTAGGCGTATTTATCTCTGCCTCGAGCACGTCAACCCGTGTAGCCGTTGCCTGATTGGCGGTCGCGGCGGCCTGCTCTGCCCGCTTCACATCAGCGCGAGAGGCAGCAGGCCCTGGGCGGCCAACGGTCACATAATCGACCTCGAACTCGTCACCTGCAGCATTACCAAGGTCCAGGCGAATCGAACTGATAGTGTTATCAATCCAATCGTTCCCGCCCTCTGACAATTCCGCCATTTCCCATTCGAGCACAACCCATCCTGGGGTCCAATCAGGTTCAGCGATCAACTTGCGGCGGGTCGTGACGTGGCCATGGGAGCCGGTACTATAATATGCCCCTCCCTCCCATCCAGTGCCTGCCAGACGACGCACCCGGGCCTTGATCAGATGATACTGACCACCGACGATACCTTGACTGTAGGGTGAAATCATGCCGCTGTTGGCTACGGTGCCATGCGCAATTTTTACGCCTACAGTAGTTTTCTGCAAAGTGCCGCCGTAAGGTGTCCAACCCTCCAGATCAGCATCAAAATCCCAATTCCTGAACGAGTCGTATCCTTCCCCCATACCCACTGAGAGATTAGAAATCGATTCCGCCAGCGCCTCAGTTTCAGTTGCAAAGGCTCGGCGCATGTTGTAAACCAGACCGCTCGCAAGCTGGCTTGGATCAGTTGTGTCCGATCCCCCGGTGACCTGCGCTTTAATGGCGTCAATGTCAGTGGCGGTGCTCGATTCCAAATCAGTCACGGCCTGGCGGGTTTGCGCAATGCTGGCCGCATTACCGGCAACATCTGCCGCAACAACATCCAGCGCTGTCGCATCTGCCTTGTTAGCCTGCAGGTCGACCACAGTGGTGTTCATGGACGTGATGCGTGCATTCGCGTTCACAAGCGACGTATCAGCGGTATATGGCGTCGGGTTGGCCCCTGCCTCGAATTTAATCCGGCGCACACCCATGCCCGTGATATTGGTCCCGGTACCGAGCTTGTAGAATCGGACTTCAACGGACACCGTACCAGCAGGCGCAATAGCGGTTGTGCTAAATCCAGACTGATACCGTCGCGAGTCGTCAATCGAGAATTCCGGATATTCCTTGCGTATGTAGACACTCGGCGCCTGCAACAGCATCGCATTGGCTGCGTCTCGGAACCTGAAATCAAAGCCCAGCGTGCCCGAATCCGCCTTTACGAAACCATCGAGCGCCATTGTGAACTGCTGGCCAGGCTGAATGCCCGACAAGTAGAAAGCGGATGTTTGAGAGCCGATTGCAGCCATATACTGTGGCTTCATGCTGATGTAGCGGCCCACGTGTGGATCGTCCACTACATCCCAGTAGCCAAAGCCGGTCCAGCCGTCGAGGCCGCTTTCAAAACCACCATTCGGCAACAGATTCGGCTTGATATTGGTCTTTGCCTCAACCTTGCTGATTCTGGTCGCCGTAGTTTGCTCTAAATCAGTGACCGACGAAGCAACGTCCGTGACTGTAGACGTCAGGTCACCGAGGCCCGTTTCAACTGCCTCCATACGTACAGCGGCGGCCTGCTCGTTCGTGACCCTAATTGCGGACTCTTCGCTTATCCGGGCATGTGCACTTTGCAGGGTGGCGTCAGCAGTGTATGGGGTCGGTGTGGCACCAAGTTCCAGTTTAATCCGTCGAAATGCCACAAGAGCATCAGAGGCGCGCGGATTGACCGATACAATCAAGCGTAGGGCCGCATCCGGGTGGGCAGCGAAGAAATTGTTAAATTCTGCCTCTGTGCAACCATTGGCCGCTGGCAATATTGACGGGGATTTGTATCTTTCAGAATCGGACCCCGAAAATCCGTCGATCTGAATCCCTGGATTATCTCCATACTTAACGTTCAAGGCGTTGCCAGACGACGGCGATATCACAAATAGGCTGGCACCGAACGCCGCAAAAGCTGGGCCTGTAGTGTTGATATTTGGATCAATATCGGCAGAAGCACACAGTTTCTGAGCGTTCAAATCTGCCCAACTCATTGTGATCGGCGGCGAAATCAATTGCCCGGCTGTTGTTACTTCCTTAATGAAGTTGCCCCATTTAGAGCCTTGAACCAGCGCAAAAGCTTGGCTGTTTTCCAAGGGAAGAAACGCTAATGCGCTGTTGACGACTTCCATGCTCAGCCAGCCCACCGCACCGTTTTCAAAGCCACCATTGGGAAGCAGGTTTGCATTAATATTGGTTTTCGCTTCCAGCACCGACGTCTTAGCGGCTAGCGCAAGGTCTTCGCTTGCAAATGCCTCAAATTTAGTCTGGGCCTCGGCTTTGAAATTGTTGTGCTCAGTGGTAAGGTTGGCCACGTCCTCACTGACATAACCAACTTCCCCGCGAACGGCCGCAATTTGGGAATCGATATCCGATTTCACGCCGGTAATGGCGGCAGTCCGAGCGGCTGTCTCGGCATCGATGTCTGTGGCCAGCTGCTGGCCTTGGGCTACGCGGTTGTCGATTTCGGCGAGCAAATCCCCAGATACGACCTGAACGCTGTCTCTGACGTCCTGAATCTGCGCTTTGGCGTCTTCAATCTCGCCATTGATTTCGGTTTTTGCGGCGTCGACGGCGCTACCGACCTCATGCGCGATACTGCCTGGCGTGCTGGCGTCACCGTTAATGATGGCGATGTCGTCTTGCAGCTTCTGGCCGATCTCAGAATTTACAAATTCATCCTTGAACAGCTCCATGTAGTCAGCTACAACGGTCGATGACACACCACGCACACCATTGCCTGTCGGATAGAACGGGCCAATATTGCCGAAGCGGTCGACCAGGCGCACCCAGTAATAAAACGCTTGGCCGGCACGGATACCGGCCTGTCGGTACTCCTGCTGCGGATAAGCCAGATCCGTCAGCTTTTGTGCAGAAGTCAATGCGGGTGTCTCGGAATACCAAACTTCCGTGCGCTGAATATAGTTAACTGGAGGAATCGACCAGTTCAGTCGAATGGCGAAAATCTCCGGCGTGGTTGTCAGCGACTGGATAGCCGGAATCTGAAACAGCGTGCCGTTTACCGTGTACTGGTAGCGTTCAGGGACGCCCCTGTTTTCTTTCGTTGGCCGCACCTCGATATCAATGATGTCGCCCTGCACCGCCGTGATGGTGGTCATATAGCGCGGCGTGCCGAATGAGTCGAAAGGTTCACCATTCACGTACAGGTGCACATCAGAGTCTGATTTCTCGCTCAAAACCCAGGTGAATGTGACCTCTACGCGGCCTGTAACCTCATCGACAATGCGCTCAGATGCCGTAATACCAAATACATTAATCAGCGCCTTGGTACCGTTACCCGTAGGGATATGGATATAGGCGTTGTCTTCTGATTCGTGGTATTCGCGGCTGTATTCGATGGCCTCAAACTTTACATTGCGGCGGCCGGACGGGCGGACGGACTTAATCTGGACCTTACGGCCAGGGGTGGCGGTAGGGTTGTATTGCCAGATGTAGTCGATTTCGTCATTATTCGGCTGCGGGATCAAATCATTGCCGTCAGCATCTTGGGGCCAGCCGCCGACAATGACGAGCTTGTCCCCTTCCCCACCTACTACGGGCGACACCCGCACATTAGCAATCTTGTTGTTTGGGCTGCGAATCGACATCCAGGCGTTTTCTATCGGCTCGACGTAGCTGTCGAGCGTCAATTGCCCGTTCTCATAAGCCATAATGCGGCCAGATGCGCCCCAGCTGGTCAGATCATGCGTCATCCGCACGACGTCACCACGCGTAATAGTTGCGCCCTCGATGTCCATTTCCCATGAGAACTGCTGACGGTGGAAATACTGCGATGCCGCCATCAGGTTAGCCTCGCGTCCGGCCTGATCGGCCACGGTGCAGCCTTCAAGGTCGAACGTTACCGGGTTGTTGACTTGCACGGCGCCTGGCACCTTTTGGCGCACGACATCCGGCTCAAAGTCTTTCTCTTGGTTGAAAAAATTGACAATGATTTCGTCCGTTACTTCGGTATTGATGAACTTGTATTCGAAGGATCCGGCAACGATGTTTTCCGGAGTGACGAAGTTTGATTCGGGGATATCAGCAGAATCCCAAATCACGCTCAGCTTACCGCCGTGCATGCTCTTAGAGGCTCGGCCAGCACGGGCGATCACATGGTAAACGTCATCAATGGACATTTTCCGGTCGAGCACCCAGTTAAAGGTCAATCCCTTGGCATCACACCAGGCCGCCCAGGACTTGATTGCCTCCAGATCGATCTTGCTATCCGGGAGGCATTCGCCATACAGTCGGTTGAAATCCTGATCCCGCATGCCGCGCGCCCAGAACAGGTACCACCAGGCGGGATTCGACGTGTAAGCCTGAACCCAAGCGTTGTTTTGCCATACCAGTGTCTTTGCTGATGCAATGGCCGAGAGCGAGTCTACGGCGCCGTTGAGCTGCGACGTTGCTTTGATTCGTACGGCCAAGCGGCATTGGCCAGAATAATCAGCGTTGTCCGTCTGGGTGCAGCGGATCTGGGCAATAGTCAGTTTGTTGCTCGAGCGGCTGGACGTCATGTCCTCAGAGATCTTGCGGAAACGAACGTCGTACTCGCCGGCAGCGACACCGACTTCAAGGGTCATACGGGCGGGTTTCTGAGAGTCCGAACCCGACAGTTGGCTGATCCCGGTACCGGTATGGCCGGTTACTGGATCAGGGCCACGGCCTTGCCACGGCAGCATGCCATATGGCACCCACCGCCAAAAGTACGTTTCGCAAGTCCGGACCTTGCCCTTCATGGGGACAAAGCGATCATGGCAAATCTCGACCGGCTCATTCTCAGTGTGGTCGTTCTGATTGATCGATCCATACTGAACCTGCTGCCATACCTGCTTGCCGCCGAAAATGCTTTCTTCGGTAGTCCAGCGCCCCAAAGACCAGTAGTGTGACGCTCTGGTCTCGTAGTAGCCGCCCATTGGCAACCATTCGGCGCTGGCCACAGCCTTATACTGCGCTTCGAACTGGACCGTTACAGACTCTTCCTCGCCGTCGTCGGCGATGCTGTACAGGTTTGCTGCCACGTCGACCGAAATGTGCTGTGTATCGCGTGGTGTAGTGCGCTGCGTCCAACCGTCGGCGTTGGCCAGCTCGAAACCGTCTACGGTGTCCAGATTGCCAGCAACAAGCGTCAACTTACCGTCGTAGGTGGATCGGTTAATCTCCACATCCCGGTAATTGGTAATGTCGGTGTTGCCGATCCGGATAGCCTGCAGGTCGAGGTCTGGCTGCAATCCAAAGTGGAAAGCCTGGGATAGGAACTGATCATTGCCGGAAAACGTGGTGTACGGCTTTGTGGCGAAATATGGCACAACCTTGTGCTTGCCGAACACAACAATCATAGGGCCATAGCTGTTATAGCTGTTCCGCCCAGCGCTGATGCCGTACGTCGGCGACTGCTCTTTTTCCTTGTTGCCGGTTAACGACGCTTTCGGAGGCGGAAGCAATGCGCCGATCAGGATCGAACCACCGATCATGATCAGAGATGATCCGACAGCAGCTGCCGTGGTTCCCGTGAAACCCAGGGCACCACCAAGCGCGGCACCATAGCCAGCTGAAACGATAGTCAGGGCAACCATTGCGACGACGCGCAGGACCTTGCCGCCGTTGCCACCGGTCGCCCGCGTGCGGATAACGATCTGGTCACCTGTACCAGGCAGCAGCAGGAGCCACTTATCATCCGGCACCCTCTCACCGTTCAGATAAACGGATTTTGGGCCGCGCCCGACGTCAAAACCCGTACGTGCCAGGTAGTCTCCCAGCGTCTCCCCTTTCAGAAAGGTTACATACGAGTATTTCCGGCCGTCTCCCACAAGCGGATGGGGATTGGCAACGATTACCGGTTTCAAATCCATTGGTAAAACCCTTCAAGTTGGTAGCCTTTGAGGCTCATGTCTTTCAGTCGTGTCAGGATCACAAATCCGCTCGTTTCGTCGGCGTGCAGGATCCAGTCTTCGTGATTGGTACGCAGATAGACGCCGATATGAAAGAACCGGCGCCGGCATAAAAAAAGGACGGGGTAACCGTCCTTGGGGGTTTCGATTTGGGTACACACATCGTCTTTGTGGTCCCGGATGGCTCGTGCCTGGTCTCGTATGTCAGGCTTGTAAGTAGGCGATGTGACCTGCTGACCGAGAAATTCATGTGCAACCTTGACGGCCAGCGCCATACAATCATTTTCCAGCTCTACGTATCGCTGGCCGACGTATTGCTCCCACCACATCAGTAGATCCCCGGCGCGGTCTCAGGCGTGAAGTACTTCCCCGTGGCATGGTTGTTCCGAGAATTGCTTGAATAGGAAATCTGCGCAGTCACCCGATCACGCTTAACCGAGACATTGGACAGGTCCAACTCCATTTCAAATTCAATAAACGGCTCGCTGCGCAGTGTTTGTCGAACAATGACCTTCATGTCCTTGCCGCCGTTGATCTCCTGTAGCCACTGACTGAAACGGCGCTTGTTGCCGAAACCGTCATCCAGTTCCTCGCCGGGCACGTTATTAATGGACAGATTCCCTATCGGTGCCTGCTGGTCAACGTCGTCCGGGAGCGTAATTTCAAACGGGCAAGCGATCCACTCATGACCGAATCCAACAAACTTTTCGACGTCATCGCAGACGTACGCCCTGGCCGGCTCGCCCTCTTTGTAAAACTCCAACAGCGTGACAAAATCCTCGTCCGCATTTACGGCGTTCGCATTGCGGGTGCCGCTTTCTGAAAACTGCATACTCATCCGATTGACTCCAGCTCACACGGCACTTCCCAGTAGGTGTTGAAGCGCCATTGAAAATCCCAAGTAGTGTTTATGAACCGACATTTCTTGGTCCTGCCGGTCAATGGGTCGACATAATCGAAATACCAAGTGCCCCGGCCGTTTTCCAACAGCCATTCCTCGAAAAGGTCCTTATTGGCAGGGCTGCCAATTGTCAATGTGCCTTTGCGGGTCCGTATGGCCTTGCTGCGCCCTGGACGGGACTTTGAAAGGCCGGAATCCATTGGCGAACGCTCGACCTTATAATCAAGTGGCTCGCCGTATCCATCAGCCAGAAATTTCACGAAATCAGGTAGTGTTGCCATGTTGGTTATGCCGTTTCCATATGTTTAATGGTTTGGGCGATTTCTCCGTTCTTTTGAAGATTGCTCACCACCACATCGATAATCATTTGCTCGCCGTCGAAGCGCGCATTTGCCTGCCCCTGAAGGGGCTGGCTTGAGTTATTGATGATGTTGACTTGTGGCGCTCCAACGCTGGAGGCTGGCGCCGGGCTGCCGGCCGTCTGGCCAGCTCCGCCCCCAGATGCGCGGCGGATGATCGCCTTGCCCTCGTTCAGCGCGTCCAGCAGTTCCAGCGCGCCGGGCTGGCTGGCAGCTTGCGCATTTACCACATACTCACCATCGGAGAGCCATGCGGGGATAGAATCACTGGTGCTGCTGCCCGGGCCTGAAACCCGACCGCCTGTCGCCAGCTTCAAGCCGCTAAAGTCAAACCCACCGCCACCAACACTGATTGCCGCAGACGAATCGAAACCGTTTCTAGTTGTGCCGCCAAATAGGCCACTCAAAGCATCGCCGATCAGCCCTGACGTGCCAGATTTGCCAAATAGCGCCTCATTCAAGTTCGTTGCTGCTGCCTGGGCTGCCATATCAAGCAGCGTGTCACCCCAGGCCGAAGCGATATCATCAAAGTCGCCTTTCAGTAGGCTTTTCAGCGTGTCGCCGAGCGAATCTTGAATGTTTGAGCTGGCCTGCTTCGCGAATTCCGACATGTTGTCGGTGTTGGAGGCGAAGTCCTCGTTTATTTTGCCCAGGTATTTGTTATATTCCTCGGCGTTGATTCGTCCCTCTTCCCAGGCCTTTGTAAGAAACCCGATTTTCTCGGTGTGCGCCTGGAGCTTGTCGGCGCCGGTGATTTCGTCGATAAACTTTGTGTATTTATCGTTCTCTTCCTGGGCCGCTTTAAGCAGATCCAACGTTTTCGTTTTGGCCAGAATATCGGACCGCTGCGCGTCGGTCAGCTTCCCATACTTGCCCAGTTGAATCAGCTCGAGCGCTTTTTCATATTCTGTCTCTTTACCAACAAGCGCGATCTGCTCTTTCAATTGCTTGATATAGTCGCCGGCAGGATCCGACTTTGCCCCACCGCCCCCAGACTTCGATTTACTGACTTTGGGTACGGTGTTGGTTTGCACGTTACCGACGGCGGCTTTGAGCCGAGCCTGAATAGCATCGACCTCTTTGAGTGCGACCATATTCGCTTCAGTCTGGGCGCCCTGAATGGCGGAGGTAGCCGTTATACCCAGTGCCAGCAGCTCCAAATACGAGCGAGCAAAGGTCATGTTGTATATCAGTTGTCCCTGTTCCTGCACAAGCGCATCGATCCGCTTCCGCGAACCTTCCTGAGCCTTCTTGTCACCGTCCTCGATGGCTTTTTTCAGATCGTTTACGGCGTCTTCCTGGCCTGCTATGGCACCGGCGAGCTTTTGCTGCTCAGACGTTGCCCCCATTGCTGCCGCTTTGTATTCGGCCAGTTGCCGGGCTGTCATGCCGACTGTGTCACGGGCCTCGGTAAGGGAACCGATGAACCGGTCCCACTCCTTACCGGAAGCGCCGGCCGCCGCTTGGATTGCCGTCTCAAGCCCGGACATGGATTTAGCGGTCTCTTGTGCCGACGCCCCCAATGCATCCACCATCTTCTGGTGTTCTTTCTGACTATCAACCAGGCCGTTTGTCTTTGCCCATTGATCTGCAATGTTGTCTGTCTGCGTCTTAGTAAGGTCGGTTTCTTGCCGTAGTGACTCGATGATCCGCAATCCGGCCTCATACCGCTCATCATTGGAGAGCTTGGTATTTTTGGCCAGTTCATCCAGCGCCTTACTGGCTTCGCTAATAGCGGCGAATTGTTCCGCGCCGCCCGCGCCAGCGGCAACAGCCGTGAACGTGGTCAGCAGGTCATTCAAGGAGCTTTGAATCTTCTCGTTGTCCTCGATGACTTTGTCTTTGTATTTGGTCAGCAGCATATCCTGCTGCGCCTTGCTCAGATCCTGGAATTTGGCAATCAGCTCATCCAGCGATAAATTCATCGTTGCGATGCTCTCGACTGTTTCGTCCTTGGCCTTCGCGGATGCATCCCCAAATGTCAGGAATGAAGCTGCAGCGACACCCAGCGCAATGGCAATACCGGGAATACCGCCCATGATTCCTAGCAGCGCACGCCCTGCCGTGGATGCAGCGGCTTGCGCGGCCGTGAGCCTGGCGAGTGCGGCCGTGTTGGCTTCCTGGGCAGCAGTAACAGCGGCAGTCGACCCGCCGAGCGTTGCATTCGCCCGAGCCTGCGCCAAGGTCGCTGTGGTAGATACGACCTGAGCCTGAGCCGCCCGGACGTCCTCGACCGCCTTCCTGCGAGTAGCCACCATAGAATCAAGTGTGGCTAAAGCTGCCTCTCCTTGCCGCAAGGTGTACATGGTGATAGCCGTCACGGCCGCCCCCATGAGCACATTTGCAACGATATCGAAGTTGTTGCCGACCAGATTCAGACCTTCTACAAGGACGGCAGTAGCCCCGCTGGCCTCGTTGGTTTTACCAATCCACTCCTGAAATCCGTTAGAAATATTCCGCAAAGCGTCACGGGTTGTCGTGGGCATTTCCCGTACTTGGGCCATGATCTTGCCGTTACCATCGACCAGCGCCTTTGCCAGCACGTCTATGGATAGCTTGCCTTCTGCCCCCAGTTTCCGGATCTCCGCTCCTGCCATACCACTGCTTTCGGCGATAGTATCTACAATTGAATCGACCGTTGTATAAATCGACATCCAAGAATCCGCGTCGATCTTCCCTTTTTGGAATGATTTAGCCAGGGCATTCATGGCGCCAGCGCCTCTTTCGGCGCTTGCTGCATTCACCGCCAGCAGGCCCGAGAATGTATCGATTGCATCAATGCTCTGATCCAACGACATGCCCATTTCTCGCAAAACAGGCGACATCTGAATGAACGACTCACGGGTTTCGTTGATAGATCGGAATGTCTCCCTGGCAGAAGACGCCATGCGATCCTGAACGTGCGTGTATTCTTCCGTCGATTCCGTGGCATTCTTGATGCGCGAAGCGTACTGGCCCCACTCGTCAGCGGCGTCGATAAGACCCATTGTCGAGAAGCCAGCCAGCGCACCAATAAACATACGGCGCATTGAAGCGGCAGCGGTGGCCGACACAGCCTCCGTCTGCTTAATGGTTTTGTTCAGCTGCTCAACATTTGATGCGCCAGTCTTGGCGTCTTTTCCGGCCTTACTAAACCCGTCGCCAGCATCGCGTGCAGATTTTCCAGCTTTAGATGTGGTGGCAGTAACTCGAATGCCCGCATCGTCCAGTACGGTAAGAGCCTTAGCCAGGTCATCGGCTTGCTGCTCTGCGGTCCGACTGTCGATGACAATGGAAAGGCGGGATTCGTTGGACATGGGACACCCATAAAAAAACCGCCCCGAAACCGGAGCGGCTATTGAACAAAATTAACAATCGAACTGAATACTGCTGAATGGAAGCGATTCGATCACTCCAAACTGGCCCTCCACTCTTTATCAAGGGCAAAAATGCAGGCGTCAAGTTCTCGGCGCGGCAGTGGCGAGTGATAGGCAGCAGCAACAGTGTTGATATCAGCGACTGATAGCGGCATTGCGACCGCCCCCTTCATACCCACGACGTATTGCCGGGAACGATTGACGAGCCGGAAAAACTCGATAATGTGACGCGTTATATCGTCGTTTTCCGGCTCCTCGGGTACCTCCTTATTTAGCGCTTTGTAGATGAGCGTCTGCTTCGCCGTACGCCCGCCCCAGTCGCTCTCCCAGTCGAAGCGGGCGAGGACTTTCCCAATGTTTCGGCCTCTTCCGCCTGACGGTCGACCTGAACTTGCTTCGCTTGTGTCACGATCCACATGAACAGATTCACGTTACCCAAAAGCAGCTTTTCGGCATTTTGAGGCGAGTAGTCCATATGATTGTCTTTTTCGTCGTAGACCTCACCTGACCAATCCTTGACGATATACGTCGCTACCAGTTTGCACTGAGTCTGGTATTCCGTCATATCAGAGGACATCACAGCCAACGTCTGCAACGTTTGCCCAGCGTCGGCCTTGGCCACCAATCGACGGGCACGCTCTAAAGCGACTTTGTACTCGTCGTTGTCCAGGCCCGCGATTTTGAACTTTGTTTCGTGGTCAAAGTCTTCCCAACGCTCGCCGATGGCGACTGGATCTGCTTGTTTTGCTCGTACGGCCATTATGCTTCCACCCTTGTAATAGTTGGAGAGACCTTGGCAACTGTCCAATTCAGTTGAGCCTGAATCAGGTCGCGTTTGCCACCTGATGGTAATTCGCCGTCAAATTCCAAAGCTGGGTAATCGAAATTGTACTGATTCCCCAGGCTGTCCAAAATTGGGAAAGTGACACTGGCAGGCGCTCGCGTAAGTTGGGTTTTCCAGATTTCAAAGGCTCTGGCGGACCACGCCAGAGTGATGGAACCGGTAATAGCAGCCTCAGTCGCAATGATCGCGCCCGGGCCTTTCTTACCGGAACCCAGGCAACGCTGCAGCTGCACCGTATTGTCAATGTTCATCGTCATGGCGGACACGCATGCTTCGCCGGCCATGCTTATGCCATTGATCTTGATATCTCCAACCGAAAGACTGGACATGAACGGGGTCGTGGTCGGCTCGGCCGGATCCGTAACAAAGGACGTGTTCGCGTCCTCATAATCCAGTGCCTGGCACCCGAGGGTCAATGTAACCTTGCCTTCTTCTGGAATTTCAATGGCACCAGTAGCCACGTGCACACCCTTGAAAAGGTGATAAGTATTCACGTCGGTGTAGCCTTTCTGAACCGAGAAAGTTTGACGTTTGGCGCCGATGGCCAGTACATCTGTCACCCAATCGCCATAGAACAGCGCGGCCAACCATTCGTCGAATGTGCCGAATGATAGTTCTGCGTTCAACTGCCCGGCAATAGTCAGGCCAGTGACAACTGAACCTTGACTCAGGCGTTTTTCCGTAACTTCGTCGGAAACCTGCGTGCTTGGGGTTGGTGTCAGTGTATTGCCTGTCACTCGAGCGGTTTTCCAGTCACCCGCAATCGGGACCGCCGGCGTCACGCCGGGTGTGACTTCTTTAATAAAATGCGTTACGACGCGTGCGCCTGAAGACATGATGAGTCCTTATAAATGAAAAAACCCCATCAACGGGGCGTAAAAAAAGCCGCCCCAAAGGACGGCCCGCGATAGAACCTGCTATTTATCCAGCTCGAAACCGGACATTGACATTTTTCTGATAGAACCCGGTACCAGTGGGTGTTCCTACTGATGCACCGGTACCCACATTGATCGCCGTGGTCTCCATTGTTTCCAAGTGCCCAATTGACCAGTACCCGAAATGCCCTTCCAACCCGTCGGCCAGCCTGACCAGTCCGACCGTTTCAACAATGGAGCGGTCAAAGCACTGAAAGACGATCTGCCCTGGCTTGCGCGTGTAAGGCGCGTCTGCCATGCCAGCAAAGAGTGATATACCGTACTCAATATTTAGCCGCAGCCAAATGCCCGTTTTGGGCGGTTCATAGTGTGTGCCCGGGATCTGATAATCGATTCGCGCCTGCTCTATGCCGCCAAAGGTCTGCATGCGACCCAGAATCGCGGCTCTGATTTCCTCAAATGTCATCGGGTGAACCTTTCCTTGATTGCAATGAATGCTGGGCCATACACGCCCTTGGAGGCCTGCTGCGAGTGCCCAAGTTCCAATGCTTCCGCGTAAGGGACATTGTTCTGAATCACAGTTTCACCATAGGGAGTGTCGATAGAGCCGATTAGCTGCTCACCGCGCGCTAGGGTCTGGCTACCTGCGACGTCTTCAAGGTCAGGGTCATAGCCCAGGTCTTCACCGTCGATACTGACCCGGTGATTGCCCTTGAACGTGCCCGTATCTACAGGCGAGCCAGAAATCACGGCCTGAAGCGCAACTTGCGCGATTTCTTTGCGCTTTGCCATAACGTCCTCTTCCACCACCTTAATAAAGGCGCTGGGCTTTTTACTCCATCCGGCCATCAGACAAGCCTTACTTGGATCGACCAGGTGGCGCCGGCGGGATCCTGTTTAACGTTAATGACCTTCATGCCGTTGATCTGATCACCTATCAGTGGGGTGTTTGTCACTTCCGCCTGGAGCGCGGTAATCTTGGTATCCGTACGCAGGATCTGTAGGCCGTCGATTACGTTTTCGTCGTAGCCGCCGAATACGCCCCGGCCCGTGTAGGTGACTGTCTCAGTGGGCACTTCCTGGCTGATCGGATCTGGTTCACCGGTCTGTACAATCCGCGTGCCAGTAAATTGCGTCACGGCATCGGCCAGATCTTCGTCAAAAGCATCTGCAATGTCGGCGGTAAGTTCATCGCGTAATCCCATTTCATTCCCCTTGTTCAGTCCGACATGGTTCGGGTTTCCACGTCATACGTCGCGCCTTGATTGTTCGCTTCCCGAGCGCCAGCGCCTTGATTACCCGGTGCCGGCCATCGGCAATTGCGCCATCCCAACTCAATAGAATTGGGTTATCCAAATCGGCATCTTTCACACGTTTCACATGCCACGCCAGTGCATGCATATTGCACCCTCCCCAGATTTCTCCAGAGAGGTCGATTGCAGCCAGAGGGCAATCAAACACAGGCAGATGTTTGACGTCATCCAACAGTCGCGCAACGCCGTAAAGATTCCCGGTGCCATCGGCAAAGTAGTCTTGTAATGGATCCGTTCGATTAAATTCAACCTTTGGGGGCTTACTTTTTTTTGTCATATTTAGCCAGTCACCGCATGAATCCATGGTTTCAACATCGCCCAGAGCCAGGGCAGGCCCCAGAACAAAAGCGACATAATCACCGCACCAATCAGACCACAAAAGATCATGAGGCCCGTAAAGGCCCCGTCCAGACCGTTTCCGTACATAATCAAATCCTTTTCAACATGAAGACGCCGCTATTGCGTAGCCAAGGGTCTAGCAGGGCCAGCGCCAGCGACTCGCCAGCAGACACAATCTTGTGATCGGTCGAGAAAGTTTTGGTGGATGAAACATTGTCTGCCTTGACGGCCTTACTCAGCACGCCCTTTTCAACGGCGCCGAAGATTTTTCCGTTGGCCGCCTCCTTGGCAATTTCTGCCCCCGCGCTCTTCCATTCATCCGGGATTGGGTCCCGCACCGGTAGCCTTTTACTGGTGAGCCAAACATTTGCGAGCATGACAGAGCGCGCTTTCTTATCCTCGGTGGTCCAGCCAATACCGAGGGCGGTATCAACGTCTTCGACGGTAATGTATTCAGTCATTGGCTGGTACCTTTGCGTTAAACGGCTGGCGGCGTAATAGTCAGGGCGCGCAGCTCGTCAGTCGAAGCGTTCTTGGCGTGCTTGATGCCTTTTTCTTTCAGCTCGGCAATCAATAGCTTGCGCTGTTCAGCATCGGGCAACGTATCCAGGCGCTCGGTCGCATCTTCCTGCCCAGATTCGCCGGCGACCGGTTCCGGGTCCGTAATAATCTCTGTCTGTGGACTGGAACCTTCGTTCAGCTGGGTTTCCTGAGCGTCATCGTCGGGATCATTTCCTCCGCTCGAGTGCTCACCCGCGTCAGTGAACACCCGTACGCCCAGCGCCTCGTAATCGCTCACGATCTGCGGATAATCGCCTTCGACACCCACTTCGCTGACTCCAGATTCCGGTTTTTCGTAAAACTTCGGGTTACGCACGGCAAGGCCGGCGGCAAACTGCGCCAGAGCCAAGGTCCTGCGGGTTGTATATAGTAGCCGTTTCATAGTTTTCTCCTGAGCGGCAGCATCAATAGCCTGCCGCCGCTCTTGGGTCAGTGGCGTTCAGCCGTTAGGGGGTAACAGGTGGAGTCAGATCCAGCATCACACCAGCGGTCATCTTGTTGCTGTTGGCGTGCTTGGTCCAATTAGCGGATGCAGCGAGGGCTGCGAGGTTGGGGTTAATGCCGCCAGTGGTATCGTTCCAGCTATAGCCCAGCATTTCGATGTTGAACGTACCTTCAGAGCGAATACCAATGGCCAAGTTCTCCAGGTCATTGATATCGTAGGCGCGGAAGCCCGGCGCTTGAGACTCGAGCACACGGATAGCACCGGATTGCAAACCGAACGCGCTGTCAGTTGCTACCTGATCAGAAACCAACACGGGTTTGCCCAGCGTGCCAGGCAGACCGCCGTACACAACAATCTCGGATTCACCGTAGATTTGCGTGGTAAGCGCATCGTCCACGATATCGAAGTACGTGTCGGAGTTCATAACCCAAAGGGCAATGCGACCGAACTTGTCACCGAACTTGCGCATACCGCGAGTCAGCGCTTTGCGGCCGTCTGTCGCGATGTCGCCGGCGGCAATCATGTCAGCATTGCCACCAATTGCTGCCCCCAGAGCCGCCAATGAATACTGCAGGCGGCCGACCATGAGAGCGTCAGCCATATCCTGGCCAACGATCATGGCGAACTCTTCGGGAGTACGGGCACGGCGCTTGAACGCTTCCTCGGTGGAAGCATAGGGACCATATTTATATGGCACCTTCACGCCCACTGCCTCGCCGGCGCCGATTTTCTTCGGGGTGACAACGGCTGTGGAGTTCACGTCCCGATGTTCAATCGAGCCGCCGACCTTGTAAAAGGCGTCTTTCTTCAGATCGCCTTCAATAGCCTGGCTCTCGTACACAATGGCGCCATTGGAGGCGGCATTGAATACGTTCAGGTTGTCTTGGATACGCTCCAAGTATGCGGTTTGCGCGAGCTGATTGTAGACAATCATGTCGCTGTTCACTGTAGTAGCCATTAGGCTTCTCCTTATTTAGGTAATTTTAGGTAGGCTTCTTGCCCATGTTCCTTGACGAACGCCGCCACATCAGCAGCATTCATATCACTACGTTTTTTCATTCCGCCCTTGGTACCACGGTCGCCGGTCTCGCCGGCTCCTGTCGCCTTTGGCCACAGGTGTGGTGCGCTTTCGCGCAGGGCTTCTGCCCATTCGAGCGGCGACAATGGCGTTTTGGCATCTTTGCCAAATACAACCTGCCCTTCACCATCCACCGCAACGGCCTCGCCGTTCTCGTTCAATGTGAAGGTACCTTTGGCGCGCAGGATAATATCCTCGGCAGCCTCGGGTAGCGCTCCCGCCTTCTGTGCGGCCGTGCGGATAGAATCGGCCAGGACCTTATCCCGGAATCGATTTGCAAACGCTTCAGCCTTATCTGCACGGTCTTTCTCGGCAGCTAGGGTTTTGTCGTATTCCGAACGCATACGCTCGGTACGTTTATCCAGAACCACGTCAATCTTGCCTTCAGCCAGCAGCTTGGACTCTTCATCGGTTGCGGCTTTGCTCAGCAAAGTTTTCACTGAATCGATATCCAGGCCGTCAAATTGCGATTTGATCTGATCCAATTCGCTCTTCGTGGTTTTTACGGTCCCCATTAACTGGTTGTTTTTGGTTTTGAGGCCAGAAACTTCGCGGTCAATTACCTCCTGACCTTTGGCTGCAAGCGCCTCCTTGAGTGCTGCGGCTTTATCTTCAGGAATTTCAAGGCCCAATGCGGCCAAATCAAGATCGTCAAACATGGTGTGTATCCCCTTGGGAAGGTTTGCGCCCGCCTTGCGGGCATAAAAAAAGCCCACCGCCTTGCGATGAGCCTGAAAACGAAAAACCCAGCGCGAGGGCTGGGTTATAAAATGAGCTTTTGAGCCTTCATGCTTATTTGCATGCATAGCCACGCCTGCGGTGCTTCCGCCAGCGTATATTGTTCAACTATCCTTAATGTCCACCACTGCAAAAACCAATGGTCACATGGTTCGTGTTTAATCACCGAAAATCTGTTTGAAAGTGTCTGTGTCCCGTTGACGCAGTTCGCCCAGATTATACTGATGCCCGGTTTTTGGATCAATAAATCGGTCCAATCCGTATTTACCCTCACTGTATAGCTTGTATCGAGCCTGGCCCAACCATTCCTTCTGGTACGCAGTGTCTTGGTTCGAGAACCCTTTACTATACGACGTTCCTGCATTGACCTGACCCACTTTCAGCCCGGCCTCTTCCCGTTGCTTCTTGGTCATGTCTGCCATGCTCCGGAACCGGTCGCTGCCGTCCCTCTTTTTGACCTTCAACGCCCGCAGGTATGGCCGGTTGCCGATCAGATCCCCGTCCAGGCTGGGCGCGTACTGACATCGACAGTTTGGGTGCAAGGTTGCCGGCGGCTTAGGCTCGTCGGTCTTATACACACGCCCATCAAGCGCTGCGCACGCCTTGCAGGTCCTGCCCTCCAGGCTGGCGACACGCACAACGTACGAGACACCCAGAGCTTCGTATGTCTGATCATAGGCACCATTTGCGATGTGGTTACGGCAAGTTCGAACGAACCGCTCAACGTCGTATTTGGCCGCCTGGACGACTCCATCGCGGTACTGCAAGGCTTTGGTCCCCCGCAGCGCCCGCACGATCTCTGGTGTTGTCTGCCCGGCAGCGATACCCTGCCGCATAGTAGCCAAGACCCGGTCTTTCTGGTCTGGAACGATCTTGGCCAGCATATCCTTGACCAGCTTGCCGGTCACCGGCTTCTCCATGGCAGCCTGCAATACCTGTTTCGGCGTCCGCTTGATCTTGGGAACATCATCGAAAGCCTGCGAAAGCAGGTCTTTCATGTAGTTGAACTCGTACCCGGCCATTGCCAAGGAGGATGCTGCCCACTCGGTGCTGATAGCCTGATCCAGAGCTGCGGCCCAGCCGTCAATCTCTGCTTTAAGCGCCTTCAATCTGCTGGTTGTATACTTTCCAGCCAGAAATGCTTCCATTTCCCCGGGCGCCAGATCCTCGAGCTGTTCAGTAAGCTTTGACGTCAGCTCCCGCGAAAACTGGTCAATCTTCTCATTCATCGCGTTGACCACGGACGTTGAGGCACGATATCCGTAGGACGCATGCTGGCTCAGTGCGTTAACAATGGCCTTTTGTGCGGCAACAAAATCACTCTTCTTCGTCATGAATCAAACCGCCTGGGTTTTCAATCTTGGGTGCTTCCTCGTCATACCCGTGCTCAGGCAGCTTTCCAGTGGTCAGATACTGCCAATAACTCTCCCAACTGATCCCGCCCGCGAGCACTGCCTGCTGGAGCTGGCCAAGCACCTGCGGGTCGATATCCGGAATGTTGAATTCAGGCTTGACCGCGAAGGTTACCCCTTTGGGATCCCGTCCGGTCCATTCTGCGGCGAAGCGCAAGGCCTGTTCGACCGCCGCAGCGGCTGTCTTTACAATGCTATGCAAAGTGGCGTGCTGGTCGTTTTGGCGCGATTGGCGTGCCTCGCCGGATTCGACCCCCGACATATCCATTACCTTGGCACCTGCCTCCAGGGCGGCATTCTTCTGGTCAGTCATTGCCGTTCGTACGGCCTCGATGCCAGCGCCTTGAAATTCAAGGTAGCCGCATTGCCCATTCTTGCCAAGGTCCCACGCTGCCGAAGGCCCAGTAACAGACAGATCTGTATCCTCATCCATTCCAGACACCCACGGCTGCGGGTGACTGGTTTGATGCAGAGCGGTAAAGTAATCAGCGCTCAATTGGTACGACTTCAGGGCGGCACGTCCCATGCTGAGCAAGGGGATTTCGTCCACATCCACGCTGTTATTCGTTGGCCCGCAATAGATCACTGGGATATATTTCAGCGCTCCGCGCCCGCTGTGCGCCGTCAGCAATGACCGCTCTTCCTCGATGACTTGGTCTTTCTCGTCCAGCACTCGAGTAATACAAACGCCATCATTGATCTCAAACACGCGGTAGACAGTCACCATTTCATGGCTGTAAATGTCGTTCAGATCCTTTTTCCGCGTTTCTCGAAAAACGGACAGGATCAGATCACGACGCCCACCTTGAATGCCTTCCGCCCAGTTCGTTGCACTGGTGGCCTGGTAGATACTTACATACGGGCGCCCGTCATCGTCAACATTCACCAGCAGCGGCACCCGTCCGTGGCCCATTGACTGGCGGACAACTCGCAAGAACAGGTCCGTCAATCCGAACCCGTCATCTGTCACGTTCTCGACCAGATCCTCCATGCCGCTCGGCAGCTTTACCTCTGGGGTCAGACGCGAGACAAGCCCCATCATGGAGCGTTGACTGTCTTTTACCCAGTGCTCATACTGCGCGCGCGCGGCATAGTTGTCGTACAGATATGTGTTTCCGACCGGGTCTTGCTTCTCGGCTTCTACCATACCAGACGGCTTCGGAAGATATTTCGTCGAACGTTTTTTAATTGCGGCCTCGCCGGCAAGCGCGTCGTCCATCAGTTGCCACTCTGCCAGGTGGGCATCGTATTCGGGATGTGTAGTGGTAACCGGCATTACATCAAGCCTCGTATAGTTCGTGTACCGGCGTTGAATCTCCGGATTGGGTAGCGTTGAACAATGAAGTATCCGCCGGCATCATTCGGGTGATCATAGTCACCCTTCTTGTCCGGTTCGCCCTTATCGTCATAAATCTGTCGTTCCAGTGCCTGAGTATATTTCGGGCACTTGTCGGTGTTCACCAGCAGCCGGCGCTCGCTGTATGTGTTGCAGAGCATCGCGTTCATGCTGTTGATCCGGTCTTTCACTGCTGGGTTGCTTGCATTCACACGTACGGTAAAGCCTGCCTTTTTCAGCAAGGCAATGTCCGATTCGCTGGCGTTATTCGTCTTGCGGCTGTCACCCGAGGCATCCGGATACACGACAATGGAATGATCCGGAAACCGTGCTTTCAGCTTTTCGATCATGGCCGGTGTATCAAACACCTCCATCACTTCGTCCACCGCCCTGGGCAGGTCTTCATCGCGCACGACGAATACCACGGCCGCCATCTTGCCGACGTTGAAGTCCATACCAACATGCAGGACATCGCCCTTTCTGATGACGTCCGGCGTGTGGTTCTTCCTACGGTCAAAGCAGTAGTAGATGACGCCGGTGTAATTCTCGAAACTGGCCTCGTATTCCTGCCGGAACGTTCGGGGGTCCATTTTCCGGCGGGCGACCTCGATCTCTTCCAGCGGCACATTGCCACCCTGGACCGAGGTATACAACCAGCTCTTATGGTCCGGCTCCCTGCCGTTCTGGCCGTCCAGATAGGTGTCGTAGCAGTGGTTGAAGCCCTTGGGTGTGCCTATCCGCAGCGCATGCCCGCCGACCTCTTCCACGCCGTCCACGACATATCTGCAGGTCGACAGCATCGGACGCAGTACTTCCTCCCAGGCTTCGTACGGGCAATCAGCCCACTCGTCCACCAGCACAAAGAACAGTCCGGATCCACGCAGGTTGTCGTAGGCATCCAGCCCGACGATCCGCAACACGTGGCCGGTCTTTAGCGTGATATGGCATTCCGACTCGTTGGGACGGCTCGCGCGCCAGCTGGGCGGTATTGCCTGCTTGAGCCGGCGCCAGAAAACCCTCTTTGCTTGTTTGAAGGTAGGAGCCGCGTACCAGATTTCATCCTCGACGCTGACATTCCACTTCATGGCCAGCCGGGCCGCCCTGCGCATCTCAGCCTTGCCAAGAAAGGTCTTACCGAACCGCCGGCCGCAAACTGCATCCCGAAACCGTGCCGCCTTTTGCCAGCCCCAGACGAAAATATTCGCCTGCTTCGGCGTCAGCTGGACTGGCGCGTCAAAGGATTGGCTTATCAGGGACATCTTCGTCTGGCTTCAATGTGAGCGTGTATTCTTCCGGTGGAACGCTCGGACCCTCCTGACCTGGTGGCTTGGCCGGATCAAGGCGGCGATTTACCCAGACGTCGCCCACTTCCTTGGCTGCCATTTCCAGCGTTTGCAGCAACAGATTCAGATTTTTCATCTGCTCAGCGGTGCCGGCCACCCGCTGAAGTGTGCGCAGTCGAAATGACCGGGTAGCAATGGGAATGCTCGCGGTTTCCTCTAAAAACCGCTTTCGTGTCTCTTCAAACAAATCACGCCATTTCCGGGGCACGTCCTTCCCCGAGGCTTTCGACGGGTCATATCTCGCCACATGGTTGCGCGTGATATCAATCCCGAACTCCTCTTTGACGTCCTTGCAGATCTGAGTCGGTCTGTCGTAGCAGGCCAGCGCTTGAACAATGAAGCGCTTAGCCGCCTCACTGAGCGTTGCCATAATATGAAATCCGTATAAGCCGGGTACAAATCATGCCGCCTTGAGCAGACAGGTACCGCAGGCCCTTGAAATGTTGGTTGTTGCCACCTCTGCAGGTCGTTTTGCAGCTTCCACAAGCCGGGCCACATCGCCAGACGCTCCGTACCTACGGACTACCCCGACAAACTCTTCAATGTCGTGCCCTCTTAACGCAAGCGCTGGGGATCCTGACTTTGTAAATTTCGGCATTCCGAATTCGTCGGTGTCCTGGCCAATGTGGTAAAGCTCATGCTCAATAAGTGCGCAGAACTCAGTATCACTACAGGTAGCGCAGTGCGTTGCGTCCAGCGTGATAATGAATTGAGGCTCACGGCCAAACCATTCATGTAGCTGCTGCATCTGGCGGGCCTTCTGCCATCCACTGGCGCGAATCATCACCTCTTCTGCCTGGCCGAGGACGATACGCCCTTTCTTGGCGAAGCCAGTCCGTGCCCATAGGTACGCGATATCGCCATATTGAAGGTGCTGGTGGTCCGCGTTGTGCAGCGGGCCGTCCTCGGCCAGAATCGACGCGCTCACCCATTCCCCAATTTCCAGGGCTGGTATCAGAAACGGCCAGCTGCTTTCGTCATTCATCCAGGCAACAGGCGGCACTGGGCGCGAGATATCGACTTTTGCCGCGTTCCCCTTCCTTGCCATGATTGTTCCTTGATGATTAAACGAGCCGGCGCGCTTCCAGCCATGTGGTGGCCTCAATGGCGCGCATTTCATGCTTCAGCTCAAGTGTTTTGCGGTGGCGCTTCCGATCCAGCACCTGGCGGCATTCCAAAACTTCGCCGGCCTCCGTCTGTCTTTCAATCCGAGTCTGGAGATAGAACGTTTTCGGTTTCTTTGATCTGCCCACGGTGGCCGCCCAAAACAAAGCCCCCGGAATCCAAAGACGCCGAGGGCTTTTACATGAAGAATGTCCAGAATCGTTACGCCAGACGCAATGACTCAGGCGTTATTCTCCCACATTTGCTCCCACTTTGACACCCCCCAAAACTCCCACTTTTCTTCCACATGTACTGGGAAGGCGCGTTGCCGCTGCTACCCTTGATTATTTGGACGCTACCTGATGATGCCAATTGCTCGAGCACCACGCGCGCCTGTTTCCGTGTAGCCTCCTTACTTCGCTTGTCAGCCGCACGCGGATTTGCGTATTTGACAATTTCCTGCATACGAAACGGCCGGCCCGGGAATGGGGCCATCAAGTCTATGATCCGGTCAGCCAACTTCATCTTTGTCTCCAGCTCGTCTCAATCTCAATTTTCATATGCTCCAGGCGGTTGCGGTACCGGTGCACCGACATGGCCAGCAGGCGAGCGGCCTTCTCATGGCGTTGGTTTTGGTTCATCCCTGAAAAGTTCTGACGCCGGCGGGTATATTCGTATTGCAGGATTCTCTGATCGAGCAGGCATTGCTTGCGATAATACATGTCGACATGTGCATGCATTTGCCAGTTGATAGGCTCCACGCAGTCGATCTCGTCAAGCTGATCCTCCTTGGCCATGGCCGACGGTGTTTGATATTCGCCCTCTGCCGATGCACACCGGCGATGCGGCAGTGGATGCGGCAGCGGGCCATCCCATTCGCCCTTTGTCCATTGTCGTAAAAGCTCATCAGCGGTCATAACATCCTCAAACGGGTTCGCCGGCTTGCGGGCGCGGCGGATTGCAACAAGTTCATTCTCTTCAACTATCTTTGCCGGGTCTCGGTACATATGGCTGGGGAAAGCCATCAGATCGTCTCCCGTAAGGCGTCCTCTGCCTCGGAAAGGCCTAGGCCGTGATGGGGAACGACAAACTCTCCCGATTGCAATATTCGCGCAGCAATCTCGCTATCTGTAGGCTTGGTTGAACCCACAAAGTCTCCTGTAGCGAAAATTGGGACGGGATCGGACTGTTCACAGTCTTCTGGCTCCCACCTTTCCGCAGAATCTATGACCAAGTTGAAATACCAGTGCAGACCCCAGCCCACAAGAAAGGCCACAATCACCCAGAAAATGCACCACAGCACGGTCGACATCATCTCGCCACCTCCTGGCCGGTTGAAAAAACTTTGATAATGGTTCGCGGATCCTCCACGTACAGCTTGTGTACGCTCAGGGCGACGACTTGGCTGTCATCACGGAACACGACCCCGTTCATGCCGTCCAGAATCGATTTGGCGCAGTTGTCCAGATCAGGGCGCGACACTGGCGCTATGACACCGGCTTTTGCGAACTCTTGGCGCTTTTTGTTCCAGGATGAAGGGATCGGTACCCCAATTGATATTTCGACGCGCAACGGCTCGGTATTCATGGTCAGTTGGCGCTCACGCATGGCATCGTCCGCGCGCGATTTAACCAAGTTCTCGAAAATCACGGTCTTGTCCGGCGTTATCGCCATGGGTATGCACGTCCCTTTGACACGGCGACGTACAACACGCGGCCGCCCTTTCGGTACCGCAACCCCTGGTACGATGAATTTAACTGCGAAAAGTCCGACGTCTATAGCCATAATCCCTGTTCTCCCCTATTGCCTTTTTTCCATTGGTCTTTCACGTCATCCTGCAGCCTCGCGAGAGCCAGCGGGCCACGCGTGCGTTGAATCCCATTGAAGAATGCTCTTCGCTGTTCCTTGGTCTGCATGCCCAGTACATGCCGCACTTCGCAACGATGCCTGGACGTTTCTTGATCCGTCATAATTTGATTCCCAGCCGTTCAGCAGCTTCGCAGGCCATTCTCCAAGATGTCGGGCTGACGTTCTTTTGGCCCTTCTGGAGAATCCGGTGAATCCATTCCGTATCGCCCCTGTCAGCGGCATCGACGCGCACAGCATCAGCCGCCTTCGCAGCAAGCTCCGGATTGAACTTGAACTCATACCCCAGCGCCGGCCGTTCTGGCGGCGTTATCTGCTCATCGCGGCTTGGTGTTTGGCATGCCTTGGCGAACTCAGGAAGGCCCGGCGGCCATTCGTACATGTCCAAGCAGTTTTCCAGTCCGCGACTGATCAGATTCGGTGAAATGTTGCGCTTCATCAGACCTTCCGACCACGTAACACGCCAGTTCTCAATGGCCACATCATTCGGAAATTCCTTGGTCCATTTGCTGAGGTACATGCCCGCCAATTTGTTGAACAGATGATCGATCAGCGGCACACCGAGCACAGGATGGACTTGGCGCCAGGGGTCTGAGTTAGATGTCGATAATTTCATGGCCATTTCCTACATTTCCGTTGACGTACCCTAGCGGGTCGAATTTTGCAGATCGCTGGGGCGTCGGGTACTTTGCCCGCTGGTTTCGCACCCAATTGCGCCAAGTTGCCGCCCAGTCGAGCTTGCGCGCAGCTGCCCCAGCCTTGGCGAGCCAGAAGTCTTTGAAGTTGTCACCCATCGTGCGTACGTCCCGAGGCGCAAGATCCGAACGTTCGTTCAGCGCCCAGGCAATCCAATCGTCAGGCAATTCAAAATCAGGACTGAGCCTGGTGCCCGTAGATTTTGGTTTTCCAGTGGGCGGAGCCGACGGCGACGCATTGGCTTTTTCTTTTTTCTCTTTTTCTTCTAATTGGTTAATGGTTAATGGTTTATGGTTATTGGTTAGGGTTTCATTCGCTTTGGTTTCGGTTTCCGAAATTAACCCACTGGGTTTTTCTGGGTTTTCCGAGTCCGTATTACCTTGATTTTCATTAGGTTTTGACTTTGGCGGCCTGCCACCCTTTTTGCCGTTCTGACGGTTTTTCTCAGCTTTTTGGTGGTATTGCTCGATTTCATCGTCACACCGCTTATGCGAGTACCCATCTTCAGTGAGTTCAAAAAAGTCTTTCAGCACATCAATTACGGCCGATTGTTCCTCTTGGGTTTTTGCTGATAACCGACGGTAAACCCACTGGGTTTCTTTGGGTATTGCCTTTTCCTCCATGTAATAGAGGTCAAGCAGCTGGCGATATATGCCGTGCTCGAGCAAACTTAGATGGGAGGTATCACGTCGGTAGTCCCCGATGTGGTGCTGGTAGTAATTCATGCAGCCCTCTCTAAAAACTGACGCACGGCCTGCGACACCTGGCGCTCTGCCTCATCAGGCCAGAGCCGCCGGCGTTGCATACCCGTGCGAAACTCCTGAAGCCATTTCCATTGAAGGGCCTCAGATGTTGATTTGTCGTAAATGCCGCCCTGGTCCAAAAGTCCGTGACAGCCATGGGCGCCGACGGTTGGGGCACAGAGCGGGAACATGAATGCATCGGATACTTTCGTAGCCATGCCTTTGCCCAGACAGGCAAGATTCATATGTGCTGCCTGGGAGCGGCCCGCAATGTTGCAGTTGATGCAGGGCATGCTGGCCACTAACCGGCGATAGGGTTCAGAGCGCCATTTCTTCTCGGGTTTTGGATGGCCGATCATGCGTTGAACTCCATCAGGATCTGTTCCATGGCTTCGTATGAGTTCCGAACATCCACATGCGGCCAGAGGAAATGCAGTGCGTGCTCAGTGCGCAGATAACTCATCACACTGGTGAACACTTCGCCGAATTCGATATCGTCCAAGGATTCGTAATCGATTGATTTCGGGTAAGCAGTCAACACACCTGTGAACGGATGTGGCACATACTCGACATGACCAGCACCCATTTCTGCCCACTTGCGCATAGTTCTGTCAACGGTGAAGGCTTCCTGATTCTCAAAAACCCGGCTGAGGATCCCAAAATAAAGCCGATGGAACTTTGGCGAGCGCGGGAATTTGTAGCTAATTGCCATCGTGTCATTAGGCGCTAGTACCCCTAATTTCTTCTTGAAATGAGCATAGGCGCGCTTATCCTTATCGCTGACGCCGTCAAGTTTTCCCATCTCGTTAATGTGGACGACCATTTTTGCCATTATTCGGCCATCCCTTCCAGCCGCTGGGTAACTTCTGCAGCCGTGGTTTGCAGGATCCGCTGGGCATCTTTGACCACTTTAAGTTCCTGCCGGTCGACCTTGCCATCGGCAAGAGCAGCGTTTACCGTTTGCAAATATGTGCCGTTAGCAACGCCCAGGCTCACGACTTGCTCTAATACGCTCATATCTGATTCATGAACATTCGCATCCGGAGCTTTAACTAGTAGGAAACCGAACTCGTTGGCCAAGGCCTTTAAAGTACTGAAGTCGCCTGTAATTCCCATCACGCTGATGACATCCTGCAGCGTGGGTTTATGGTGTTCTTTGTTGACGTCGGACTTATTGCGAAGGATATCGGCTGACATCCCTACCCTTGGCGCCAGGGCCGCCGCCCCTCCGGGAAATCTGCGTACTGTGTGATGAAAGGCGTCGAATGGAGTCATTGTCTGCGGACCTCGAAAATAGACATTTTTTTTTGGCTCTCATTCGGTAACAATGCAATCTTGGAATACATGGAGCCGAACGAGGTTAAATATGGACATTGATGCTGCGTACTACATGGCCTTGAATATGGCCACCGATGATGAAGGTCTGATAAACGACTCTCTGGCCTTCACCTACTTCTACAAATTGCTGACCGGAGCCGAAACAGCCCCGGTCCTGCATTAGGGCGGTCATTTTCCAGATAAAATTGAAGCTCTCACACAACAAAATCTAAAAAGGAAAACAACCATGGAAGGTCTATCAAATGCGTTTCCAAACAGGGATGTCGAAAAGCAAATTTTGCAGCGCCTTCTGGAAAGCTACCCAAAGCAAGTTAACGTTCAAGGGTGGAAAGGTGAATTCCCAACGTTGGACAAAGAAATCAACTACCTTGACGCTCACGGACTTATTGTTGGATTGGTTTCGAAAGAAATCGGCGGCTCTAAAAAGGCTATAGCCGCTACATTGACGGAAAAAGGAATTGATTTTCTTGCTGATGACGGCGGGCTTTCTGCAATACTCGGCGTTGTGACCGTGAAGCTGCATGCAGACACAATCAAAGATTTGCTTGCTAAAGAGATCAATCATTCGACCTTACCCCCTGAAGATAAGAAGCGATTCCTTGATCGGCTTCGAGAGCTGCCCGCCGAGTCCACCAAACACCTTGTAAATACGCTTGTTGCAGAAGGCGCGAAGGCTGGTCTTCAACATGCCTCTTCTGCCAGTCAATGGCTACATACGTTGTTTCAGTCCCTGTGACCTTTTCGAACACGACGGGAGGCAGAAACTCAGCCAATTGAATTGAAAACTTCTCCGGAAGCCCTACGAGTCCCTCGAGTACCATTTTGTTGTTTATAAATACGATGGCATCAGGCCGGATTTGCATTGGAGGTCTCCTGAATACCCTTGGATCGAGAAAATTTTGTTGGTATAGGTTGGAAGATCGCGGGAAAGCGCAGCTCTAAGTACATTCGCCGAGCCTTTGGAATCCCAAGATCGCGCCACTCTGAAACGGATGGGCTTTTGATATTGAAGATATTTGCAACAGCGGAAGTCCCACCGAGCGCGTCGATAATTTGAGAATCAGGGTGCAATTTTTTAGGCTTCATACCTAAATATTAGGCGTTCCTTATTTTTATGTCAAGGCATACCTAATGTTATTTATGGTATTTTTATTAGGTTTTCCTAAATTGCGATCAAAATGAATACACTGCAAGATCGAATTTTTAGCGCTTTCAACGCTTTGCCGCCCGATAAACGGAAGAAGGCAAAATTAGCCGAATTTTGCGGTGTATCTGCGCCGTCTGTAAATGACTGGTTCAGCGGCAAAACAAAATCGATTAAAGCCAGGCCACTGGAACGCGCCGCTTTATACCTGAATGTGCGCGAAAAATGGCTGCTTGAAGGCGCAGGCCCTAAAGAACGATTAGACAATAATGTTTTACCCGCAGTTGTCGGTGAACGACGCGTGCCCTTGCTGAATTACGTTCAGGCTGGCATATTTACAGACATCGGGACAAATTTTGATACAGAAGGGATGGAATACCTTCTCACTGACTTGGCCCTGTCGGATCGTGCATTTGCGTTGCAAATTCGCGGAGATTCTATGCTCCCCGAATTCAAAGAGGGAGACAGGGTAATAATTGACTGTGAAGTTGCACCACAGCCGGGTGATTTTGTAGTTGCTCAAAATGGTTCTGAAGAAGCAACTTTCAAACGATTTAAGCTGCTGTCTACGGGCGAGAAAGAGATATTCGAACTGATGCCACTCAATGAGAATTACCCTTCTATGCGTAACGATGAACACCGTATACAAATAATTGGCGTAATGGTGGAACACCGCAAATACAGGCGTAGAAGATAAGATCGTTTTAAAAAGCCTATCAGGTAACAAGATATGAAATTGGTAATAATCGCAACTGCACTGACCTATAGTTTGATCTCCGCAAATTGTTTTGCTTTTTTTGATTCAGATCTTGATCATGTAAAGGACCGCTTAAAAGATCCTTACTCAGCTAAATTCGAGAACGTAATTCGCCCTGCAAAGTCAGTTGTGTGTGGTCAAGTTAATTCAAAGAATGGCTTTGGCGCATATACTGGGCGAAAAAATTTCGTTATCGTACAAGGCATAGCTGCATTAGAATCGGAAGATTCTGGAGCCTTTCAAAAATACTGCGTAGAACTGCCGAAATGCATTAAATCAGGCACGTCGGAAAGCATTTGTCTCTTCGGGAAACCGCTGGAGAACCAATACAACAATGAGAATATAAAAAATAGCGTTGACCTGGCGGCCCAGGCCAAAGAGTGGAACGAACGACTTAAATTTACTGAATGGCGCTGCAAGAAAGGCGGACCCGAATGTGAAACTGAACTACAGGGCTGTCGTGATCTAGCTGAATTGGAAGAGCAAACAACTTGCTTCCATCGCGTTGGGAAGAAATATTAAACAAACCTATTCTGTCCATGACCTATCCCTCCCGCAAGCGCCCTCTTCGTAACAGTGAAATGTACCAGGCCCCACCGCCGGAATGGGCCAAACTCGACCTAGAACAGTGGCTGGAAAAAAATGTAACCGATCCGGAATTCAGGGAGTGGTATAGGCGGGCGACGGGGAAGGATGGCGAAACATCTGGGAATAACCTCTTTTTATAGGCTGGGAAGAATATGTATTTTGCTTATTTCGATGAATCAGGGGATCCCGGCTTCGAGAACTCACCAACGAACACTTTTGTGTTGTCCGCTGTCTTAATACACGATAGTAATTGGCTCGCCGCCTTGGATCAATCCGTCGCATTTCGACGCTTTCTAAAAGCGAAGTTCAATCTATCACCACGGTCCGAGATCAAGGCCAATTGGCTAGTTCACAATAAAGGCACTATAAAAGCCACTGGTCTTACCTATCCAGCCAGAATGGCAGCTTATAAGGCCGCTATGAGGTTCCAGAGAAAGACAGGAATATTCAAGACGTTTTCCATTGTCATCGTCAAAGATAGGATCAAGAAAACTAGCACAGATGTTCGCTTGACTGCGTGGCACTATGCGCTTCAAAGGTTGGAGCGTTTCGGAACCGAGCACAAAGATAATATTATGGTGATGCCTGACGAGGGTCATTCCGATCTTATCAAAAAAGAGCTTCGGAAAATGCGTCGGATCCATTACGTTCCATCCGCTTTCGGAGAAGACTACTTGGATAGAAAAGCCACCAATATCATTGAAGACCCTGCTGATCGGAACTCAAAAGAATCGTATTTCGTGCAATTTGCGGACCTCAATGCTTACGCAGCATTCCGCCGAGTATTCCCAGGAAATAATTTCAAAGAAGATATTTGGGATGAATTGGGGGATTCTATCGTTAAAGAGGTAAATCGACTATCCGGAGGACCGCCGGGCATTGTAATTTGGCCAACCGCTTGAGAGCAATAGAAAAGCCCGCACTAGGCGGGCTTGGGCGGAGGTCCTAATACCGGCCAAAGGACCGGGCTCAGACTCCATGGCTTAATAATACTATAGTGTTGCATTACTTGCAACTTTTATAAAAAACCTGTATTAGGGCCTACTAAAAACACTATTGACTCCCACCCGCTCCGGCGGGTTTTCTTTTGTCAAATAGTACCCTTCGGGTAATGAATACCGACCCGTATTAGATCGCCGTCCTTTATCGCCACGTGTCCCATATCAGGCCAGCCCCAGGCTTTATTAAAAATTGCGTCCAGTGCTGGCGCCCCCATATCGAATTCTTCTTCGTGCACAACTATTGAACCTCCCTGTTTCCTGTAGAACTTTGCATATTGGACTTTTACAGTCGGCTCCTCATACTGCCCCACTAAATTCTGAGCCTTATCGTTCACCCATTCCAAAAAGTTCATAGTCGCCTCCTTATTTGAACGTCAAGTATACCCCTCCCCAAAGCCACCCATTGATGTGGTTTTTTTTCGTCTCGACATAGCCTTTGTTACAAAATAAATTAGGTAAAACTAAAATTAATTAGGTTTGCCTATTGCAAACAAATTAGGTGTGCCTTATTATTCAGCTCATGGAATCACGAAACGGTTCCACCGCTCATTAACAAATTGCTCGATAAATAGATGCCCGCCGAAAGGCGTATAGGGTATCCAGCCCGACCGCATGCCGGCTGAAGTAAATGGCATGGAATCCCTACAGACGAGGAAGGCTGCGCATGATGGCTTGCGCGTATCTCGACTGCTGGGGAGCTGGGCAACCAGGCGCGAAGGACTGAAGGAACGCGTAAATATTCCGTTTGGAGACACTCTGGAGAAGACAGGGCGCTGTGAGCCGTCATTGAGACGGGTGTTAAGCGGCGTGACAGAAAATCGGAAAGCCTCTATATGAGGCTTTCTGCATCTTTGAGCCGCTTCAACGAGGCGGTTGAAAGATGTATTAACAGGGAGATAACAATGAACCGCACCGAATGGGAAGACCGGGTAACAGACCTGCTTGCCGACGAATTGGAAATTACACGCTCTGATGCCCAGGCCATCATGGAAGCAAACGAGGATCTGGTCGACGCTCAATGGGCTGCACAAGCAACACCTGAAACCGCCACCGCAGCGGTTAGCCTGGCTTAATCTGCCGCAATAGGCCGCTCATGTGAAGTACCAACAGGAGACAGCCATGTCAATTCTATCGTCCGTCGCTTGGGGACTATCAGTAATCGCTGTGGCTGGCCTTCTGACGTTTCTGTCGGCTGCGCATGATGCGTATCGACTGGACCGCGAAGAACGGTCTTGATGACGAATTTTCAGCACTTTGAGCAGTACGCCAGCCTGTAGGCGCACAGGCCCATGGGGGACATGGTGAAAGCCCCACTTCTCACATGAACAAGGATTCCAGATGAATTGCAACTGCATAGATGAACTGCAGACCAAGATTAAGGATTTGGTCCAGCAGAAGATTAAAGCGCCTATCAATGATGTGACTTGTATGGGTAGCTCCTTTGTTTTGTCAAACCCACCGTACATGGCTTTGACAATCCCGTTTTCGGTGCGCGCCGACGCCCCAGGGTACCGTAGTAAAACCGGCAAGACCGTTCCCGTACATGCTTCATTTTGTCCGTTCTGCGGTGTGTCTGCCAAGCCCGCAAGCAAGGCCGCTTGAACTGATTTGCCGCGCTGGCCGGTTGTCAGCACCCTGATTTAAGCGCGCTCACCTCTGGGGGCAGAGGGCCGGACTTTCCAAACCGGCAGAGCGCGCTCCAATGAGGGTGCAGTAAAGCAGGTGCGACACATCTAGGCACGCGATTTGTAATCCGTAAACCAAGGAACCACCGGGTGCATGGTGAATCCCACTCGGCCGATGTGTCAGCCTGTCATACGGGTCGCTACCGGCGCCCTCTTCAAAATGCTATAAAATACTGTTTATTTATACAGTATATTGCCATGTCATACGACCACAACCCCCGGAAACTGATAACCGACCGGGAGGGGATTATCGGGATTATCGAACAGGGGCGTCTTGATTCAGTGATCATCACGGCGGACCTGTCAGCGGACGGTCGAGCTGCCCTACAAAAGTTCCTTCGATATTATGTACAGGACAAGTACGGTGCAGGCCCGCTGCTGGTCGACTGGACTACCAAGGCGGAGGCGCTGCTGCGGCGCATTTCTGCCCTGAAGCAGGATCCGGTATTGACCGCCGAGGCGCATCAAACGCTTTCCGGTCAGGCCGAGGCAATGTATGTTCGGTGGCACTATTTTTACTGGTATGTCGAGCCAAAAGAAGGCGTAAAAATCCACCCGCATGACAAACAAGTATCAAAGCGCATTATTGCTGCTGGCTTAGAGGAGCACGCACGAACATTCGTACCGCTCCAAATGAGCACCAGGCTCTAACCCCCTCCCCGCTTCAAATTCTCGCCTAAACAGACTAGGCGCACGATTTCCAAGGCCGCACAGGCCGCATTCATTCACCTATCCAATCGGCAATCGGGTTGTCCCGGTATACCCCCGGGTGCGCGCCTTGGAAACCATCTATGGAGTAACCATGCATCTTGAACTGATGCCCCTGCGGCGGGCAGAAAAGTCGCTGCCCGAAGGCGGGCCGCTCAATGACAAACGTTTCGATCATCCACCGCTGCCAGAAATCAAGCTCACAGATGACCAGATCATGGCGCACATCAAAAAGTGTCTGGATGGCTCCCTCGATACTGCATTCGGGCGGGACCGCAAATTCTGGTCAAACGACCTGCGCGACATGATAGTCGAAGCGTTGGAAACAATCAGTGATGACGAGCTGTTCACCAAGCCAATCGGAAATGAGCCTCGTTTGTACCACCGCAAAATGGCGGTTGCCGATGTACGAAAATGGCTCAAAGATCAGGAAATACCTCTTGAATACCTCGAAGAGGAAGGGTTGATATGACTACTACAGAAAAAACAACAACTCCTTGGATTCGTTACAAGGACGAGCAACCGCAAGAACCGGGCCTCTATGAATGGCGCGTACCGAGCAAATCAGTGCCCGGCATGGTTCTGATCGTGGCCGCAAACATGCGCATGCGCGGCGCCGGTTTTGAAACCGTATTATCTCCCGAATTCGACTACTGGGACGGCTACCGCGTCCTTGTACAGTGCGATGTTCAATGGCGGGAAACATTGTTCATGCCACAGACTTACGAAAATACGCCGGCAGTATTGTCGATAGAAGGCCTCGACATTTCGCCGTGCTCTCACTGCCGAAAAAAACCCAGAATCAAGGCACATCAGACCTCAAATATGGGCGGAATAATTCTGAACCCCTGCCCTTGGAACCTCAACACCTGGCGCTTTAGTTGTTGCGCTTGGGGCGAAACACCCCGCATGGACGATCCGCGCGAGATTGAAAGGATCCGCCGCGCTACACGCGGTAGCCACGCGCCAGACCTGCTGGAGGCGATGCTTCTGGCACTAGAGTATTGGGCCGACAGGCAACAACGCTATAAGAACCGTAGCCCTGTGTGGGTTCAAAAAGCCCGAGCCGCAGTAGCCAGGGCAACCGGAGAAGAACCTTGAATAACCCTTTCTTTGTTGATTTGAATGCGTGTACTGCCAGAATCGATCCACAGCGCGGTGCGACCGGATATATCAAGCTGTCGATTTTTACCGAACAGGCTTATGACGAATCCGGAAACGTCGCCCACCGGGGCCAAGTGGCCGAGATCTATATAAAACCAGAACAGGCCGACGCGCTTGCAGACGCCTTGAGAAATGCGAGGGCACCATGAAGCGTAAACCAGAAATCGCCTACATGTGGGTGAACCCATACACCAACGAATATCACTTTGTGTACGAGCCACCAATGCCCAACGTGGCCAGAGCGTTTCTCGTATTCCTGGCCATCATGGTCATACCGCTCGCGCTGTCTTAAAAAGGAAAAATAATGTCAGAAGTCATCGAAAAAGAATCTACAGAGCTTGTCACTCTCCCGCCCCAGGAATCTGCGCTGGAACTATACAGCACCACAGGCGGCCTTGATCCTCTCATTCAACAGATCCGGGATAAGGTTGCAGGCACTGTCTACGACATGAGCACAGCAAAAGGTCGCGATGAATGTCGCAGCGATGCTGCGAAAATAGGCCGCTCCAAAACCGCAATTGAAAAACTAGGCAAGGCCCTTTCGGCGGAATACAAAGAGATACCCAAGAAAATTGATGCTGAGCGGCGCCGGGCATTCGACACTCTGGAGGTACTGCAAAAGCAGGTACGCCAGCCCCTCACTGAGTGGGAGGAAGCCGAGGAAGCGCGGGTTGCACTATTAAACGCAGCTGTCATGCGCCTCAATCAGTTCAGCGCTAACGCCAGCCCGCAGCTTGAGGCTGATGTGCTTCGCCGCATGCTAACTGACGTTACAGATACGATTATCGATGGTGCGTGGGATGAATTTGAGACGGAAGCGCACCGAGCCAAGGAGAAAGCCATTTTTGCGCTTTCTGAGGCACTTGCTGCCCGCGAGAAATACGACGCCGAGCAGGCCGAACTAGCGAAGTTGCGAGCTGAGGCCGAAGCCCGACGGGTCCAGGACGAAAAGGACCGCATCGCCCGCGAAGCCGCAGAAGCCGCAACTAAAGCAGCCGAAGCACGTGCACAGGCAGAGCGCGATGCGGCAGCAAAGCGTGAGGCAGACGCAAAAGCCGCTACTGAACGCGCCGAACGAGACCGTCAGGAAGCCATCGAACGCCAGAAACAAGCCGAGGCCCGGGCTGAATCAGAAAAGCTGGCTGCAGAGCAGCGGGCAAAAGACGCAGCCGAGCGCGCGCGCCAGGCGGAGGTTCAACGCCAGGCTGACGAAAAGGCCCAACAGGAGGCTGAAGCCAAGCGCCGGGAAGCAGACCGCAACCACAAACAATCCATCCTACGGGCCGCCAAGGAAGCGATCATTGAGGGTGGATTGTCAGAAGACCAAGCTGTCAAAGTGGTCAAACTTATTGCCGCCGGCAAGGTCCCGAACGTTTCAATTTCATATTGAGGACATTATGAGCAATGTAAGCATCGTCGATGTCGTATACGGCGCGCGTGATGATTTCATGAGCGTGCAGTCGGATCCGACATTAAATTTCGAGCGGGAGGCAGGATTTGCTCTCCAGCAACTGCAGGAAAACGAATACTCGATGAAGATCGCTCGCAGCTGCAATGCGAGCGTCATTAACGCTGTGGTGAATATCGCCGCAATTGGTATATCCCTGAACCCTGCCAACAAACAAGCCTACCTTGTCCCTCGAAACGGAAAAATCTGTCTCGATATCTCGTATCGCGGCCTTATGGACTTGGCAATCCAATACGGCTCTATCAAGTGGGGCCAAGCCAAACTTGTCTATGAACAGGATTTGTATGAAAGCACCGGCATCGACACTGCCCCTGTGCACAGATATTCCCCTTACGTAAAAGATCGGGGAGCCTTGATCGGTGTTTATGTCACGGTAAAAACTGACGATGGGGATTATCTCACCGAGGAAATGAGCATTGACGAAGTCTATGCCATCCGTGATCGCTCCAGCGCATGGAAAGCATGGGTATCCAAGAAAAAGAGCTGCCCGTGGGTAACGGATGAAGGCGAAATGATCAAGAAAACGGTCGTAAAGCGCGCGTCCAAGTACTGGCCGAAGAATGATCGTTTGAATAAAGCCATTGAATATCTGAACACTGATGGCGACGAAGGCCTGCAGATCGATGGGAAGCCCGATTATTCTGACGTGCTCGATACCTTAATAAAGAACGCTCAGGGCTGTCAAACAGCTGAATCTTTAGCAAAGACATGGAGCGAGGGGCTTGCCGCAATTCAGGAAACTGGCGACATGTCCATTTACGAAAAATTTAAAGCGTTTGTATCCGCCCGAGGTAAAGAGTTGAAGGATCTCGAGAGCAAAACTGTGGAGGAACCAGCATGAGTTGTCTCATTTTTGATTGCGATCAAGGCAGCGAGGATTGGCACGCTCTACGGGCGGGCTGCATTACCGCCAGCATGTTTACAGTGGCCCGCTCCCGAGTTAACGGCCTGACAGAGCAACAGGCGAAGTACGTTGAGGCTATCTTAGCGGGCCGGACCGAAGCACGCGCGCGCGAAATCGCAGGGTATAAAACAGCCCCGCGCGCCGCGTCTATCGAAAAGGCGATTGCAGGTGAACCGGTAGGTGAATTTTCAGACACAGCCAAAAACTACGCTTTCAGGCTGGCAATTGAACGGATAAGCGGCGAGCCTCTGAACGAAGGCTTTGAAAACTGGGCAATGAAACGAGGCCACGAATTAGAGCCAAAGGCCAGGATGGAGCATGAGCGACAATCGGGCCTTATTGTAGAACGGGCCGGATTTGTCAAAACAGAGGATGGTGTTTTTGGCGCCAGTGCGGACGGCTTAATTGGCAAAGATGGTGGAAGCGAATACAAATGCTTTATTGATCCTGACAAACTGCGCCCATTCTATATTGATGATGACGCAAGCACGGTCATGGATCAGGCCCAAGGATGCATGTGGATTACTGACCGGGAATACTGGCATATCTGCCTCTACTGCCCCGCCCTGAAGAATATCGGCAGTCAACTGTGGTGGAGAGTATTCAAACGCGATCAAAACTACATCGAAAAGATGGAAATTGAACTCGTAGAATTTAAAAACCTTGTAGATGAATTCGAGGGCATATTAAGAAAACGGGCGCTGAGGAAAGCAGCATGAAGCGCTATCTCGCCTACCTGCTGGACGCCTCGGGCAATAAATTGTACTGGCTTGGCGCTAACCCACTACTTATGACACCGGACCGCAAATACGCGGTCCGTTTTAATTCAATCGAGCTATTAAACGTGGCGGTCGGTGATTTTCAATTTCTGATCGAACCAGTGGAGGAATGATGCGTCAATTTGGCAAATTATTTGCGGCCGCCTTATTGGCCGCTATGGCTCGTACCACACTGTTCTCACATGATGCCAATTCCGGGCGGCCAATGCATCGACCCATTTCACCATACCGTTACCGCCCCGGCAGGATCCGGCACCGAGGCGGAAAACTCGCACGCAAGGCAGCCGCTGGCACCTTGACCAAAATTCACTATTAAGGAAACACCATGTGGTTTAAAAACCTATCTGTATACCGGCTTTCTGCCGATTGGAAAATCTCGCATGAAGCCCTGTGCCAGACGCTTGAGTCACGCCGGTTCGTACCCGGGAATACTACTGAAAGTCATTCTGTAGGTTGGGTGCCGCTACGCGAGAATGGCGAATTGGCCCACGCCTTCAATGGCCAATACCTGCTTTCGCTTCGATCAGAGAAAAAACTATTGCCCCCTTCGGTCATAAATCAGGCCACGCGCGCAAAGGCACAGGAAATCGAAGAGCAGCAAGGTTACAGGCCTGGCCGAAAGCAGATGCGGGAAATCAAGGAGCAAGTGACGGACATACTGCTACCGAAGGCCTTCAGTATCTATAGCGATACACGTATCTGGATCGACACCCATAACCTGTGGCTGGTGATTGACGCAGGCTCCGCGTCAAAGTCCGACGAAGCCATTAGTGCCCTGGCAAAGGTGATTGATCCCCTGCCCCTTAAAAGCCTGTACACAGAACAATCCCCTGCTGCCGCTATGACCGAGTGGCTGCTTGCAGATGAGGCCGCAGCGGGCTTTTCTATTGATCAGGACACGGAACTCAAGTCATCCAGTGAGAACCGCGCCACGATCCGCTACACGCGCCAGAGCGTAGAGGTGGAAGATGCCCGTAAGCACATTCAGTCCGGCAAACAGTGCACAAAGCTGGCCTTGACGTGGTCTGACCGAATTTCGTTTGTGCTCTCCGACAATTTGATCATTAAGCGAGTGCAGCCGCTGGACATTCTGCGCGAGAACCAAGACGTGTCATCAATGGATGAATACGAGCGATTTGACGCAGATATGACATTAATGACGGCAGAGCTGGCCGGCCTGCTGGCAGCCATTGTCGAAGCGCTGGGAGGCGAAAAGCATGACACACGGCCTAATCGAGGTTGAAGAAGCACCAGTCCAATATCGGACCTATACCGTACACAAGATCGCCCCCAGGGCATGGCATTACCGCCCTGGGGACACGATCCGCCTGTTTGACGATCATCGGGATCACGTCATCGTCAAATCGATCTGGACGGGCAAGCATTGGCTGCTTAATTCCGACGTGATCATTTCTAAAGACACGCTTATCAATATCTCACCACTCACGTGGGATGACTGGTGGCGCCAACTGCATGAGGATTACCATGGCATCAGTAAATAAAGTTATTCTGGTTGGCAACCTAGGCCGAGACCCAGAGGTTCGCTATTCACCCGATGGAGCAGCCATCTGCAATGTATCCATTGCCACCACATCAAACTGGAAAGACAAAAACTCAGGAGAGCGCCGCGAAGAGACGGAATGGCATCGCGTGGTGTTCTATAACCGCTTGGCCGAAATCGCAGGTGAATACCTCAAGAAAGGCCGCCCGGTTTATGTCGAAGGTCGCCTGAAAACTCGTAAGTGGCAGGACAAGGACACTGGCGCGGATCGCTTCTCAACAGAAATCGTGGCAGATCAGATGCAAATGCTCGGCGGCCGTGAATCTCAAGGCGGCGGCGATTACGACGATGGCGGGTTCTCGAATAACTCGGACAATCAGCAGCCGCAGCAGCAACGCCAAGCCCAACAACAACCGCAGCGTGGCAATTACGGCGGTACCGGTCAGCAACAACGACGTCAGGCACAGCAGAACAGTCAGCCACAGCGCCAGCGGCAACCCGCCGCGAACATTATGGACATGGACGACGACATACCGTTCTGAATGAAATGAAAAAGCGAAACAAACGGTACCGGCCCAAGCCGGTGCGGGGGAATATGTTCGTCGCGGGATACAGAATCCTGTACCCACTCGAAGCCATTCTGCAGCAAATGGAAATCGACGGAACGATTGAATCTACGCCAGACGGTCGTGCGGTCTTCGATGATGGCGAAGAGGTCTACGAGGTGGTACCGGCTTTGAATGGCTTGATTCACTGGCTAGAACTGTGCGCCAACCAAGCCTGCGCGCAGGTGGATCTATCCCCGCTCACCCAGCTCAAAAACCAGCTTAACTATCAGATGCCTATCACAGAGGTCGTTTTCACCGCATGCAAGCGGTTAATGCCCACCCTGCGCCGGCTTGTCTCCCTTATGCCTGCCGACTTGGCCCAAAGCAACATGCGAACGGTCCAGATCAGCAGTTACATGCCCACGGAAACCTGAAATTGATCCCCTATATCGAGTATCTGATCGCTGTCCTGATTTACGGCTCAGCGGCGGTTTGTATTGGCGTCGCCGCAAATATCGTTGTGCTCTGGCGGCACGACCAGAAAATAAAAAAGGAACAAAATGCTTACCCCTCAATACACTCTCGGATTGCATAGTGAACTTGTAATCGACCTGTTCGCAGGCGGCGGCGGTGCTTCAACCGGAATTGAGCTGGCAATTGGCCGGCCGGTAGATATCGCCGTAAACCACGATCCGGAGGCCGTAGCCCTGCATACGGTCAATCACCCGCAGACACAGCACTATGTCAGTGACGTGTTTGAAATTAACCCCCTCATGGCGACGCGAGGAATGCCGGTGGGCCTGCTATGGGCCAGCCCAGACTGCAAGCACTTCAGCAAAGCCAAAGGCGGTAAGCCGGTGTCCAAGCGGATCAGGGGTCTGGCTTGGGTTGTGGTCAAGTGGGCCAAGGCCGTCCGCCCGCGCGTGATTGTGCTTGAAAACGTCGAAGAGTTCCAAACATGGGGACCGCTGACCGACGACGGTATGCCGTGCTCCCAGCGCAAGGGTGAGACCTTCGAAATGTGGAAGGCCCAGTTAAACGCACTCGGCTACCGCATCGAACACCGCGAGCTGCGCGCCAGCGATTACGGTACGCCGACCATCCGCAAACGGTTCTTTATGGTAGCGCGCTGTGACGGCCTGCCGATTGTCTGGCCGGAACAGTCCCATTTTGCCAAACCGGTCAAGGGTCAGAAAGGCTGGGTGCCTGCGTCGGAGATTATCGACTGGTCTATCCCTTGTCCGTCGATCTTTGAGCGCACGCGGCCCCTGGCAGAGGCAACATGCCGCCGTATAGCCAAGGGCGTCATGCGGTACGTGGTGAATTCGACGAATCCGTTCATTGTCAGCATAGCCAACTGGTCCGGCGAAAGCATGCGGTCGGCCGACGTCCCCCTTTCGACAGTGACTGCGAATCCAAAGGGCGGGCATCACGCAGTTGTAATGCCGACTTTGATTCAAACAGGTTACGGAGAACGCGCCGGCCAATCACCGCGCGTGCCTGGCATTGAGAAGCCGTTGGGTACAGTAGTCGGCACGCAAAAACATGCTGTTGTCGCTGCATTCATGGCGGCCACAAGCGGTCCAGCATACAGCCAAAAGGCTCGCAGCGCAGAATCCCCCTTGAATACGATCACCGCCGACAGCCGCGCATCCGTCGTAACCGCTTTCCTCGCCAAACATTACACCGGCGTCGTCGGCAGCGATCTGGACGACCCAATCGGCACTGTCACCAGCGTAGACCACCACAGCCTGATTACCGCCCATATCACGAAGTTTCGAGTTGGCAGCGTCGGAACGTCGCTCGACGAACCATTGCACACTGTTACCGCAGACGGAACTCCGAAAAGAGCGTCCACAGGCAACACAATGGGCCTGATTACCGCGAATCTGATCCATATGGGACATGGCGAAGGCAAGAACGGGGGCAAGCGCTTCAGTCACGGAGTGCGGGATGTCGAACAGCCATTAAATACTGTTACTGCAAGCGGCTGCCCTGCCGGCCTGGTAACAAGCCATCTGCTCAAGCTGCGCAATAACCAGTACGGCCAAAGCCTAGATGATCCCATGCCGACCCTGACTGCCGGCGGCGGCCATGTCGGAGAGGTGCGGGCCTTCCTGCTGAAATACTACGGCACCGATCAGGATCCGCAACTGAACGAACCGCTGCACACCGTTACCACGAAACACCGTTTCGGGCTGGTCACCGTCCACGGCATCGATTACCAGATCGTGGACATTGGCCTGCGTATGCTCACGCCACGGGAGCTGTACCGCGCGCAGGGTTTCCCAGAAAGCTACATCATCGACCAGAAATCAGACGGTACCCCATTGACCAAGACAGCTCAGGTGCGCATGTGCGGTAACAGCGTTTGCCCGCCGTTGGCGCAAGCCATTGTCGCAGCCAACTATAACGAGCACCAGATCATGAGGAAAATAGCATGATTCTCGATCCCTGCTGCGGCAGCCGCATGATGTGGTTCGACCCGCAAGACCAGCGATGCTTGTTCGGCGACCTGCGGCATGAATCCCATGTCGTCACTGACCGCACGCACCGCGAGGACGGCACCCGCGCAGTCCATATCCACCCAGATGCCCGCATGGATTTCCGCGCCTTACCATTCCCCGACAACACTTTCTACCTGGTGGCTTTCGATCCGCCACATCTTGTCCGTGCCGGGCCGCGCAGTTGGATGGCCGCCAAGTATGGGAAGCTGGGCGCGGACTGGCGCGAGGACATGCGCCAGGGCTTCGTTGAATGCTTCCGCGTCCTGCGCCCCGGCGGCACGTTGGTCTTCAAGTGGAACGAAACCCAGGTGCCGCTGGCAGAAATCTTGTCCTGCACAGACCAGAAACCCCTATTTGGTCAGCGCATGGGCAGACAGAACCGGACGCACTGGATGACATTTATGAAGGAAATAGCATGACCCTCGAAAAACTCGATGAACTGTATGCGCTGGCGAAAGCTGGATTGGGGCACCCCCATAACGAAGCCATACTCGATTTAATCCGTGACAACAAATCCCGTCGCAACATGCTCGACATGGTCATCAATTCGGTTTGCGCGGCTCTTGAACGTGCAGGGGTTACTGAGGTGGACGATCCCGGCGAGGCCATTGATGTGCTGGTCGCTGATAAAGACGCGGAAATAGCGCAGCTGCGAGAGGCTTTGGAGGGAGTCATAAGAGTGGCCGACCGGAAGACCGTAGAGTTTGATGCGGCCCACGCTGCGCTGAATAAGGAGTCGAAATGACAGAACAATACAAACTAGAGCCGACCGATGATGAAATACGGAAGGTCGCAGAGAAGCACTACGGCACATGCATGACCGCGCAGGAATTAACGTTTGCTCGCGCTATCCTGGCGCAATTCACTCAGCCAACCCCTGACGAATCCGATAACTCAGAAGATAAGTGGCGTGACCTGGCCCTGCAATTTGACGAACACCGTATGCAGGCCATTGGCTGGCTTCAAGTCTGCTCAGATCGGCTCCCCGAACGTACAGCAGAGGTAATTAAAGAGTTTTTGAAAGCGCCCCCTCTGCACGGCCAGAAAGTGCTTGCAAACCGGATTGCAGCTATGTGCCCAGCAGTACAGCCCAGTGCCGAACCGTCGCACAACGAGCAAAACCTTGCGATGGCTATAAAAAAAGTGGTTTCATCTGCACGCCGCCACCTTGACCCGACCCTGTATCCCGCAAAACGGGCTGAAGAAGCATGGGCACTAGTCCAGCGCCTAGGGCTTGAAGGATCGGCATTGCGTGCGGCAAACCTACCTGGCGATAGTGAAATAAATGACAGCCAGCAACGGATACTTGATGCAGCGATGCGCTGGGCAGAGCAGCGGGAAGTTGGACCGACTCCAGCGAAAGAGGCGTGGCGCTCTCTGACATTGAGGATCCAGGCAGAGTTGAATTACACGGCAGCATGTGCAGCCATTGATGCACAACCGAGCGATACGGAAAAGGATGCGGCGCGGTATCGGTGGCTACGGGACAGAAACGACTGGCATGCAGAGCCTAGACTCGACGAAGAAGACGGAACGATATGGAAGCTGACGTTTTACACACCAGCTCCAATCATTGATCCGACTGATGACGATAGTCTGGACGTAGCCCTTATCGCCGCAATGCTTGAGGACGTTTGCAGTAGCGCCCGCCAGGTCGCATCCCAGCCAGCCCAGCCGATCGAGACGAAACCATCAAATACGGGGTGCGGTCACGTTTTCCCCAGGCCAGACGGAGTAAGAGCGCGATGCGGCGGGCCAGGTGTGTGCTCTGCATGCTCAAAGGATGCCGCACGCGAAGCAGCTATGCAAGCCGACAAGGAGAAATAAAAATGCCGATGACAACTGGACGAATCGACCGAACCGGCACAATCGTATTTCACGACGCCAGCCTATCAATTTGGGAGGACGGTATCAGCGATGCTCGGAACGCCGGCGGGCATGAAGGGGAACGAAAATGGAAGCGCCAGTTTAAGCGCGACGTGTTTGCGAGAATTGTACAAACCCTGAATCGCCTTGGTTGGGTGTGTAATCTGCCTGAGATTCGTCCGCATCACATCAAGCACTACGGCGGCAATGTCGCCAGGTGGTCAGCTGAGAGTAAGCGATATTGCAGCAAAGGTGACTTAAAAGCCGACTTGTCCATCAGCGGGCGCTGCATCGATCTTAAGTTTTTCCAAAATGTGAATGCTCCCGATAGACCCGATCACGAAGGCAGATATCAGAGCGACAAGGAAAAGCATATGCCATATTTGTTGCGCTTAGAAATGGAACGAACGCGTCGGAAAGTCCTAAATTATTTGTCCCACGTCTTCACCGACTACACACTAGGCCGACAGAAGATTGCAAGCCCTAACCCCGATCCGCTGGTTTACTTTAACGACGCGTGGGATGGCGAGTATGAGAAACGACGTGGCACCCATCGATTTAATCGAGGCACCGACGGCTGGCCAAGCGACAAAGAACTGGCTTCGTGGAGCCGAAAGGACAAAGACGGAGCAATTCTGAATCATGGTGATGTCCGTTGTATGCGCGACCGCAAGGGCCGTTTGCTTCGTGGCAGCGTATATGGAGGAATCAACGGAATGTGGATGCTTGTATATGGCCCTGACCAGCGAGATCATACCCATGCAAATGCCGGTGAGTTCTTCACGTACCGTCCCGGCGAGACGCCACGAAAAGTGGTTGATCAACGTCTGCGTCGTAAGCGTCTTGAAAATGAACTATCCAAGGCAGTCACAGGTATGAAATTTGAACGTGCTGCGGTACTTCGAGACATCCTATTTCCGAACAATCCTGCATTGTTTGTTGTCTGGCACAAAGGCCATCAAGCGTTTCACAAAACGGGCTTTAGCGGCTATACATCCGACTTAACCCAGGCCGGAAGATTCACTGCCGATGAAGTCCGAGGTTGGAACGACCATCAAAATGAGGTGCGGCCGCTGAACCCAGAAAGCTCAAGTAAAGCACATAGCGAAAAGGATACTGTATGCCTGACATCGTGAAAGAACGCCCTCTGCTATTTAACGCCCCCATGGTCAGCGCCATTCTGGACGGTAGCAAGACGCAGACGCGGCGGATTGCGAAAGGCGTGGTAGCGCGTCACGCTCGGACTGGCGAGGCGCTTTCCGGTCTGGACAGTGCCGGGCCGCGAGTGTCCTGCCCCTACGGCCAGCCCGGTGAGCGCATTTGGGTGCGAGAAACCAGCCGCGCCGAAGAATTACCATCAGGCACGGACGGGGTGCGGTACTTTGCGGATTTGGCCTTTTCGGAAATTGAAGATACCCGCAGCGCCGCCGACGATTGGCTGAAAATGTATAGTTACCGTGGTAAGCGTGGTGCTACAGTCCCGTCCATTCACATGCCACGCTGGGCCAGCCGCATCGACCTACAGATCAAGTCCGTGCGCGTGGAGCGCCTGCAGGATATTAGCGAGGTAGACGCGAAATCCGAAGGCGCGGATTGTTTAATCATGGACAACTGCACCCAGGCCGAGCGGGCATTGTTGGATATGCCCCTCATGGAGAACGGCAATCCCTATCGAAACGGTTTTGCTTTGTTGTGGGAAGCCACCTACGGCCCCGGATCCTGGGCGGCTAACCCGTGGGTCTGGGCCGTTGAATTTGAAAGGATAAAGCCATGAAGGAAGTAATCGTGGCCGCTGCCATCCGGCATCCAGATGGGGAAATCTATGCGTTGCCTGCTCCCGCACGTCATTGCCACGTTATCCAAATGATGCACGAAGATAACGGGCGGAATGGTGAACACGGAATCAACACGCAAGATCAGGGATTTCTGACCAGTTACGGCAGGTACATTGATCGTGAAGACGCTGCAAAATTAGCCGACCGTGCCGGGCAGTTCAAGGTCAAGTTTAGCCGCCCCCCCACTTCCCTATTCTCGGAGGATATATGGTAACTGACCAAATGCTGGCAGACTTCGAAGCCTGGTACCCGCCCCCGGGCATTCCGATTACCCGCGAGTCTGCGTGGGAGACATGGCAGGCAGCCTTTGCAAAGGTGAAGGAGCGCATATCTGAGGCCGCCAAGCCAGTCGGCTGGGCCACATTGAACCACGACGACACCGGCTTTGTCTGGCTCCACCAGCACGAAGTGCAAGCCGATTGCCAAATCCTGCACACAAGGCGCGGCATGCGGAAACAACGGATTTATATTCTACCGGAGGCAGAATGACCCTACCCTACGAAAATGCCAGCAGCGGAGGCAAAGCCCTGTCGGACCTGAACACGATTCTGACAAAATTCGGCTGCACGCGCTTCGGTACTATGACAGATATCGAAAAAGGCGAGCTACTGGTTCAGTTCTCATACAAAGGCAGGGATGTTAGCGCTCGGGCCAGCTATCGGGGCTACGCGGTGGCTTGGCTCAAAGAACACCCGTACACGACCCGTACACGGATATCGAAGCAGAAACACGAAGAAAAGGCGCTGGAGCAAGCTAAGATCAGCGTCTGCTCGATTCTTCGTGACTGGGTCAAAGGTCAGATTATGGCTGTAGAGACAGGCATCCTAACCTTTGAGGGCGCGTTCCTTGGGCAGATACTGTTACCGTCGGGAAAAACAGTGCTCGAAAGTGTAAACGGAGACAATTTACTAAACTTCGATGAAAACAGGTAGCAGTGCGAGGCTCAATTTTGGGCGCCTAAACTTCGGAGCAATGACTTCAAATCGAACGCGATGCTTCTACATTCAACTTCCAATTTTTCGATTTGTTCCTTAGCAAATTGAGGATACGGAAGAATCTCTCTGGCCGAATCTATACCGATGTGCACTAGTTGTATCTTTTGCGGCCACATGGATAAATACACCCGTACATTATCAAGCCGTTCCAGTTCATTGGAATCAAGATAATCTGAAATGGAGATGTAATCAATTTCGAAATGCTTCCTCATACTAGCAAGTTGCACACCCATTGAATCCAAATGTGATTTGTAAGCTCCTAAAAAATCATCGATTTTGTGTGAATTAGCTGATATACCTAAGATGTGATAAAGCAGTTTTTCTCTCTCTAACCCGGCTAACAGTTCTTTTATTGGCTGACGCATCACAAGCAAGATTCCATTCCTACGCTTATTCGTAATCTCTTTATTCCGTTGATTCTCTCGATCCCAGGTCCTATGCGCAATATATACGGCTGATGCCGCTGCCAAGACAGAGCCTATCGCCCCTAATGCGGCAACCCAATCAAAAGCGGACGGATTAGATACTGCCTTAATATTTGAAATCAAAAGCCAGAGTAATGTGACAATTGCTCCGCCAAGGAAACAAAGTAAACCGAATGAACTATCTGACCTATCTTTCATATCTCTAACCTCATATTTTATTGAATTAATTTTATGCGAGATTTATTGTCCGCTTCTAATAACTGGAGCATACTTTATGCAATCGCCAAAACTGGAGGCTGCAATGGAACATCAAGACAACCCTGACATGATGCAACAGCTTTGGTATTTCTTCCAGCTGATCGAAAACAAATTTAAATCCGGCAATGGGATATCTGTCGAACGCATAACGATTACCAGAGAGGAATTTTTAAGGATATTCCCGGAGTTCAAAGACAAGATATGAATTTTCACCCCGACGACGTGCGGCGATTTCTCGCCACGTCCCAGAAATACCTGAACCTGCCTCCGGCGGGTTTTTTGTTGTGAGAACCAAATGAATATACTGACGTTATCGGATGAAGAAATCGAAGAACTGACTCAGCGAAAACACAGGTCGGCTCAGATTCGAGTTCTCAATCAGCTCAAAATCCCCTGCGCCTTTCGACCGGACCGCTCCATTGTCGTATTAAGATCCGCAGTTATGAAAACCCTTGGGCACGCCATTCCTTCTGGCACAAACGGGCCAAAGTTGCGAATATGAACAGACCACGTAAGAAAGACAAACATCTTCCCCGCTGCGTCCACGAAAAACATGGCGCATTCTATTACGTCAAGAAAAACAAATGGATGCCCCTCGGGAAAACCCTGTCAGAAGCACTGGCAAACTACGCCCAGCAGGTAGAACAACCCAGAGGCGGCATGGCCGGACTGATTGATAAGGTTCTGTCATACATCAAACCGACCATTTCCAAGAATACATATGACCAATACCGCCAAGCTGCGAAGCGGCTAAAGTTGATTTTGGAGGAATTCGCACCCGACCAGGTAATGCCGAGGCACGTAGCTGAAATAAAAGTGAGCCTGTCTGACACCCCGGCCATGTCGAATCGAATTCTGAGCTTCCTGAAAGTGGTATTTCAGTACGCTGTAGAGTGGCAAATGGTCGACGTTAACCCCTGCGTTGGAATTAAGCGACACAAAGAGGGGCGCCGCGAACGGTACATCACGGACGACGAATATATTGCCATTTATGAGCAAGCAGACGTCAGATTGAAGTCCGTCATGGAAATACTCTATCTGACAGGCCAAAGGGTCAGCGACGTATTGAGCATCAAGCGCACAGATATTTTACCCACAGGGATAGAGTTCACACAGAAAAAAACCGGAGCCAAGCTGACCTGTGGTATGACCACAGAGCTTCAGGAGGCTATAGACCGGGCGCTCGCCCTCCAGGGGGCCAAGGAGTATCCGACATTATTTGTCAGTCGCTACGGGCGCGTGCTCAGCTATGGAGGCTTGCGGGACACGTGGAGGGTCGCCACGAAGAATGCGAACGTCAAGGATGCCAATATCCACGATTTAAGGGCAAAGTCCCTTACGGACGCCAAAAAACAAGGAATCGATGCCACCGCACTGGCTGGGCACACAACAGCCCGGCAGACGGAACGGTACATCAGAAACCGGCAGTCTCCGGTTGTAAGCATACCGAAATTAAGCCCTGCCATGCGTCAGAAGATCGTAAAATAGCCGATTGAAATCCGGCTTATTTTAGACAGTCTAATACTGATGTCAGCAGAACCCAATAAACAAGCGGCTTCCGGCCACACTCCCATGATGCAGCAGTACCTGCGCCTCAAGCTTGAGGCGGGGTCTGTACTGCTGTTCTATCGTATGGGAGATTTTTATGAAATGTTCTATGAGGATGCCGAGCAGGCCGCCAGGCTGCTGAATCTGACGCTCACCAAACGGGGAAACTCAAATGGCCAGCCCATTCCCATGGCAGGTGTTCCGGTGCATGCCATGGAAACCTATCTGGCGCGTCTGGTCGCCTTGGGCGAATCGGTAGCGATCTGTGAGCAGATCGGCGATCCGGCTACAAGCAAGGGCCCCGTTGAACGCAAGATCGTGCGCATTGTTACGCCCGGCACGCTCACCGACGAAACCCTGTTGCCTTCCAAGCTGGACCGGCCCCTGCTGTCGATTTTTCTGCCACCCAAAGGCAAGGCGCCAAAATACGGGCTGGCCTGGCTCAACCTGGCCAGCGGCCAGTTCAAAGTCACGCAATGCGACAAGGAAGCCCTGGACTCGGAAATTCACCGCATCGCTCCCGCGGAAATCGTGCACGCTGACTCCTTTACCCTTGAGACAAAATTTGGCGGCTCGATCAGTCACACTGCCGACTGGCATTATGATCTGAACGACGCCAACACCCTGCTTTGCCAGCATTTTCAGATCGACTCGCTGGGTAGCTTCGGCATGGCCGATATGCCTGCCGCCACTTGCGCTGCCGGCGCGCTGCTGCGCTACGTGGAACGCACGCAAACGCAATCGCTCTCGCACGTCCAGCACATCATGGTCGATCATGCACTGGATTATCTGGTGCTTGATCCGGTCACGCGCAAAAACCTGGAAATTACTGAGACCATCAGCGGAGAGAGTC
>Ga0308157_10001172_pt1 | contig 59662 bp, 60 predicted proteins | sample PhyBR1_FD_201035 | JGI IMG/M metagenome (GOLD analysis project Ga0308157, IMG submission 201035) | Phyllosphere microbial communities from UC Gill Tract Community Farm, Albany, California, United States - DLSLB.R1 | ecosystem: Host-associated > Plants > Phyllosphere > Unclassified | place: USA... | reverse complement strand
AGCACAGGAATCGGCGGCACGTCACAATGATGATTTTACAGGAATTGTAACTTACATGAGCGAAAAAGGCTTTGGTTTTATTACAGAAGACGAAACCGGAGAAAATGTTTTTTTCCATGTGGGTCAGCTTAGCATAACTGTTGAAAAACACAATAAAGTAAGCTATAAAAAAGAACTGACACCGAGAGGATATCAGGCAATTGAAATAAAAAAATAACAGAATAATTTATTTAAATAACAACGAGATGCAAGAAGGCACAGTAAAATTTTTCAATGAAACTAAGGGATTTGGTTTTATTTCGCAAACAAATGGTAACGAAGATGTATTTGTACACAATTCAGGATTAATGGAAAACGTACGTGAGAACGACGAAGTAACCTTTGATATAGAGCACGGACAAAAAGGTCTTATGGCTGTAAATGTTAAAAGAAAATAACAACTAATGTTGTTAAAGCAAAAGGTATATAAGCAATTATATACCTTTTTTTGTTGCCTGTAATTAGATAAGCGCTAATTGAATTTTACTTATTAAATAGCATATTTTACAAATAAAAAATAAGGTAGAACAGAATATTCTGTTACCACCTTATTTAAATAAAAACGAGTGCATTTTCTGTTTTGTTACCTGCTTTTATTTCTTACATAAAGCAACGTCACACTATATGTTCTAACTTTCTAAAAAGCTGTTGGCATAAATGGCTATCGATACGCCGCCTATTATTATTAGTAGTACTGCTAGTAATTGGTCGTTTAATTTTTTTCTGTCTGTCATAACATTTGTTTTTAATTAGTTCTTAATTGTGAATAGTCATGCAAATCAGTGAACTGCTGTCTGGGTAAAAAACTTATTCTATATAAAAAACTTAAGGTTTGTTAAATACAAATACGGCTTTTCTTGTGGTAAGTTTTTCCTAATAAAGGCTTTTGTTAACGCTTTGTTTAATTTTTTTCAATTCCACTGAATAGAAATAATATACAACTGACGATAATAAAATGATAAAAATCTGAATGTAATTTACTCCAAATGTAGAGTAGAGGTAGGTAAAGATTTAAATAATTCGTTTGAAGCTCACGTTCAATGAAGCATTTTACCAAAGTTACAAAATTTTAGTGTCAAATCCTAGAAAGATTGATAGTAAAGCTTGATATTTAAAATATAGCTGGTTAAGGAAAAAAAGCGCCCGTATAATATACGGACGCAGCAATTATGAAACAAAAAATATTATAGTAATACCTACTTAAAAAACTACCCCCAGAAGGGAGTAGTCAGTTTAAGAACAGTTGAAATATCTCACAATCCCAACTGAACATATATTTAATAAAGGTAGGAGTTTAGTATTCAAAAACGAAGGCTTTAAATAGAGAATTTTCTAAAGTTGAGTTCAGTGATGAAAAAAGAGGTTGCCGTATAAAGCTTACAACCTCTTTATAACCAAAAAAAACACTTATGAGGTATAAAGATAATAATTTGATTTTAATGGGTTCTAAATAATTTGTTTTTTAACTTTAGCTCCTAACATCACTTAGGTTTCCTATTTAGCACAGAATATCTTTAAAAGCCATCACACAGCTTTTCTAGATGTATAATCACTGCTTCGTCTAAAGTATTTTTGTTTACCTCTCAGCTCATTGAAAACTTCAACGTATAATTAAACACCATAATTACATTAAAGTTTGATTAAAGTTTCATTAAAATATATAAAACACTTTTCCAATAAATCAATTTTTTAAACGTAGAAAAAAAGTTTCGAAGTGTACAGCAGTACTCTATTGGGAAGTTTTTTAAGGTGCTTTTTTGGTGCTTCACATGTTTAATAACCATCATTACTGTATTTGTGCAAACGCATCATTTTTTGTAATTTGTGGTAAACGATAAAAAAATGACGATGGATAAAAAAAGTTTAGTTTATGATTGGCTGTTTGGCAAATTGTTAGATTTAGGAGTTTCCGAACAGGTAGCGCACTCGGTAAATTCAATAATTCTTATAGCAGTATTAGGTGTTATTCTCTATTTCGTAGATCTTTTTTTCCGTAAGGTACTACTTATGGTGATAACGAAAACAGTAAAGAAAACAAGAACATCATTTGATGATTACCTGCTTTCAAATAAAGTAGTAAAATACCTAATGCACACAATTACAATCATTATTGCCAAACAGTTTTTACCTCTCATACTGGCTGGTTTTCCAACTTGGATTTCGGGTACTATGAAATTAACCGATGCCATGCTAATTATCAGTATAGGGCTTTTCGTAAACGGTGTTTTAAAATCGGTTAGAGACTGGTTAAAAACAAAAAAAGCTTTTCATGATAAACCTTTAGACAGTTATATGCAGGTTTTAACGATCTTGGTTTTTTTTGTGTGCGGTATACTGGTTTTTTCATTGCTTACGGGCAAATCTCCTTACGCTTTTCTAATATCTTTAGGGGCAGCGTCAGCGGTACTGATGTTGATTTTCAAAGATACCATTCTGGGTTTTGTGGCAAGTATACAGGTTTCCGCTAACGACATGATCCGTATAGGTGATTGGGTAGAAATGCCCAAATATGGCGCAGATGGTGATGTACTATCTATAAACCTTAATACGGTGAAAATTCAAAATTTCGATCGTACAATTACAACCGTGCCAACCTATGCATTTATTACAGATTCCTTTAAGAATTGGAGGGGTATGTCCGAGTCTGGAGGAAGAAGGATAAAACGTTCCATAAATTTACAAATGAGCAGCTTCAGATTTTTAAACGAAAGCGATATTGCATTGTTTAAAAGGTACAGACTAATAAGTGATTATATCACAAAAAAGGAAAAGGAAATACACGACTACAATAACGCTGCTGAACATGCTGGAGGAGTACCTGTAAACAGCAGAAGGATGAGCAATGTTGGAGTGTTCAGGGAGTATGCAGAGGCCTATCTGAATCAGAATGATCGTATTAGTGATAATATGACAGTAATGGTTAGACAATTGGCTCCAACTTCAAAAGGCCTGCCAATTGAACTTTATTGCTTCACAAATGATGTTAGATGGAACTACTATGAAAAAATAATGGCAGATGTGTTTGATCATCTTATGACCATCGTTCCGGAGTTCGGATTAAAGATTTTTGAAGAACCTTCCGGTGACGATATCGCAAGGTTGGGGGAGTTAAGTGTAAGTGAATGATTAGTTACAAATCTTCACAAAATTAAGAAGAGGTTGATGCAGCAAGCATTAACCTCTTTTTTTAAAATAACTTTTTCCATTTGCTAAGCCTGCAAAGACTTAATCTTTTATATTATTTTTTTGCTTTCTTCCCAAATGGGCAGCGCTTAACAAGGTAGCTTATGGTATTGTGGTATGAATCTGCTTCCGAACCGAATGCTTGTCGGGATTGTGAGTAGATTGTTGCGCCGGTGTCGCTGTAAAAACTAAGATCTATTTTAGTATCGTAATCGGTCTTAACGGTTGCCGTGTTGCTTGTGTAGGTACTTCCAGATGCTTTTGCAGAATCTTTACCTTTGTCTCTGGTTCCCGATGGCTTGTCGTTATAGGTTGTTATTCCGCTTTGGTAGGTACTCGATCCTTTAGTGGTAACGCTCGCAGTGCCGTACACCACATATTCAACCCCTAGCAGCGCTGCCATTTCGGTAGGCGTTTTTAAATCTCTTGCAGCATGTGTTAAGCCTGCTTTTGCTAACAGGCTGTTGGTCGTCATTAAATCCTGCAGCTGTAGTTGCGCAGTATTTTCTTTTATAGCATTGTAGGTGTCTGCCTGCAGTTGTTGTCCCATCGCAGCAGGGTCAAGTGCTGCCTCGTTTGTAATATAGTTAAAAGGCAGAACTGCTATCTTTCCTTTTCGTTCCGCTGGGGATACGGTAGCAATGTTTGTTGCTGATGTCGATTGGTTGAATGCTTCTTTGCGTCCGCTTTCAAACACAATTTCGCTTATATCGGTTTTCTTAAGTTCATATTCAAGACTTTCTCCTTTATGTATAAACTTAATGGCATCATCCCGTACAGCGGTAACTTTTCCTTCTTTTTTATCACCATTAAGCATGGTAACTTTATCCTGTGCATACAAGGTATTAAAACAAAAAGTCAGTAAAATAAGTAAAAGGCAGTTTTTAAACGGCAGTAGTTTCATAATCAAAGCAGTTAGTGGTTTAGTAAAAAATATAGGTATGCTGTTATACTATAAAATTAACATATTATTTGTTTAAATGTTGTGTTTTAAAATGTTTTTTAACTTTATTCGGTTAATTCATGATAATAGAACTATTTATTGTTGTTTGAGAAAAATTGTACGCCGGATATCGTGTGAAAATTAAATTTCGGGAAGTGAGCACCAGCTACTGAGCCTGAGGTTGCTGAGCCTGTGGTTGCTGAGCCCAAAGAAGTTTGGAATCATATTTTTACTTATAAATATCCCATTTAAAATAAATAACTTGATGCTAACCTATAGGTTTTGCAAAAGATATATAGGTACCATATTATAATTTGATTAAAAAATAACGGTTCATTAATTCTAACTTCTATTAGTCGGTAAATTTGCACATTTAATTTACCGCATCAGATCTTCTTCTTAAAGATCTTGTAAAACTATGGAAAATACAGAAATCGAAATAGTACAATTTATACAAAAACACAGAATTCAAAGTTTAGACACGTTGTTCGTATTGTTATCAAGTACCACCTATATATCAATTTTTATATTTTTAGTTTTCTTACTGATATATGGTTATTTAAAGAAATGCAAGGTTACAATTCTAAATACGGCGAAATTATTTGCCGGTCTAGTGATAAATTCAGCCATGGTAGGCTTTTTAAAACTTACGGTAAATAGGGAACGGCCATACGAAATTTCGTCAGCTATTGAAGTATTGTCTTTAGGTCGTAGTCCATCGTTTCCTTCAGGTCATACTGCCGCATCATTTTTGTTTAGTTTTGCTTTTTTATTATTGTTTAGAGGTAGTTATATTACAAAAGGCATTATTTTCTTGTGGGCAGTAAACGTCGCGTATTCCAGGCTAGTATTAGGCGCTCACTTTCCAACAGATGTATTATGCAGCATATTGCTCAGCTTTATAAACTCTTTTTCGGGAATATATTTCGTTAATTATATAAAAGGTAAATTTGACAATAGGGTAGTACATTAACTATCGTAAAATAATAACATCTTTAACTTCTAAACTGTCCTTTATCTTGCTCAAGGTAACTTGCAGTTTATTGCCCTTCCGTAGTTTTTTAAGGGGTAACGGTTTGCCATTATCTGTTAAAACACTATCATTTTTAAAAGTGAGTTCCATTATTTGATCGTCTGTTGTTTGCAGAAATGCCAAACGTTGACGAGCAGAAATTTCTATAATAGTTCCTTGGTAAATTCCGGGCGCTGTTTTGCTCATTTCTAAAACACCTCGGGCTTTTCTTTTTTCATTCTTTATTTCACAGGCGTACATACTTAATGTAGCTGCTAGTAATATAAAAAAATTGCATAAAGATCCTCTTAATTTTATCATTGCAGTAATTGTTTAAAATTTTAAAGTTCTTATAACGTGATACCAATTTTTATCTAAGCTAATAAGAATTCTAGTAAGATAGAAATATATGCCCTTAAAGAGCAGTCCTCCACCTACGTACGTTCAAATACAAAATCAGTTTGAAGCTACCTTCAGCGAACCGAATTTTGTTAAAAAGATACTTACCTCATACAATAAAAACAATGGTATTACAAGAACTACCTGACTCAGTATATCGGGCGGAGTTATTACCGCAGAAGCAATGAGTATTATTACGTAGGCATATCTTCTGTATTCTTTTAATATTGCAGTTGAAACAACCCCTAATTTAAATAGAAAATAAATAATGACAGGCAGGTTAAACACAATGCCAGCCGCCAGTAAGGTTGTACGTACAAGTGCAATATAAGAACTTAGGTCGAAATTGTTTTGTACAATAGCGCTGATACTGAATTCTGTAAGGAATTTTAATGAAAAAGGAACTATGATATAGTACCCGAAAAGAACGCCTGTAAAAAAAAGTATTGTTGAGGATAAAAGAAAGGTTAAACCTATTTTCTTTTCACTGTTATGAAGTGCCGGACGCAGAAATTTCCAAAATTCGAACAGTACCAAAGGAAAGGCTGCAATAATTCCAAAACTTAAGCAGGTCCAGATTAATATAGAAAGTTGCCCTTCCATTTTTCGGTTTTGCAGCTCAAGATCAAGATTTGTAACTGTGTATGCTGCTTCATTAAAATAGCTCAGTAATCTGTAAGTTGGGAAATCTCCTCTTTTAGGGGCAAAAATAATTTCGTCAAAGATAAAGTCGCTGAAAACAAAAGCTGCAGCAGAGCAGATAATAATCCCGATAGCGCATCTCACAAAAGCCCATCTCAATGCTTCAAGATGGCTTAAAAAAGACTGTTTTTTCTCGTTTATTTCCATTTTAATGTATATTACTTTCTCCAAAGATAGTAAACTAAAATTTTTTTACATGCCAAAAACCCTGCATGTTACCGGTAAGTTGATTATATTTGTTATTTAACACTGCCTAAATTAGTACGACAATTAATGTTAGGTCTACTTATAACTTACCCCAATCCGTGGGCTAATTCAGCAAAAATAAACAGATGGAATCAGTAATTTATTGGATAAATGACATTGTATGGAGTAAGGCTCTCGTAATTCTGTGCCTGGGTACGGGACTTTTTTTTAGTTTCAGGTTAAAATTTCCTCAGGTAAGGCTTTTCAAGGAAATGATCAGGTTACTTTTCGGAACAAAAAAATCAAAAGAGGGTATATCCTCTTTTCAGGCTTTTACACTAGCGATATCAGGAAGGATAGGTACGGGTAACATTGCCGGTGTTGCCACAGCCATTGCAATGGGTGGTCCTGGCGCCGTATTTTGGATGTGGACTATTGCATTTCTGGGTAGCGCTTCGGCAATCATTGAAGCTACTCTGGCACAAACTTACAAAGAAGTAAGCAAAGGCGAGTTTAGGGGCGGACCTGCCTACTATATTTTAAAAGGACTGAAAAGTAAACCCTTTGCCGTGCTATTTGCGTTGGCTACAATTATAAGCTGCGGATTTCTACTTCCAAGCGTACAGAGTAACAGTATAGCGCTTGCAGTTGAAAAAGCTTTTAATGTTGATACGGTTTATACGGCTGCTGGGGTATGTCTTTTACTTGCCTTGATAATTATAGGTGGTGTAAAAAGGATAAGTAGTGTTGCAGAAGTAGTTGTGCCTTTCATGGCAATTTCTTACATCGTTATGGCATTGATAATCATTGGTCTTAACATTGATAAAGTACCCGAAATGTTTTCCCTTATATTAAGTTCTGCCTTCGGTGCAGATGCTACCTTTGGGGGTATTGTAGGATCGGCTATCAGCTGGGGTGTTCAGCGCGGTATATACAGTAACGAAGCAGGTCAGGGAACCGCCCCGCATGCTGCGGCTGCAGCCGAAGTTTCTCATCCTTACAAACAGGGGCTGGTACAGGGTTTTTCGGTGTATGTAGATACGCTCTTCGTTTGTACGGCAACTGCGCTTATGATTCTTTTTACCAACCAATACAACGTATTGCATCCAGAGTCCGGTTTCTTAGTCGAAAATTTACCCGGGGTCGAAGCAGGTGCAGCTTTTACACAAAATGCCGTAAGCAGTCACTTTCCTGCTTTCGGAAATGAATTTGTAGCTGTTGCGCTCATGTTTTTTGCTTTCACAACGGTCATGGCTTACTATTATATAGCAGAGTCAAATATCGATTTTCTTTTTAAAGGAAGAAAATCCCGATCCGCAATATGGATTCTGCGTTTTCTTATCCTTATTTCCGTTTACCTTGGCTGCATCAACTCCGCAAAAGTTGCGTGGACTCTTGGTGACATCGGTGTAGGTCTTATGGCATGGATGAATCTTGTAGCAATCTTATTGCTTTACAAGAAGGCAGTCGCGGTGGCAGATGATTACGAAAAACAGAAAAAACAGGGCAAAGACCCGCAGTTTAACAGTACAGAACTCAATTTGCAGCATGCAGAATATTGGAACGGTTCTCTAGATAATAACACTAAACATCAACAATAAATTTTAAAAGTAGCCGTACCTTTGCAGGGCTTAAAAATAAAAAATCGTACAGTAATGGGCACTAACATTAATTTAAACGTATTTAAAGATTTTGTCAAATCAAATAATTTTGGAGGTATTCTCCTTTTTCTTTGTGTAATACTTTCGCTTGCGGTGGCAAATTCTCATTTGTCGCAGCCACTTCAGGATCTTTTAGATACGGTAATTGGTTTTGAAAACAAAACGGTTCACCTTAACTATTCGGTATCTATGTGGATCAATGATGGTCTTATGGCAATTTTTTTTCTGTTGGTCGGGCTCGAAATTAAAAGGGAAATTGTAGAAGGGGAACTATCGTCACCAAAAAAAGCAATAATGCCTATACTATGTGCCATAGGTGGTGCCCTTGTGCCTGCAGCGATATTTTTCGCGTTAAATTCAGGAGCGGAAACAGCTGCTGGATGGGCAATTCCCATGGCAACCGATATTGCATTTGCTCTTGCGGTAATATCATTATTGGATAAAAGGGTGCCGGTAAGCTTAAAGATATTTTTAGCCGCTTTGGCAATTGTAGACGATCTTATTGCCATTTTAGTTATCGCATTTTTTTATTCTTCCGGAATAGAATTGGCATATATAGGCTATGCTGCTGCTTTTATGGCGGTTCTGGTTTTAATGAACAGGTTTAATGTTAAAAATCCGTACCTGTACCTAATACCCGGCATTTTCGTATGGTACTTTATACATCATTCGGGCATCCATGCAACAATAGCAGGGGTAATGATCGCAATGACACTTCCTACGAACGATACATCGATAGAATCTCCTTTAGAGCGGTTGGAACATGCACTGGTTAAGCCGGTAAATTTTCTTATAATACCAATATTCGCATTTGCAAATACCAATATAACCCTTCAGTCAGAAATGCTTCATGGTCTTACATCATCTTTGGGACTGGGAATATTTTTCGGGTTGCTTGTCGGTAAGCCGGTAGGTATTTTTGTAACCTCGTGGATATGCAATAGACTGGGAATGGGAACACTTCCGGAAGGAAGCAGTTGGACACATATTATTGGTGTGGGTCTGCTTGCAGGTATAGGTTTCACGATGTCAATATTTATATCAATCCTTTCCTTTAACAACCCTCTATTCGTATCCGAAGCCAAACTTTCGGTTTTACTTACCTCTATCATAGCAGGTACAGCAGGTTTTATACTTCTTAAGGCAAATTCAAGAAAGTCGCGATAATTCGCCATGTTTTCAGCAATATTACAAAGGTAGTAAGTCGGTAATGCTTATACAGTACTGTAAAAGTTTTCTTAAAAAATTAAACATGGGTAACTTATAATAAATATAGCCACGTGGTATACCTTTCGGTTTCGTATACCGCTGTTATTTCTCTGCTTCCGTTTCACGAAGCAGCTTCACATTTTGTGTATTAAGACGCTCGTTAAGCCAGTTCGTAATTTTGACCGATTCCTTAATTTCTTTCCCGGCTGTTAAACGGTAAAGTACCAGCCATTCAATTTTAGCGCTGTCCGTTTCGGCGAATCGCTCAATTTTACCCAGCGTAACAGATTGCAGTTCGGGGAAAAGTATTAATAATTCCTTTTTAAGCCCGGGTTCCTCCACTTTGTATTTGCTAAGTTCCTGCCGTAAGCTGTTTATGGTAAGGTCCTTTTCCGTAAGCGAATGATCTTGCTTGCTAAGCTCGCTTAATATTTCGCTTTTAAGGTCTGCATCGTCCTGTCTAAAGTTGATCACCGTATTGTTCAAACCGCGCTCTGCAAGCATCCTGTTGTAAAGCTGTATCTCTGTTGGTGTAAGCTTTTTGTTAAGGAATGCGATATCAACCTTCTTCGGATTCGAATTGTAGTTCAGCTTCTGATAGATTACGGTATATCCACGGCTGCCGAATTCTGAATTAATGAATTCATCCACCGTCTTTGTAAATCTTTTTTCCTGAAAAAGATTGTAAGCCAGATAAAAACTGGGAATAATCATCAGCATCATCAGTACCGTAATACCATACCTTATTTTTTTTGCATTCTTTGGATCTACAGCTGCAGCTGCCGGATACTTAAGGTATTTTATAACAAAGAACGTAGCAATGCATATAAAGAAACAATTTATCGTATAAAGGTAAAATGCGCCTAAAAAATAATTTATGTTTAAGGTCGCAAGTCCGTAACCTGCCGTACATAGGGGCGGCATAAGTGCGGTTGCTATGGCAACGCCCGGAATCGGGTTCCCCTTTTCAACACGTGTAATGGCAATCACGCCTACAAGTCCTCCAAAGAATGCAATCATCACATCATAAATGTTTGGCGAAGTACGCGCCAGTAGCTCCGATTGAACATCTTTAAAAGAACTTATGTAGAAATATACCGCAGAAACCAGCAGGCTCACAATAGTCGCAATCAGCAGGTTCTTAATCGATTTCCTTAAAAGTCTGAAATTATATGTTCCCAATGCAAATCCCGCACCGAGTATCGGTCCCATCAAAGGTGATATCAGCATGGCACCAATGATTACGGCTGTAGAATTTACGTTTAACCCTACAGAAGCTATAAGTATGGCACACGCAAGTATCCACAGGTTCGATCCTCTGAACGATATATTCGCGGTCACATTCTCCAGTACTTTTTCTTTATCTTCTTCACCATTGTGAAGATTAATGAAGTCTACAATCTTATTCATAAAAAATTATTCGGTTAGCTATTCAGGTAATGCCCGCAACTGTAACAGTAGTCTGCATCGTTTCTGTGTCCCTCTTTGTTGCAATGCGCACATACAATTCCGTTAAGGTTCGTATGCTTTATATTATTTTCGTTGTCTTTACTCAGTTTTTTACCTGCCTCTCTGGCAATTTCAACACCAACTATGCCTGTAGGTACCGCAATAATACCATAACCTATAACCATAAGAACCATTGAGAAAAACTGACCCAGTGCGGTTGTTGGAACCATATCACCATAACCTACGGTAGTAAGGGTAACAATGGTGTAAAACACACTTTTAGGTATACTCGTAAACCCGTTTTCCGGCCCTTCAATGTAGTACATTAGCGTTCCTATAAGTATGGAAATGATCATTACTGTGTAAAGAAAAACCATAATCTTCGCCCTGCTGGCAAGTAGGGCTACTTTAAGCCGCGATGATTCTTCCATGAATTCAATAAGCCTGAAAACCCTGAAAAGTCGTAACAGCCTTAAGATCCTGAAACTGCTCAAAATATGGCTTCCGGCAAGGAACAAAGAAAAAAACATCGGCAGTATCGATAACAGATCTATGATACCGTAAAAGCTGAAAATATAACGCAGCGGTTTTTTACTTACAAAAATCCTTGTTAGGTATTCAATGGTAAACACTACGGTAAAAATCCATTCCAGCACAATCAGTTCCCGGTGGAACCTTTGGTCTATCCCTTCAACAGTTTCTGCCATAATGGTAAAAACACTCAAAAGTATGGCAACAAGCAGTCCTATGTCAAATGCTTTACCTGCCGGTGTGTTCACACCGTAAATAATTATATAGAGTTTTTGTCGTATCAGGTCAAGTTTGCTTTTTTGCTGGTCGGTTGTACTGGGCATGTTCTGTTTTTTGTTGTATCTGGTTAACCACTGCTGTCAATACAGTTTTTCTTTTTCGGTTACCGTCTGCTTTAAAATTTAAATATAATTAAATTATCTTAAAATTCTCCCTATTTACATACGGACAGTAGTAAATCATCATATGGCAACCTAAAATGCATGGTCAGTTAAAAATACATGCTTTTACTTTGGGCTCTTATTTCAAATTGCTAACTTTATAAGTAACACCTTTTCAATTAACGTCAATATGTGCATAAATTATATTGATGGGAGGTCTAATTATTTAAAGAACAACTTTAATTGAAGAACAATAGTATGAAATTACCAAGAGTCAGAACCACATTAAGCGGCGGAGTTGTAATTCCCAGCCTTATATTTATAACGGCGGTATCAATGCTTGCTGCTCTTTTTCCGGCACTTACAAATACTGTCCTCAATCAAGTCAAGCAGTTTATCTTCGTCAACCTTAACTGGATCTATGTTTGGTCGGTCACTGTTTTTGTTATTTTTCTTGTATACCTTATGGTGGGCAGGTATGGTAATATAAGGTTAGGCCGTAACAGCAGCAAACCGGAATATTCGTTTTTTTCCTGGTTGTCAATGCTTTTTGCGGCAGGTATGGGTATCGGACTCATGTATTTCAGTGTTGCCGAACCTATACAGCACTTCTCAAACGAAGTGTTCGCAGCAGGCTCACAGGTACAGCGTGCTAAAAATGCACAGATGTATACCTTTTTTCATTGGGGCGTACACGCATGGGCAATTTATGGGATAGTAGGTCTTTCATTGGCATATTTCTCCTACCGGTACAGGTTGCCTCTTTCACTGCGTAGCTGTTTTTACCCCCTTCTTAAAGACAAAATAAAAGGGAAATGGGGAAACGCCATCGATGTTTTCGCCCTGTGCAGTACATTTTTTGGTATTACCACTACTTTGGGTTTCGGTGTTGTTCAAATAAACTCGGGTCTGCAAACACTTAATATATTGCCCGAAAGCAGCTTTATATACCAGCTAGCCATTGTTACTGTTTTGGTACTTCTGGCCGTTATCTCTGCTGTAAGTGGCTTGGACAAAGGTGTAAAAATACTAAGCAGTGTTAATATCATCGCAGTCGTAGTACTTTTGCTTTTCGTAGTAGTTTTAGGCCCGTCCGTTTATATTATAGGCAGTTTTACCGAAGGTATCGGTACCTATATAAACAACTTTTTCAGTCTTACGTTCAATACGCATGTATACGAAGAAAATACCAAAAATTGGTTTTATGACTGGACCATTCTGTACTGGGCATGGTGGATTTCGTGGTCTCCTTACGTGGGTATATTTATAGCACGTATTTCTAAAGGTCGCACCATACGTGAATTTGTTGCTGCCGTACTCATCATTCCCACACTTTTCAACTTTATATGGATGACTGTTTTTGGAAACAGTGCGATATGGTTTGACATGAATGTGGCACAAGGTGCTCTCAGTAGCCTTGCAAATGACCCGGACGCGCTCATGTTCCGTTTTCTAGAGTACCTGCCGTTAAGCAGTGTTGCAAGCATACTTACAATTGCAATAATCATTATATTTTTTGTTACCTCTGCAGATTCCGGAATGTTTGTAATGAACAGTATTGCAACTAAAAATGCACGCATTTCTCCTAAATGGCAAACAATAGGTTGGGGCGTGCTGCTTGGTGGGCTTGCCTTGTTGCTTTTGAAAGCAGGCGGTCTGGAAGCACTTCAGAGTATGACGCTTATAACCGCACTTCCTTTCTCTATAATAATGCTGCTTTTTATCGTAAGCCTTGTCAAGGCGCTTTCGGTAGACAGAAGTTATTACGAACAGGAATTTTCGGTAACAACGATTCCTTGGACGGGTACGTCATGGAAAAAAAGACTTAAGCAGATCGTTTCCTATAAAGACAAAGCCACGGTAGCCTATTTTATGGATACGGTCGTTAAGGCTGCGCTGTTTGAACTGCAGGAAGAATTTCTTCGCAACAATATTACGGCAACTGTAACCGTATTACAAAACCCAAATTCTGTAGAACTGCAGATAAAGCACGATCGTGTTAACAATTTTCTGTATGGTATCACGATACAGTCGCGTCTTGTTTCGGAATACCTGCTTACAGATGAAAATCTGCCCGATAGTGATGAAGACCACATTTACTATCCTGAATCTTATTTTGGCGACGACAGAGGTGGATATGATGTAAGCCTTTTTACTAAGAACGAACTAATTTCTGATGTGCTAAAACATTACGACCGCTTTATGTCCATAATTTCAGAAGAGCGCAGCAATATGTTCATAACAAGTGACGACAATTACAGGTTTAAATAAAAATTCGACTAATATCAATACACTATATACGAACCTCAAATTTATTGGTCCTACTTATATATTAGGTAGGCAGTTAAGTTTGATAAAATAAATATCATGAAATACATTAAATGTCCAAATTGTAGTAAATTCAATTTAAATAAAGATGTTTGTTCTTCATGCGGATCTTCATTACTTATTACAGAATCTCGCAGGCAGCAGCAGCTTGTTGAAAGGGAACAGGCATTAGAAAAAAATAAAAATGCACCCAAGAAAGGCATGGAGCGCATATACCAGAATATGAAAACGCAACGTCTAAAGCCTGTACGTTGGTTGGCAACAGGTGTAAAAGGTATATGGTTGGTCTTTATAGGGGTTACAACACTTATAGCTCTTGTTTTAAGTGTTTTCGCAGGATGAAAAAAATAGTTTATCCCTTTATCTTACTCAGCATTGTAGGATTAATGGTATACGGTATGCAAAAAGATGGAGTAGAACTTTCTTTGTTTGTTAATAACCATTTAAATGATCTCCTTATAGTACCAATAAATATGTTTGCTGTTCAGATCTTGTGGCGCATTATTACCAGTAACACAGCTTTTTTAAACTTTGGTATGATCACTATTTGTGTGCTGTTCTATGCGGTTTTTTTTGAATGGCTATTGCCACAATTCAATAGCAGATATACTGCAGATTGGTGGGATGTGCTTTGTTATGTGGCTGGCGGTGTGTTGTTTTATTTGTATCAGCACGTTGCCATAAGAAAATAGGGTGATAACATCTAGATTCACATTATATGATTTCTATTGCAGTTTACAATATAGAAATAATCAAATGTATTAAACAATATACAAACTACTTAGCTTCGGTCATTTTGTGTATTTGTCAACTAGTGCGAATTTTTTTATTACTTATAATTCTGTTTTATATAAGTGTTTTATTACACTTTTATCGTACACTGCTTTTAAGTTTGCGCCTGTGTTTTTATATCTTTCTATTATAATAAAGCTATCCAAAAAAAAATATATTCAAACCATATTGCTTGATATATTGTTTATAAAGCCGTAAATTTAATATGCATTAAAAAATTAATTGTGTTATGAACAAAGAACTCTCAAAGGTGGTGGTTACATTAAACAATACAAAAGGAATTGATACTGTATTAGGCGTCGCAGAAATATTTCAGGCTACCCAGATCACAAATTATGAAGGAATAGAAGGCAGACCTGTCTTCGAATTTTCAATTGATTCCGCAAAAGAAGATGAGTTTGCAAAAGAAGTTAAATCAGAATTTGTCGAATCTGTAGCTAAAAAGTAATTTATTAAAAGTTTGGTATCACCATTTGCTTAAAAATGTGAATTGCAAATTGTCTCGGCTCAAACATTAGTTTATAATATATGTACTATTGTTAAGTTTTACGTTTTTAATTATTTCTAGGCATCTAAAATCTGCGAGACAGCTAGACCGGTTAGGACTACCTTGCTTTGCAGTTGTACCCGATTCTATAGCTGTACTTGCCATTAATCACATTGTTTTAGAAGCATGTGCTATTAATTGAACATAATGTCATATCAATTCCTATATTTGGAGCGTCGATTAGTTTTGCGCTTAGGCATGAAGATAGCGTTAAATGAAGTTTCCCATCTATCTAACTACCCTAAAGATCATCTGGTGAAGAACTACGGGGGCGAAATGTTTTCCAACGTTTACATTGATAAAAAACCAAATTGTTTGGTAAACTCTAGTGGTATTAAGTTTCTCAAGGATACATCATTGCTTATAATAATCAGTTTGATATGCTTGAAGGAATTTCTGACCAGCTCCCGCAGGAACAGAAGTTTAATTATATTTGAAATGATAATGGTGAAAAGAAGGATAACAATTTAGTTATCCTTTTTTTTGTACCATTTAATTACCAAAATCAACTGAAATACAATAATCTCCCTGTTGTTGTGCTGCTCTCTTATTTTAGTAAATTACTTTTAGTAGGTTTTAATATAATTTACTTGAAGTGCATTAATTAATTTTTCCAAAGTAAAAAGATAATGTTCATACCAATGTATGAAGATTTGCCACAGTTAATATGAAATATACCGGTTACAACCGTCAAATACCGGTTACAACCGTCAAAAAGAAGTAATAAATATTGTATAAATGCTTTGTTTTAGCTATATTGTATCTATAAATACAAATTTAGAAATGACTTTAAAATATACAAAAATTGCAACCTTCGTGCTTTTAATAACTTTAATTACCTCTTGTTCTCACCGAATGGTTGGTACGTGGAATGTTTCTAGGTTCGAAACCTCTAAACCAGGCGACCAATCTATTTCTTTAAGCAATGTAGGAACTATGGAATTTAAATCAAATGGAGAGGGTGAAAAAAAACTTAATTATTCAGTATTGGGAATTCAGCGAAACGACCAACTGCCATTTAAATGGAAATGGAACGATGACAAGTATATTTCGATTGATAGTCAGGGCTCTGAATTTTCAAAAACTTGGATCATCATTGAAAACAAACGAAAATTTCAAAGGTGGAAATCAACAGATGGTTCCAATACCATCCAGGTTTTAGAATTGAAGAAGTAATCATCTTAATGTGTTTTTGTAAACAAATTTTTTACATAGATTAGTTATTTATAAGGACTGTATGAAATTAGCAATTCCTACAAACGCTGGTTAATATAAAATTAAGTTGTTTAAACTTCTTCATTTTCAGCTGCTCTTATTAAAATGGTAAATAGCTTCTTTATTTAAGTAATAATTACAAAACTTATTGAAATTCAAATTTAAAACTTTTACCCTATAAATTAGCGAACGTTCTTTTAGTTGGTAAGTGCTTATTATACTTATCTACTTAATGGTTACAAGGTACCAAAATATCATCTTAGTCTGTTTTACGTTAATAATAATTAAACTATATTTAGTTGCATTTTAATAGACAATTTTATAGGCGTTTTCAAATGATCTGTATTCCAAGTTAAAACAAGAAGCACTGGACGATGGTAAAGTTATTAGATCAAAGACCTATCAATTTTAAATTTAAAAATAGTTATCAAGATCCATAATAAAAACAATTCATTCTACATCAAAATTGCTATTCAGAAAGATGCAAAACACGAGATTTTCTTATTATTTGGTATGTTTTATAAGATTAGTGGCAGGTACCTTGTTTATTCCATCGGGTTTGCTTAAAATTCAAGGATATAGGTTTTCCATGTATTGCCCTCAAATGTATTCTGGTAGTTTTTTTTATGAACTGCAACAAACAGGTGTATACTGGAAGTTTTTAGGATTTTGTCAATTACTTACGTCCTTACTGTTATTCAGCCAGCGTTATACGGCTTTTTCTGCCCTACTTTATTTTAGTATTTGTGTCAATATCTTTGTATTTGTTGTAGGTGCTGGACTATCTGAGAAAACAATAATTATGATTCCACTTTTGGTAATCGCATTAGTTTTGATAATTTGGGACTGGAGCCTTATTAGGGTTCTCTTCTGTGTTGATTCTCCCGTGTCGATTATTTCTTTAAAAAAACAAGCACCAGTAAAAGTACAAATAATTGGGACTGTACTTTATATTTTAGTAATTACTTTCTTTTTATTGACAGACAAGCAATTTTACATTTAATAAACTAATACCGTTAACTATTTGGTTAAAAATTGTTGATCATGATTAAAAATAAAAATAGATCTAACGTTACCTGCTATAATGTTCAGTAAGGTTTATGTTTTTCCTGTCACGGGTAAACTTTCAATCTCGCTCAAATTATTGTTGAAAGCAGTTCAACGGCTTTTTCTGACTTATAATAACTCCGACTGGAAAGATAATATTTTGTTTGTTGTAGCTTCGTTTTTTTTTAGATAGGCTAACCATCTAAAGCAGATGGTACATAGGGCATTTGTAAGTTGATCAAAAATATAAATAACTTATAATAGCAGCAGCTAAAAAGCCAAATCTTTGAGATTTAGTGCTTAAATAAAGTATTTTTAAAAAAATCTCCTATAAAATATTCATAGGAGATTTTTTTAAATCTATAGTAACCGCTTCCTGGTAACGCGTAAAATTCTTATATAACTGTGCGACGAAAAAACACTAACAATCATTAAGTAATACAATTAATCAACTTAAGCTAAAGCTTAAATATAAATTTGATGTTTGCAACAGATCCCTTAATGCAAATCAATAATTATTTGTACGTAATACTTACTTTTTCATATAACTACAGTTATCACTTGTCTGCGCTAATATAAAAACTGCACTGGGCTTAATCTAGTGCGGTTTTTTACTTATTATTTAGGGTTTATTTTTGAATCGTATTAACCTGATCCTTTTCGACACTTAAAACACCTTTCTGCTTCTTAAAGTGAATGATCGCATCGTCACTTTTTATATTTGCAGGTAATTTAATGGCTAAACCATGCAATGCATCATAACGGTGAGATATTGTAGCTCCATAAGCATTTGCAACGTCAATAATTTGCTGAAGTGGGGTATCTTTAGAAACCATAATCAGTAAAGTGTTGGCTAACGTTGCATCCAGTTCTCCCGTTAAAGTAATTTTGATTGCGTCCCCAGACGTTATACCGTTTGTTTCTCCGTTTATGAATTTTAAAGTATAAGTACCCTTTTTATCCATTTTGTATCCTTTTCTTATATCAAATTCAACAGCTTTTTTTTCGTGCGGAGGAATTTCAATAAAAGTATCTGCGGGTGGTGGCATTATACGTCGAGCCATTGCGCCTATATAGTTAACCTTCGCACCGTTCTCATCTTTAATTTCCAAAAAGTCACCAAGAAATCCTTCAAACGGTGTGCTGTACTGTGTAAATTTAATAGTTTTATCTGAAGAATTTTCCACGGTAAAGGTCACCATGATAGGTTCATTAATATCATAGCTACTTGCTGCTGACAAATTGCCTGTAAGCTGATTTTCCACTTTTAATGTTTTATCAGTTGCAGCCTTATCTTTCGATTTGCTGTTCATTGTATCACATTGGGTGAACAGTCCGAAAAGTGCCACACAAGTAATAATATTTAGAATTTGCTTTTTCATATTTATATTTTATTTATTTAAAATCTCAGAAAATAGTGACGTTATATCAGCCATTGTTGACTTTATAGCCTCTTTGATAACCCAAAAACCTTGCCATCATCGTTCAAAATACAATTACGAATGTTACCGAACCGTATGGATAATGCTGTTTAAATATAGTTTTATACACAATATTTTCTTACCAGGTTTTCTTCAATACCTTTTTTTCTTCCCATGTAAGCTAGAAGTCTTACCAAAGGTGTGGTGATGAGGCCTTTTATTCCCGTTAAACGCATATCACTCATGACCGCACAGATTCCCATATGATAAGGATTTTTTGGAATATTATTTGCTGAATAATGCCCGTCTGCTGCCAAACCGCATAATATACGTAAGGTATTTTCAAGTCCGGTAGACCCCGGTACTACCATATTGGTGAAAGTAATATCCGCGTTACCCGGATTAAAAAAACGGTGAGCTACTCCTTTTTCCACCAAATAAGATTCTCCTGGCTGAAGAAGCATTTTTTTTCCATTACTCAGTTCAAGTCCTAAGTTACCGGTCTTAGAAGTGAAAAGTTCAGTGTAAGACTTGTGATAATGAAGTGGATTCCCACCACCAGGTTCAAGAGAAATCTAGAGCTCTGAATAGGTTCCACCCGTCTCTTCAGAGGTTTGTATGAACACGATCGTCTCTTTCAATCTGGTATTATAAATTTTTCTTTTCATCTATTTTTTAGGTTAGGCAAATTTTCAAAAAATTTTATTTAAAGGTCACAGGGCAAATATATAAAATCACTATTATGTGTAACTAATTTACGCTTTCCTAACGGCAGAATTGTTGCTCGATACCAGTGCACTTTTTATATAAAGTAACGTTTAAAAGGTTTCCGCAAAAAAAAAATTCATACTTTCCATCTTAAAGTATGAGAGAACAAATCTATCTTTTACAGAGATGACTATTTCGAAGCAGTATCGGTTTTTTACAGCCTATTTAGAGCACCAATCAGCTTCGCTTTCTCATTAATCTCGTTTGTTCCAAACCAAAATAGGGAAGTGGTAATTAGCCACAGCATCATTCTTTATCTTATCGCGCAATCTCACTACTGGCACGGTATTGGTTATTTGGAAAAATAAAAAAAAAGAGATATGAAAAGTCTAAAAATTGTAATGCTGTTTCTTAGTGCTACTTCAATAGCGTTTGCACAGGAAACAATTAGTATGCAGGTAAAAGAAAGTAAAGTACCGTGTACAGGCGTTGGTACTACGGAATGTTTACAGGTTAAAATGGAAAAAGAAGAAGAATGGACGTACTTTTATGATCGAATTGAAGGGTTTGATTTTGAACCGGGTTACCGCTACAAACTAAAAGTAGAGAAAACAAAACAGCAAGAAAATATACCTGCCGATGCTTCCACGTATAAATATAAGCTTAAAAAGGTGGTTGGTAAAAAGAGAGTTAAATCAATAACGGTCATGGACTCCTTTCTAGCCAATAAAAAAATGGTTCTCCTTAAAATCAATGGGATAAAGGTAGATAACCAAAGTGTCTATTTTACTTTAAACGATAATAAAATGTCAGGAAAGAGTGGGTGTAATCGTTTTTCGGCTTCGTACAAATTAAGTGGTCATAAAATAGAGTTTACACCGGGTATGGGTACTTTAATGGCTTGTGATGAAGAAAGTATGCAGTTGGAAGAACAGTTTCTAAAAGCTTTAGAAAGCAGGAATTTTGATATTGAAACGGCCGGGTCTGTTGTAAAATTTAAAAAACCAAATAGTAAAGAAGTGGTGATGGAATTCAGTATTCCATCAGAAAATGATATTTGGTCTTTTATCGACGGAAAAAAATGGAAACTTATCATGTTGGAAAATGTAGGTCAGGACTATGGCAAAGCGTTTATTCAATTTAATGCTGCAGATAAAAAAGTGAATGGAAACAGCGGGTGCAATAACTTTTTCGGAACATATTCCACAAAGGCAAATACTATTAACTTTAAAAGCTTAGGTTCAACCCGAATGGCATGTCTAGATCATGAAACCTCAAAAATTGAAAACAAAATAGTAAAGTATCTATCCGGTGCAACAGTTAATTTTGATGTTGCAGACCAAACATTGAATTTTTATAGTAAAAACCGCCTCATTATGATGTTTGGTTTATACACAGAATAAAAGTATAATTATGGAGAGCCTTGTTAAAATACATCGGCTGGTCGGTGACTTGTGGTTGCTAAGCCCGTCGAAGCATCAAAGTATCGAACCGCGATGGGTTAAATAACCAATAAATTTTTTATCAAAAAGCACTGTTAAGTTCGCTGTAAGTATTTTAACTTTACTCTCATGTGATACCGAGGGGGAGGATTTAAAAAAATACTTCAAAAATCAAAATCATTCGGAAAGGGTTGGTGGAGAAAAATAGATAGAGAACTAGATTACGGTTTTGTTTATAAAAAAGACACGCTGCAAGTGCAACGTGCCTAATGATTAAAATACGGTACGGTATAAAGGATAGAACCAACTAAAAAACTGCTTACCCAATTATCAGATCCTTAAATTCAGTACCGCAATCTTAAATCCTCACTATGAAAAAAAAAAAAAATATGAATAGAAAGTTATTGGGTTAAGGCATTAAAACGGTATCAATTACATGAATTACTCCGTTTGACTGGTTTACGTCGGCAATAGTTACTTTTGCGCTGCTACCATTTACATCGGTTACATATAAATCATTTCCTTTCGTCCAGAATGTAAGCGGTGTACCTGCTACTGTAGCCATTGTTGCTTTTCCATTTCCGGCTTTAACGGCATCCCATACCATTTTTGCACTGTAGTTCCCAGCAAGTACGTGGTAGGTAAGTATTTTGGTCAGCATCGTTTTGTTTTCAGGTTTTACTAATTCTTCAACAGTACCTTTTGGCAGTTTTTCAAAAGCGTTGTCCGTCGGCGCAAACACGGTAAACGGACCTTTACCTTGCAGTGTTTCTACCAAACCTGCTGCTTTAACTGCTGCTACCAGGGTTTTGTGGTCTTTGGAATTTAAAGCATTTTCAATAATGTTTTTTGAAGGGTACATAGCGGCGCCGCCTACCATGACGGTTTTTTCCTTTGTCTGGGCTAATGCCGTTTCACTGAAAGCACATGCTAAAGTTGCTAAAGCAAATGCTGTAATTGTTGTTTTAATTTTCATATCTATTTTTTTTTAAATTGTTACTTGTTTGTATTATCATTTACGATAAGACTTTTTTTATGGATTTATTATAATCCGCTTTTTTAATAATTTTAACTTTATCTAAAAAGAACCTATTTTCTTTGGTTTCACTGAAGGTTCAAAATCAAGGCTTACGGAATTCATACAGAATCTCTTTCCGGTGGGTTTCGGCCCGTCGTCGAAAATATGCCCAAGATGCGATTCGCATCTTCCGCAAACAACTTCTGTGCGAACCATATTGTGTGAGAGATCTTTTTTATAAAGCACACTTTTTGCTTTCAATGGTTCGTAAAACGACGGCCAGCCGCAAGTAGAAGCAAATTTTGCAGTAGAAAAAAACAGACCGTTTCCACATACCGCACAGTAATAAGTCCCCTTGGTGTCATTCTGGTATAAAGATCCTGTGAATGCCCGTTCGGTCGCACCTTCCCGCGCTACCTGATATAGTTCTTTAGAAAGTATTTTCTTCCATACATCATTCGGTACATTTAAAACTTTGGTTTCTTTTCGTGAATAATAAGGATTGTCTGCTTTAAACTTATTAGATTGTGCGATAATGGGGTTTATAAAACATAGAAATAATAAACAGGTAATAGCTGTCTTTATGGTTGTTTTCATAATTTTAAAGTATTTAGAGAAGTATGGATGAAAATTAGTAATCTTGTATAGTTATTTACGATATATTTATAAATGCAGATGTAAGAGTTACTATAAATGTTTATCGTTTTGTTGAAACAAAAGAGCCAAGCGGCTTTCAGTTTACCTTTATAATCAGTATAACGGTGCCTTCTATAGGGGAGTTTTTCGCATAGTATCCTAAAGATTATACGGAGGGAGTTGTTCAAGATGCTTCTACAATTAAATCTTTTCTAGTTACGAATCTAATCGCTTTTCACATTAGTAGTCACTTATTCCTCAGAATTGTCCTAATTCCCTTCAAAATCAAGAACACAATATCAACCCACACAAATCAAAAGCGGTATTTAAGCTTTAAGCAGCCTGTCCCGAGTATCGGGAAGTGTCAAAACAGTGCAGTTGTCGTTAAACACATTAGCTGGTCGGTGAGCCTGTGGTTGCTGAGCCCGAGGTCACTGAACCCGAGGTCACTGAGCCCGTCGAAGTGTCGAAGTATCGAACCGCGATGGGTTAGACAACAAACAAGATTTTGACCGCTTAAAAGCTTGACCGCAAAAAGAGACTTTTATTCAAGCGTTACTATTTTGTTTTAGTTATCATGATTACTTCGCCTTAATCTTTTACCGTAAGCAGATCTCTTCAGTCAGGCTCGTAGTTGGTTCTTTTAGTCTAAAAAGTACAGAAAAACCGAAATATACCTATTACTGGAATGGAGATCCAGGAGCCATATATTCCTACTACAAATAATCAATTAACCAATTCAACGATTCAACAAATAAACACTTCAACGCTTCAACAATCTCCGGTCACTCAGCCTACGGTTGATGAGCCCGTCTAAGCATGGTTGTTGAGTTTATCGAAACATCAAAGCATCATTTTCATATCAACGCAACTGCATATTGTAACATAAAATTTTAAGTAATTTCATAATAAACTTTGCCAATAAATTTAAGCATCAATGACCTGTTAGATCAGGATCTATTTTTGTTGTTATTATGTATATACATACCGATAAAATTATAATGCAAGTGACTATTCCGGTAACGGTAATGTAAAAGTCTTTTTCAAAATTATTGGCACTTACGCCGGCAATTCCCCAAAGCACTGCCATACCGAAGGCAGCAACATTATATTTCCAACTCACATAAATACTTATAAGACCCGCTATAATAATCAGCAGCATAGTCCATAAAGTTCCGCTTAATATCCATCCGTCCCAGTTCAATTTGGTAAGCAATGCGGAAATATTTGCAATTAGCGCTACAGATACCCATCCTGCATAAAGGGCAAAGGGACAGCTGATGAATAAATTCCTTACAGAAACAGGGCGTTTAACTGACTGTATCTTTATCAAAATTGATAAAAGCATCGATAACAGCAACACCATTATAATCACACAGATCACTATGAAATCGTTCAACCAAAAATACACCCAGAGTATATTTGCGATATTGCTCACCGCAAATAGCTTTCCTATAGTGTTAGTAATAACTGTGTCGCCTTTTTTCCTGTAAATATATATGGTGTAAATGATGTGGGTACATAATAGTAGGTAAATAATACCCCAAATGCCGAAGGCGTAACCTGCAGGCGTAAAAAGATTGTAGTATCTCTCAGAAATTGTTTTCATTGTTACTCCGTTCATCATACCGGAGTTAAACATGTAATTTAAAATAATTGTGGCCAACAGGCTTACCGCATTTAGAAATAACAAAGTTGCTTTACTCATTTTGCAATTTTTCATTTAACATATATACCTCTAATTCAGTTACTTTATTTGAAAGTTTGAATTGATATCGTAAAAATACTAAATTTCAGAAAGAATATTAATATACCAATTTATTTTTTTTATTAGCTTTATAAATTCATCAGTATAAATATTTATGTAGAAACTGTATTAACACTTTTAATTTAAAATTGTTTATTTATAAACAATTTTAGTTCTTAAGTTAATTTGTTTTTATTATAGTTATCATAATTAGATTTATATGCCGTATCAACGCTCTGTATTACCTCTTTTATATTCAATAATGACGTAATGAGTTTTGTTTAAGATTTTTCTTTTAAAGAAAGTTTTTTTACTGTAGATTGAGAAAATAACGCGAGGATTATAAATAGTTTAAGCATAGCTTGTCAAATTAATCACAGATGTATTATGCAAACAAACTGTATAAACTGCAACACGCAGTTCGCTGGCAATTATTGCAGCAATTTACGCTAGTCGGCAAAAGTACATAGAATAGATTTCATTACCTTATGGAAGATCTAGAGCACAGTATTCTGCATTAGAACAAAGGTAACGTTTATTCGTTGAGGTGTTTGTATTCAACACCTGTAAATGAAACGTACATGCCGCTAACTTTGAGAAATCGACTTAGCAGTTCAAATTTTCTCAATCAAAAAACAGTACTGCAAACCACTTTATAAATGAAAAAAAATTTGTTAATTAATTTTATTATCGTAATATTGCGATATAAATACAAAGCAAATGGGTGTTACTAAGACCGAAATATTTACCGAAGAACAGAACCATTTAGCCGTTACTTTAAAAGCATTGGCTCATCCAGCCCGCATAGCTATCCTACAATGCATCATAAAGCAGAATGCCTGTATCTGTAATGATCTGGTGGAAGAGTTAGGATTGGCACAGGCTACCATTTCACAGCATTTGAAAGAACTAAAAAACATTGGGATCATCAAAGGAAATATTGAAGGAACTAGTGTATGTTATTGCATTGATGAGAATGTTTGGCAGCAGCTTAAAAAAGAGCTTAATATTTTCTTTGTGGATAATGTGGGCATAGAGAAATGCTGTTGAGCATTTTTTTTTAAAATATTTATCGTAATAAAGCAATATAACAATTAAATAAAAAATGAACTATCAAAAATCAAAGAAATCTTACCATCATTAGATAATGTTGAATTTCAATTAGAAAGCGGAACATTTGTGCCGGAGCATTTCCACGTTACAGAAATAGGCGTTATTACAAAACACTTTATTGATTGCGGCGGAACTATCCGAAATGAAAAAGTTGTCAATTTCCAATTATGGAATGCCAACGACTTTGACCACCGATTAAAGCCAACCAGATTATTAAGCATTATCAAACTATCTGAAGAAAAATTGGGGATTGAGGATGCCGAAATAGAAGTAGAATACCAGAGCGAAACAATTGGCAAATACGATTTGGATTTTAACGGAAAAACATTTGTGCTAAAAAATAAAATTACGGCTTGTTTGGCAGAAGATGCTTGCGGCATTCCATCAGAAAAACAAAAGAAAAAATTAATAGAATTGAACGTAAATCAAACCAATAATTGCACACCAGGTGGATGCTGCTGTTAATTAACACAACACAATCAAAATGTATACAAATTTAGTCGAAACAATAGAGCAAGTACAAAAGCAAAACATCAGCGAGGAACGTAAAACCATATTACAACCGTTGATAGATTTCGTACAGCAAAAAGTGGCTAATAAACAAGAAATAAGTCTCAATTTTATTTGCACACACAATTCACGCAGAAGCCATTTATCGCAGATTTGGGCACAGGTAGCCAGTGCATACTTCAATATCCCGAATGTACATTGCTATTCGGGCGGTACAGAAGAAACAGCACTATTTCCAAAAGTATCAGAAACATTGACTAATCAGGGTTTTAGCATCTTCAAAATTGCAGACAACAATAATCCTGTATATGCCATAAAATACAGCGATAATGCTTTACCTGTAATTGGTTTTTCCAAAAAATATGATAGCCCTTTCAATCCTATATCGGCATTTGCAGCTATTATGACCTGCTCGCAGGCAGACAGTGGATGCCCTTTCATTGCAGGAGCAGAAAAACGAATACCTATCACATTTGAAGACCCTAAAATTTCAGACAATACACCGGAGCAATCAAAAGTGTATACAGAAAAAAGTTTACAGATAGCAGGCGAAATGTTTTATATCTTTTCAAAAATCAGCCGATAACCCATGCAACCAAAACTAAAATTCCTTGACCGTTACCTGACCTTATGGATATTCCTTGCCATGGCATTAGGAGTAGGTTTGGGTTATTTTTTTCCCAATATCCCTAATGTAACAGACAGCTTATCGGTAGGTACGACAAATATTCCTTTAGCAATAGGTCTGATACTGATGATGTATCCGCCATTGGCAAAAGTGGATTATACATTACTACCCAAAGCATTTAAGGATAAAAAAGTAATCGGCATATCGCTATTGCTGAATTGGGTAATTGGTACACTATTGATGTTCGGATTAGCCATTTTGTTTTTACGTAACGAACCCGATTATATGGCAGGCTTGATAATGATAGGTTTGGCAAGATGTATCGCAATGGTTATTGTATGGAGCGACTTGGCAAAAGCAAACCGAGAATATACCGCTATGTTAGTGGCTTTAAACAGTATTTTTCAGATAGTTTCTTACAGCTTCTTGGTTTGGTTCTTTATCAATGTATTGCCGAATGAATTAGGATTAGCTACCTTCAACGTAAGTGTGTCGATGAAAGAAGTAACCGAAAGTGTATTGATATACTTAGGAATTCCTTTTTTGGCAGGATTTATAAGTCGTTATGTATTGGTAAAATCAAAGGGTATAGAATGGTATAACAGAACATTCGTACCCAAAATATCGCCCATTACATTATATGCTTTACTGTTTACAATAGTATTGATGTTCAGCTTGAAAGGTGATCAAATAGTAGAGTTGCCAGTGGATGTAATAAAAGTAGCCATACCCTTAATCATCTATTTTGTATTGATGTTTTTTGTAAGCTTCTTTATAAGCAAATCTTTGAAATTGCCTTACGACAAAAACGCTTCTATCGCATTTACTGCCACAGGAAACAATTTTGAATTGGCAATCGCCGTAGCTATAGCGGTTTTCGGTATTCATTCACCACAGGCATTTGTTGGCGTTATCGGTCCACTGGTTGAGGTTCCTGTTCTGATACTTTTGGTTAGGGCAAGTTTGTGGTTAAAAAAGAGATATTATAGCTAATTTTATAAAGACAATATAGAAGTTCCAGCAAATTGAAAAACGCTATTTCCATAAAAACCAAAATTGAAGCAGCAGCTTTATTAAAAGTTGCACCGTTCCGGAAAGAAATTCGCAAGACCGAACCGCACAAACACAACAGCTATTTTGAAATTATTTATTTAAGAGAAGGAAACGGATTTCATACCATCGATCATACTTTATTTTCAATAAAGCCACCCACCTTATTTATTGTCCGAAAAGAACAGGTGCATCATTGGGATATGAAAGATACACCAGACGGTTTTGTACTGCTTTTAAAGAAGGGATTTCTCGACCAATCGATGGACAGTGAGTTGAAAAGTCTTTTATCCAAATTAAGCAAATTAAGTTGTATCCATCTGAAAGAAACAGAAAGTATAGATACTATATTTCAACTGCTCACTACAGAGGAAGACTTTATCGTTACCGAAGGATTATTGAAAGCACTATTTGCAAAAATATTGATTGCGACAAAACCTTTAATAGGTAAAACAAGTAAGACCGATGATCTCATTGCCATATTCAGGGAATTGCTCAATCAAACAAATGACCTGCAAAACAATGTTGCTCATTATGCAGAAAAACTTCACACTACACCACAAAACCTCAATGCAATTTGTCGTAAAACACTAGACCAGTCCGCTACGGAAGTAATTGCCGAGCATATCATCAGCGAGGCAAAAAGGCAATTAATTTATACAGTAGCGAGCGTTTCTGAAATTGCCTATAGTTTAAATTTTAGTGACACATCCCATTTTGTAAAATATTTTAAACGCCACACTAGTGTTACCCCGCTTACATTCCGTAATACCTAAAAGCTACCGTGACATTTTCAAATATACCGCATGAGTGTACTTTGTTGTATGAAATTTGCTATTAAATTGAGATAACAAACGAGCAAATCGCTTTTATGGAGCTAAAACGAACAGATAAATTCAAGATCAACCATACTTATTCGCCTAATGGTAGGAGCTGTATTCCTTTCAGAAGGCTTTCAGAAATTTTTATTTGAAGACACTTTAGGTGCAGGACGATTTGATAAAATCGGGTTGCCTTCGTCTGAATTTTTAGGAGCTTTTGCTGGCAGTATTGAAATTGCTTGCGGATTGCTAATTCTCATTGGATTACTAACAAGACTAGTAAGTATCCCGCTTATAGTTGGGAAATGATTCATGGAAGCCGTACAGACTGGGCGATGCTTTTGGGAATGTCTTTATATTGATAAAAGGTGGAGGTCGTTGGTCGGCTGACAAAATATTGACAAACAAATGGAGCATAAAAGAAAGCTAAAAGAAATAGCAAAAGTTTTTGGTAAATTAGGTATCATTGGATTTGGTGGTCCCGCAGCACATATTGCCATGATGCGGGATGAAGTAGTGATCAAACGAAAGTGGATGAACGAACAGCATTTTTTGGATCTGCTGGGTGCTACCAACCTTATTCCAGGACCTAACAGCACGGAAATGGCTATTCATATTGGATATGATAAAGGCGGTTGGAAAGGATTGATAATAGCAGGTTTATGCTTTATTCTCCCTGCCGTAATTATCACTGGAATTTTCGCATATTTATATAATATTTACGGACAGCTACCCGAAATACAACCATTTATCTATGGTATCAAACCTGCTATAATAGCCATTATTCTGGCAGCAATTTATCCTTTGGCAAAACAATCTGTCAAGTCTATAAATTTAGGTTTCATCGGTATTACTGTTTTGTTAGCGGCAGTGTTTGGAGTTAATGAAATTTATTTAATGTTTGGTGCAGGTTTGTTAGCATTTGTATTGCACACGGTTCAGAACAGACAAAATGATACTTTTCAAAGTATTGGTCCGCTTACCTTTCTTCAAATTACACAGACAACTTTTTGGACAGCGACAAATGCCAAACTGTTTTGGACATTTCTTAAAATTGGCTCCATACTTTATGGGAGCGGATATGTGCTATTTGCCTTTTTAGATACAGAATTGGTAGCAACAGGTCTGCTCACAAGACAGCAATTGATGGATGCTATTGCAGTAGGCCAGTTCACGCCTGGCCCCGTTTTTTCATCGGTAACGTTTATCGGCTTTCAAATCAATGGGCTTTCCGGTGCTTTTATTTCAACCATAGCTATTTTTCTTCCCTCATTTGTTTTTGTGGCACTGCTTAATCCGTTAATGAAAAAGCTACGCAATTCTAAAGGATTATCATCCTTTTTAGATGCCGTGAATGTAGCATCGGTAGCCATAATCATAGCAGTGTGCTACGAAATGGGTAAAGAAACCATTACAGACTGGCGGACGATTTTAATTGCAGTTTTGAGCATTGCAATAACTTTTGGATACAAAAAATTAAATAGTGCTGTTGTAGTTTTGGGTGGTTCATTGCTGGGGTACCTGTTATTTCAAATTTAATTGTGTTAACAGCTACTACAGGTTATAACTTTTTCCAAGAGTAAATAGTGTAAATCTGATTATATTTTATAGATTTGTATTAACAAAAGGAAATGGTGTTCTTCCTTACCCAACCGCTGTAAAAAAGCTGATGACGCCTGATTAAATTAAATGTAAAACATTTTAATCAGGTATATTATGTCAAAAAATCAGCGTTCCCCTCGTAAAACAGCATCACTTCAATTCAAAATATTTTTCAGGAAATATCCGGCACTCCCGTATGTGTTAAAATGGCTTTGTATCAGTTTAGTTGTAGGGCTTACCGTCGGTTCAGCATCGGCGGGATTTCTGATTTCGCTGGATTGGGCAACAAATTTCAGAGAAAACCACCAATGGCTCATTGCATTGCTTCCTATTGGTGGTCTGCTTATTGGTCTTTTGTACTATTATTACGGTAAAGATGCCGAAGCCGGAAATAACCTTTTGATAGACACCATACACGAACCGCAGAAAGTAATCCCGTTCCATATGGCTCCGTTTGTTTATTTGGGAACGATAGTCACACATTTTTTCGGCGGTTCAGCAGGACGTGAAGGAACAGCTTTACAGATGGCAGGAGCCATTGCAGACCAATTCAGCAAACCTTTCAGGCTTTCTTCTTCAGATCGTACTATACTTATTATTTCTGCTATTGCGGCAGGTTTCGGATCTGTTTTCGGAACACCGTTAGCCGGAGCAGTCTTTGGGCTGGAAGTTTTTCTTATTGGTCGTATCCGTTATAATGCTATATTCCCAGCTTTTGCTTCAGCCATTTTTGCCGATTGGATTACCCATCTATGGCAGTCGAAGCATACTCATTATCATATCAGCATTTTGCCCGAACTCGACTTTTTGCCAGTTCTATACAGTATTATAGCTGGTGTCTTATTCGGTCTCTGTGCGGCGTGTTTCAGTAAAGTCATTCACTGGACAGCAGGTCAATTTAAAAAACACATAACCTTCCCGCCAATGCGCCCTTTTGCGGGCGGTATTATTGTCGCATTGGCTGTGCTGGCTATTGGCACTACTAAATATATCGGATTAGGCATTCCTGTCATTGTGCAGTCTTTCGAAGTGCAATTGCCTCCGTATGATTTTGCTGTGAAAATGGCTTTTACTATAGTAACACTTGCGGCAGGCTTTAAGGGCGGCGAGGTTACCCCCTTGTTCTTTATCGGTGCGGCACTGGGCAGTGCCCTGTCTTTAGTCATTCCATTACCGGTAGGGCTATTGGCGGGTATGGGATTTGTTGCCGTGTTTGCCGGAGCTACCAATACTCCGCTTGCCTGTATGCTGATGGGAATTGAGCTTTTTGGAGCAGAAAGTGGTATTTATATGGCCATTGCCTGCGTGGTGTCCTATATTTTTTCAGGACATAACAGTATCTATGGCAGACAGAAAATTGGCGAACCCAAACAAGCCCGTTTTAGCAATTATTCAGACAAGATCATTTCCAACCTAAAATAAAAATTCAAAGTAGTATGGAACTGAACCAATTATTAAGTATTCATTTCAAATATGGTCAAAATTCCAGAAAATTTTCAATCTTGTAAAAGCTGTGCAATAATAAATTAAGTACTCAATTACTTAAAACTGCGAAAGAGCAGAAAATACATCAGGCAAATATTTTTATGCCAATGCAGGGTATATGGGTAATGGGAATATTGTATATAATCTATCGGAACTGCCGCCAACCTAAAAACACAGTATGCCTTGAACTGATAGGTAAGGAACTAAAATTACAAACCTTTTTGAAAGACAATGACTCAAATCAATGTGGAAGCTTATCCCTCAAAAAACCGTAGAACCAGGTACCTGCAACAGCACTTAATAAAGTGATAGCAATAACGGTAGCACCCGTACCGATTTGTGCGAACAATGGACCGGGACATGCTCCTGTTAATGCCCAACCTAAACCGAAAATCAATCCGCCGTATATCTGACCTTTATTAAATTTCTTTGGACTGATAACTATTTTTTCCCCATGAATGGTTTTAATATTGAATTTCTTAATTAGAAAAACAGAAATCATTCCTACTATAACCGCACTTCCAATTACACCGTACATATGGAACGCTTGTATGCGGAACATTTCCTGTATACGGAACCAGCTGATTACTTCGGCTTTTACAAACACAATACCGAATAAAATCCCTACAATTAGGTATTTTAAATTATTATATGGTTTCTGTTGCAGACTTCTTTCGGTTTTGCAGTGAGAAGAGAAGTCTGTTATTTGTAAATCAGTATATTTATTTTTACGCATACTTATAATATTAAAGTGAAAGAATAATTGGTAAAATCAGGTTTGCCATAATAAAACCGCCAACCATAAAGCTGATAGTTGCCACCAATGACGGCCATTGCAGGTTAGACAGTCCCATAATGGCGTGTCCGCTGGTACATCCGCCGGCGTAACGGGTTTCAAAACCTACTAAAAATCCACCAATAACCATCACGATAAATCCTTTTAAAGTAAACAATGTTTCCCAGTTCATAATATCTATCGGAACTAGATTACTGTAGTTGGTAATTCCGTAGCTACCCAGTTCTTCAGCTAAGTTTGCATTTATTGCAATGGGATTGGGATCTGTAATAAAGCTAACTGCAATAATTCCTCCAAAAAAAATACCTGCCACGAATAATAAATTCCATACTTCTTTTTTCCAATCATATTTAAAGAACGAAATATTAGCAGGCAGGCAGGCAGCACATATATGGCGTAGCGAAGAGCTTATTCCGAAAGATTTATTTCCTAAAATGAGAAGTGTGGGAACTGTTAGTCCTATTAGCGGACCTGCAATGTACCAAGGCCACGGATTTTTTATAATTTCAATCATATTTATTATTTTAACTTGTTAGATACTTGTTTTACTAAGGCACACAAAATTAGTTTTGGGAACACTTGTTTTTAAGATGGCATTAAAACCGCCCGAAATTTCTGTAAAATTATCAAATCCTCGGGATTTTAAAATACTTGCAGCAATCATACTGCGGTAACCGCCTGTACAATGCAGGTAAAAATGTTCTTTTGGGTCTATTGTACCAATCCAATTGTTTATGTATGCTAAAGGTTTACTGTATGATTCTGCAATATGCTCGGCTGCATATTCACTTTCTTTACGGACATCTATAACAGTGGTTTTGCCAATTTTAAATTCCCTGGAAAACTGATCGGCAGTAATACTCTGTATCGTATCTGATTGTTCTCCCGAACGTTCCCATGTGTCGTAGCCACCTTCTAAGTATCCCAATACATTGTCAAAACCTACTCGGCTGATACGTGTGACGGTTTCTTCCTGCTTATTTGTATCGGTAACCAATAAAATTGACTGTTGTACATCTGCTATTAGAGCACCCACCCATGGAGCAAAATCTCCATTTAAACCAATGTTGATTGCTTGTGGGATAAATCCTTTGGCAAAATCGGTATTGTCGCGCGTATCTAAGATTAACGCACCTGTTTGCTGCACTACTTCTTTAAATTCGCTTATGTTTAAAGGCTTTAAGCCTGTTTTAAGAATTTCATCAAAACTGTGATATCCTTTTTTGTTCATCAATACGTTCATTCCAAAGTAGGGTGGTGGGGGCAATAATCCTTTGGTAACTTCTTTAATAAAAGCTTCTTTGTTTGGTTGGTTTAGGGCGTAGTTGGTCTTTTTTTGATTGCCAAGCGTGTCAGCTGTTTCTTTCATCATGTTTTTCCCACATGCCGAACCCGCTCCGTGGGCAGGATACACGATGATGTCATCGGGTAACGGTATAATTTTGTTGTAAAGGCTTTCATAAAGCATGCCGGCTAATTCTTCCTGAGTTCTGTTAGCTGCTTTTTGCGCAAGATCAGGTCTGCCTACATCTCCTAAAAACAACGTGTCGCCACTAAAAAGAGCAACTTCCTTACCATTTTCGTCACTAAGTAAAAAGCAAGAACTTTCCATGGTATGACCAGGAGTGTGTAACACTTTTATTTTAATGTTTCCTATTTCAAAAACCTGGTCATCTTTCGCTATTATGGCTTCAAATCCTGGATCTGCAGTAGGTCCGTAAACAATAGCTGCATTTGTTTTTTTGCTTAGATCCAAATGTCCGCTAACAAAGTCTGCATGAAAATGTGTTTCAAAAATATATTTAAGTTTTACACCGTCTTTTTCCAAGCGGTCAGTATATGGTGTAGTGTCACGCAGCGGGTCAATGATCGCTGTTTCGCCTTTAGAAGTTATGTAATAGGCACCTTGTGCTAGACAGCCTGTATAGATTTGTTCTATTTTCATGATTTGAATATTTTTCAACAAATTTATATTACCGTTTTCAGCTGTACAGTTACTTTTGTTACATAACGGGAATTATTCGTTGAGGTACTCTAATTTATAATCTCCTATATGCTTCCGGCTTTTTGAAATACTTTTCTTCTGTTTAAAGAAATTGTAAATTCCTATAATTAATAAGATTGCTGCAACACTTACAAATACAGTTTCTATTACAACTCCGTATTTTATAGTAGTAAGGTTATTTATGCTGATACCTGCTACCAGAAAATACATCGAAGTACGCAAAAATGCCAGAAAAGTTGACTGGTTTGCAAGTATGGTACGTTCTAATGCTAAATTTTCACGTAAAATTAAATCTTTGTTCATATTTAAGTTGTTTTGCCAAAAGTAGATCAATAAATAAATGTACTGCGCTACTTTGGTTACATAAGGATTATTTTGTTACGTCCGAGCTTTACTCTTTTTTCTTCTTCCAACTGTTTCAGTAAGCGGGAAACTACTACCCGGGCAGTACCCAATTCGTTGGCTAACTGTTCATGAGTAATTAAAATGGTTTCAGATTTTAAAAGTTCAGATTTCTTGTTTAAAAGGTTCAACAGCCGCTCATCAACTTTTTTAAATGCTATGGCGTTCAGAATTTCCAGCAGCTCCTCAAAACGTTTATGATACAGGCGGAAGATGTAGTCTAACCATTGTGGATATTCCTTAATAAAAAGAGATACTTTGTCAATAGGTAAAAACAATATTTCAGCATCTTCTTCAACTTCTGCTTTTACCTTGCTGGTTTCGTTATGTAACCCTCCAAGAAACGACATAATGCAGCTTTCACCGGTTTTAATGTAATAGAGCAGAATTTCCCTGCCGTCTTCTTCAGTACGCAGTACTTTCATGGAGCCTTTAACCACTATGGGGATAGATCCTATATGTGCACTTTCGTTAAGTATGGTGGTGCCTGCTTTAAAATGCTTCTCAATACTGTGTTCTTGTAATTTTTCTACAAGTTCGGGCGAAGTTTTAAATTCTGCAATTTCATTTAGTTCCATAGGATATTTTTAGATTCTTTTGGTTAGACTAATCAAATTTACAACTATAATTTAAAGCGCGTAAATATAGCGTTCAATACAAACTCGGCTCTTTTTTCAATAGTAGTTTTTGGAACTTCAATAATTTCATATCTAAACTTTAAATAGGTTGCCTTCATCTTTTCAAAGGTATAAACAGCTTCTTCCCAAGTTTGTTTTCGTTCGCTATCTGTTTCATATATTTCTTCCCACGGTGGCAGTATAAAAACCTTGCTCTGATAAGGATGCAAGCTTGCCGTCGTAAGTAATTCATCCGATATAGGTATATTTTCCATCTGCATGTAGCAGATAGTATCCAATATCCCCCGATCAAAAAATACAGAATTGGAAGTACCTTCATTAATTGTACGCTTGTAAGTTTCAACTGATGCTTGAAGCATTAACTCTGAATATAATGCCTTATTTTTCCAAGGCAGTCCTTCACCGCTTATCCTCATCTGTTCCCTGATAATTTGTCTGGCATCTTCAGGAACTGTTTCATAACCTTGCCTGTTTAACTCATTTAATAGTAGGGTTTTCCCAACGCCTGGACCGCCTGTAATTATAAATAGATTTTTTGGTTTCATTCCTTCGACTAGATAAATTTCGTACGTTTCTTATTTTCGCTTGAATAAAATATCAGGTTACAGAAAGTAAAATGTATAAAACATTTACAATACTAGAAAAATATCAATCAAATAAGCTGTTCCAATTGATTAAAAACAGAAACTAAAGATTTACCCTATTCCGTTAGTCGGTATTCAACGTTTATTGGTTTTTCTTTAACAATAATCCGTTCTAATAATCCTTCATTTACTAAGTCTCGTAAGGCAATTGTAATAGACTGTTTGTTAGAATTAGGAAGTTCTTTAAGCAATAAGCTAAAACGTAACGAAGAGTTTAAAGCCAAACGGAATATCTCAGGCTTCCATTTACCTGACAACGATTTTAAAAGAGCACTTGCAGGGCAGGTTTCTTCCTTGTGATTTTCCATAACTGATATTTTAATGATCTACCCTTTACAAATATAGTTAAATGATATCCAATATTTCAAGAATTTAAATACTTGTCAATTTTTTCTGACCTATTGTGTGGTTAGGTTTAATTTAGGATTTTTGCTTAATAATAATAAAATAAAAAATATGCATCAAAATAAACTGTCACAATTAAGTTTAGAAAAGTTGATAAAAAGAAGAGATCTTTTAAAAGGAATTTCTATTGGTTTGGGAATTGTATTTATCTTGGGTATTTCATTGATTATCTATATTGTTACAAACGATGATTTTAAACGTATCCCATTCGCAGCATTTATCCCTATTTTTGCACTTCCGGCAACCAGCGCACCTTTACTTGCTAATTTAAGTTCATTAAATAAAGAAATCAAGTCAAGAAACATAAAATAAATTTGTAATTGTCTCATATTGATATTTACCTGTATTATAAAAATATTAATACTCTATTTTTAATTAAATAAAAAGTACTATTCAGCACAAAATGCTAACTAATGTTATTAATTATTATAATCATATTGCTGCAAAGTGCAGTCTTTAAATTAATAGCCCGCCAAACTATCGAAGCATCGTAGCAGGGTTGCTGGGCCAGTAGTTGTTGAGTTTATCGAAACATCGACGCATAGAAGCATGGTTGTTTGCAAATGTTGACTATAAGTGCTTAAATTGTTTGCGCTATTATTCCCAATTATTTATTTCATCTAATTTTATTTCGTATCTGTCGATTTTTCCACTAGCCGGAGATTCTTTTTCAAAAATTATAGTACCATGATCGAACTTAACAGGTTTTATGAAACCTTTTCCAGCCTTTGAGATCCTTGCGTATTTACCTGTTTCGAGATCAATCAAATTCAATGCAGTTATCGTACCTTTTCTATTGTCAATAGTCAACCATTCTTGAAATGCTAAAAATGTTGAATCCGGATGCCATTTAAATTTATGTCCGAACATTCTATTGATAATTAATTGCCCGTCTAGTTTTATTTTGTAATAGATGGGATCAAATCTAATTTCGCCTTCGAAAATAAAGTGAGTGTGTTTTGTCTTGAGAATTATATGCTCCTTTTTTTACTATTTCCATTTATTGTTACATTCTTTACTGTATGTAAAAAGTACAAGCAATGTTCTGCGGATTGACTATGAGACGTATCTTTTAATGCTTCGTTATACATGTAAGCAAAAATTTACTTTGCAATGATTGTCTAAAAAATCAATCTCTACAGATAGAATATATTTTTAGTTGTTCACTTGCACTCGCTGAAGGTGGTTCACTTTGAGCCGTTGACTTATGCTCACTTTAATCCGCTGTAGGTGGTATACTATAGCCATTTTTGGTCATAAGAACCGATATATTAAAACAGATACCTCAAAAGAAACTTCAACTGATCTTGAAACTATTGAAGAAAGAAAACGAAAATCCTGTAATTTTCTGTAATTATTGCATCGGTTATTCTTGTTTGTTTCGTATATTTAATAAACAGATATTTAAAAAAGTCGAACTAACAAAAGGAGGGGCGGTATCTACAGAAAAGCAACCAATTTCGGTTGCTTTTTGTTTTACTTTTTAATTAACTTCTTAACCACTACACCTTGATCGGTTTGTAAGTGAAGTGTATATGTACCACTTGCCAAGTTTTCTATATTCAATTGTATATCTGGTTTGTTAAATGCTTGTGTATTTATCTCTTTGCCACTAATGTTATAAACCGTAACGTGTTTTACCAATATATTTTCGTTATTTGTTATATTAACCAAATTTGTTGCAGGGTTTGGGAACAAATTAAACTGGTTAGATAATTGCTCGTTGACACTTAAAATATATGTGGGTAACGTTTGCAATGCTGATAGTTCAATATTATCATATTTAAAAGCAGATTGTGAGTTTAAACCAGTTGTGTTAAGATATAATTTTACTGGCTGAAAGTTATGTGTAAAAGTTGTAGAATAAAAAATATTTAGCGTAGGTATGTAATAATAGACTTTATTTGTGTTAAAATCGATATACATTTCTGAAATAATCCAAATTGCATGCGGAAAAGGAGTTGTATTATTTTTTAGCATGCTTGTATTGATGTTACCATTTACATTAGAAACGTTTAGTGCAGATATTTGGTTTACGAGAGCATTAAAATTTATCGCCATTATAATGCTGTTAACTGCCTTATCTGCTACCCCTACTGCTGACAAGAAATTATCAATTCCATAGCATTCATATTTAAATTTTAAAACATTATTTCCAGTGGCTCGGTTACTCCACAATGACTCTATATCTTTATTTATACTTACATTATTACCGGATGTTGTGTTATTTGATGACACAATTAAAACTTTACCCTTTCCCGTTTCGGGGGTAACCATTGCCTTGCCAGTTGAATTGACACCTCTTCCAGTAACCCAACCGCCTTGGCCTGGAGTAGTATTATCATACTTTGAATTCAAATCTCCATTAGCATAAGTATCGAAATTTTCTGTAAGCAAAACTTGTGCATTAACAAAATGTCCAATTAAAAGGCATATCAATATAAAAAAGGTATTTTTTTTCATAATTTATTCAATTTAATTTTAAAGGTAACAAATTTTAAAACATGGATTATTGTTTTTTTAATAAATAATTATTCACTTACAAATGAAATAATTTTTAATGCCACACGCTTTGGTACGGTATTAATTTGATAAAATATTAATAACAATTCAATAGACAAAATAATTTGTAAAAAGTAGTAAGAATTATCTTCACAATCTAATATTAAAATTATAAAAATCAAATAATTCATTATTGCTCTGATAGGATTGTTCGCACTCATCTGGTATGGAGAGATGCTTATCAGTATGGTGATAGAATGCAGGAAACTGAAACTGATGTGTAGAATGATTCTGGCGGAATGTATACATTTGGCGCTGATGGTCTTTGGCTCCGCCTCCATACACTGTGTCAGGTGTCCCAACGGACATCTACGATACTATTTTAGGACAAAAGAAGATCTTCTGCTTGCAGTTTTTGATAAGATGAATTACGAAATTCTGCGTATATCAGAACAACAGACTGATAATGCAGAGATGCTGCAGAACTTAAGGGATAAGCTTATTGCTGCTTTTTCTGTCATGGCAAATTACAGCTTTTTTTTTACCGAAACACCCGGTACCTATCAACAATTTCCTAAACTGTCAGCTGTTTACACCGAACTGTTAAAAAGCAGAAAGGAACTTTTTATAACACTTTTTCAGCATCTTAAGATCGAAGGATTCTTCAATGATTCTTTTTCTGACGAGCTGCAACAGAAAGCTTTCTACAGTATATTTATAATATCAGACTCTTGGATTAGATTCTATAAAATTATTAATAATACGAAGCCTGATAACGAAGCGGTAGCGTTTCATGCCGATATTACACTAAGCATGCTTCTGCCATATATTAAAACCTGATTTAGACTGCCACTTGAAAAGTTGTAATATATAGGGAATAGCTAAAAAGCCATGGCACAACTCTCGTAATTCAAGAGCCCTCCGGTTAGTAATCCTGTCTAACTGCCCTTCCTCTAATAAAAAATCTAGTACTAAAATCCATACAAATCAGAAACGGTATGAAACTTTTGAGCGAGTGTTGAATAACTGAGTGAAGCGTAAGCTGATCGGCTGGTCGGTGAGCCTGTGGTTGCCGAGCCCGTCGAAGTATCGAACTATCGAAGCATCGAAGTATAGTAGTTCGCACGGATTGATTTTAATGGATCAAATATAGATAAAGTTTGATAATGATATCAGTTCGTTTGATAATAAGAATTAATTCGATTAAGACAAAGAAAGCAGCTGAAATTGAGGTGTAACTAGCTGCTCAGAATACACAAAGAAATAAATAAAAAAGATAAATAAAAAAGCGAGATTACTGTAAACCTCACTTTTTTATTTCATTATTCTAACTGTTTTTTTCATTGTAGATTAAATATAAATCATTAACTATTCTTGATAATTTTTCATCAGGATTATTTCTTCGAATTATATCAACAATGTAGTTTAATTTAGTAAGATAAACATAATCAATCAATTCATATAATTCATATTCCTGATCTTCTGTCATTTTAGTTAATTGACCTGAACGGTATATATTTGCAAATTGATGTATAGTATTTGCTATTTGTATATAATTTGCATGAGCAGCTAAATCTTTAATTTCTTCCAATGTCAGATCATAATTTTGATTTTTTTCTTTATAATATTGATACAGAAACAATGATATACCTTGTACTCCAATAAAATTGTATTTTTTCTCACTGCCGCAAATATTTTCCATAGAAGTGACTAACTTATTACCCACAAACGATACATTAAAATTATTTATATCGTCATTTAACATCATAACACTATCTTTTATACTTTGAAAATTAAAATCATTTATACTGGTTTCCTTTTGATTTTTTAATTCATCTTTTAAATCATCATTTGCCTTTTTCTGAATATAGAATGCTAGAAATGTCAAAAGTATAGCAGTAAATGTTAAAAGCGGAGTAGTTAAATTATTTAAAACATTCGTAAATGTCACAAATTCAGTAATTGTTACAGCACCAAAGGCTATAAAAAAAATACAAATTATTAGAATTAATGCGAGAAAAAGAGCAATAACAATGACAGCTCTCTTTGTTTCGTCAATGATGTTTTTCATATTTATTGGTTTTTTAATATTCCTATTTCTTTCAGAGAATATTTTTTCTGCTAAATTATATATACTGTCAAAAAGCGCTGAAAGTTTCTCCAGTTATTTTCGGTTGTTTAATGTAAAGTTTTTATACTCTTTAATAAAATATTCCCCGCATAGTATATGGCAATACTTACCGTACGGTCCTATCTCTCTTCTAAAGACCAAAACTATATATATGATAATTTATTCAAAGTAACTTAATTCATTTTTTAATATTTTCTCAATTTCCATCTTAATTGGAATAAGTTTATTTCTAATATCATCGTACGAACTGTATGCATTTTGGTAAAATTCAGTAAGTGGTTTGGTTTTTAGATTTTCAAAAAAATTAAATAAATTTGTACTTATATAACTTTGGTTAGAGACCTCAATAAAATTTGCTATATTTTGAACAATACTTTCATCTAAATATATTTTTTTATTATCGAAGTATACAAGTAATTTATTTTGAGAACTCATTAATTCCTTAAAATATTTATCTCTGTATTCTTCAAATTTTGCCGCATCTTTCGTGTATGTATTCGGATTGCAAAATACTGTCAGATTAACAAAATATTTATTTAATAAACTGTAGAGTTCTTCATAGACTTCAAATTTCTTTTCATGAAATTTTGAAAATTTAAAGTTGTCCTTTTCTCGTTGAGAAGTAAGAGTCGATTGAAGTGTAGCTAAGTCCGTAGAGAATTGATTCTTCAGTTTTTCACTTTCATTTAACAAAATGCTTTTCCATTTTTCTTTTAAGAGACCATTGAAAATAAACCCTACAATGACTCCAACTAAGCCTATTAGTAAATCCTTTTCCATTAGAGATTATTTTAACAATGGTTTTCCCATAGATTCTAACTTTTTATTCAATTCATTTCGTCTTTCTTCCAACTTTCTTGGTTGGATAAATGTAAAATCAAATAATGTATCAATAACTTCAATTAACCACTCTGCTTCTCCTTTTTCAACAGGAACTATTTCGCCAGCTGTTTTAGTTTTAGATGGGTGCGCTGCATAGTTACCTATCACCCGAACTGCATCTATCGCACCGCTTATATGACTTGGTATTCCTGGTAATTGTATAAATGCATCAATTTCTTTATCCAATGTACGCTCTTTTATATTGAACTCGTTATTTAAAATATTTTGTAATAATCTCCTACACATAGCAGCTGCAGATTTTGGACTGACACCAATGACATTACAAGCTTCTTCATACTCCTCATAATAAGTTTCTGGTATAAATTCGTTATTAGTTATCTTTGAATTTTTTGGATAAATTAATTTTGTATCAACTATATCATTTACATAATATTCATCCTCATATTGACCCTCAGCAACCAAACCTAAAGTGAGTGTTACAACAAGTTTTTTGCAGTTGGGACAATCACAGTAATTTAAGTTTTTTCCTGTTTTTAATTGTGTATTTACTTCTAAAGCTTCGGTATGTAACCACTCAAATCTAACTACAGTTGAACAATGAGGACATTTATTAATATTCATATAAATGTTTTATTAACAATATTACAAAAAAAAAATGGACACCGTTTAAAGTATCCTTTTTCATGCTATTTTATTCCATTTGGTATTTCATGACGACTCAAAAAGCTTTGATGCAGTATTTATTATTACTTCTATTTATAAGAGTATTAGTAATATTTGTTGAAATGTGCGTATTAATAGAAAAAAAGAAGCTAAGTAATTAAACTTAGCTTCTAGAATAATGATAACTGACCAGGATATGACCTGCAATGTTGAGTTACATTTTCTAAACGTCCGTAACGGATTCTAGTATAGGCTCTAACAAAAACTGGTCTAAGGCCAGCACAAACAATACATGCTTTCATGTTTAATGATTTAAAAATTAATAAGCTTTAATTTTAAATCGACATGAGTACCCGTATTGCATTGCAAATATAAGTATATTACCTAAATATATAAGAAATTGTTTATAACTTAACTAATGTTTTTAATATCATTATATAATTTTATCAAATGGTGAACAGACATATCTATCAGCGGTTCATACATGAACGAATTTAGATGAATGTTTTCAGGTGTCATCAAGTTAATCTTATCAATAAATTCTTTATTTATACTATTTGGGTAAGCTAATAGGTACTTATTTGATAAATCTCTAGTTTGATGATAACCTAGTTCATTTTTATCAAGTTCAGGTAATTTATCAAGCATATATTTTTCAGCTTTTAATCTACATGCAATTGCCAAAACTATTTTGTTTTCCAATATAATTTCATCTATTGGACATTCTTTGATAATGTCATCAGCGACACCGAATATAAATTCTAACAATTTTAAGTCATCAGTAAATTCAAAGCTTTTGCCATGTAACTTTGGTAACCTACTTTTATATACTTCGATTATTTCTTTAACAACAATATTTTCTGTAGTCTGTTTAATGTGTAAGCAATTTGTAAGGGTGATGTAATGATCACATTTACTTGAATCTGTATATTCAATAATATTACGTACGAATGGAATTAAACTGATAAACACTTTTGGGTTATTATGAGCTTCCTTTAAAAGCTCTTTAAAAATGGTTTGAGTATAATTACTAGATTTTAATGATATTTCTTTAGTATCGCTTTTTGAAACTACATAACAGTTCTTAAACAAAGCTAATCTTGAGGCAATAGTTCTATAAAAATCAAAATTGTGAGTTAATATTATCGATTTAAAGTTATCAGACTCGTGTAATTCTTTAATATATTCAATTATTGCGTATTTATTTTTATAATCGAATGAATCAGCAATGTCATCAAAAATTAGAAGGGTAGGAGTGTCTTGTAATTTTCTAGATTCTATTTCAAAAAGAAATTGTAATATAAAATATGCTCTTTGCTCACCTTTACTTAAAATTTTTAAAAGGTTTTCTTTAGTCTGTTTAACGTCATTTTCATTTTTATCTTTATATATAAATTCCAAGTTTGCAGTTTCTTGCTTTAATAGAACGTCTCGTTTATTAGCAATATTAACTTCAAAAGGAACATAAAATCTCGCATTGAATTTTTTGGTAATTTCTTGCCATAACTCAATTTCTTTGTTGGTTTCTTTAATAATGGCTTCTAACAGACTCTTTTTTTCTTCATATAATCTAGATAGTTCAGTTGCATCTTCTTTAATTTCTGATAGAAAATTTGTCCATACCTTCTTTTTAAAACCTTCAAAATCTTTTAACTCTACTAGTAAAGTATTATTTTCTTCTATAACTTTCTTAAATGTTCTTAGCTCAACATTGGCGCCTATAGCTTTATCAACTTTGTCGAATGCCGCTTTAAGTTTTACATCTGATAGTATTTTATCTAGTTCTTCTTGTACAAGTTTCTTTAATTCATCTGTATTTTTAATTTCAGTACCATCTTCCAAAACAAATTTATGTCCTGCATCAAAATAAGCATTATCTTCAATAGATTTTATAATTTCATTTACTTGTTGTGTACCAAAAGTATTATGTGAAATTTTAAATAGTTTTGATGATGATAGTATCGTATTGTAATTCTCTATATAATCGTCTAACAGAGTCTCGTTTTTTATCACAAATTCTTTTACCTTTCCTTTTGTGTCAAAAACATGGTTATATTTAAAAGGAACTTTTTCAAATTCATCCTTCAAAGTATCTATGTTGTTAGATAATATTTCATAAAAGTTATATGAATTATTTTGATTGAATGTTGAAACATATTCCCCTTCGCAATCAGAACTCGATGAGATGTGTTTTAACTTTTTTAAAAGTTCATCTTTTACTTTTTCTAATTCAATATATATTGCATCATATTGATCTTTTAGTTCTCTGGATGCAATGAATGATGTTATTTTGTTTGATGCATCAAAAGTAGAATCCTCTGCGTTGATTACTAAAATTTGCGCGTGCTCAATCGCATTTCCATCTACAAGTATATTGTATTTAGTTTTTTTTCCATGCACCAATTCTTGGGGTACGTTCTTTTTATCATTTTTAGAGATTAAATCAAATGTTTTGGCAAATGATGTTTTCATTGTTCCGTTAGGAGCATAGAGTAGGTATGAATTTAGTGTAGAAAAATCAAATTCATATTCAAATTTTCCAATTCCAAAACAATTTTCTAAGTCAATCGTAAGTTGTTTCATAAGTGTTATTTAATTATTTTATTTAATATTTAAGTTGCTTTTTAATTGAATTACATCATTTACTGTTATGTCACCTTTAGTTATTTTTGAATGACATGTAGGGCATAACATTAGTAAATTTATAAAATCATTGTTTGTTGGTTCTTCATCTATATGATGTATTTGGAAATGATCTACATCCTCATTTTTACAAAACGGACATTGGGAGTTGATCTCCTTTTGCAACAATGCTTTTGTTTTTTGAGGTATGGTTGTTCTTTTCTTTCCAGTACCACGTTTTTTCTCGAAAGTGTAAAAGTTGAATTCTGCACATCTCGAAAAATGTTGTGTTTTATAAACACGTTTTTTATTGTATTCTCGTTCTTTATCGTAATCACCATCCGTACAGGCTGTATTTTTAAATAAAAAATGTGATGATTCAAATAAATTTACCTCTGGACACATATCAGCCATATAAAAATTTGAATAACCTCCAATTTTAGAAGGAATTTCACCTTGTATTCTAATCTTTTTTTTATCAAAATCTGTTGGAACAACGCCATCATTAATTAACATTTCTAAAGGAGTTTCGCCTCTGGCATATTTTGAATAATCTGAATTTAAATAGATTGTACTAGCTCTCCTTTCACAATAATTAAGTATAGGACATCTCAAAGGTAAATTTTTGTCTTCACTGACTCTGTAATATTCTTCTTGATTCATTTTTTTCTGTTAATTGTAAAAATTATTATGTTTATACGTTAATTATAACTCGAAAATCCTTAATCCTCAACAGTAGTAGGTACTTGTTCAAGAAAAAAATCACTATCGTCTTTTAAACTTTCAATGTCATAATCAAATTCTTGTAATTTTAAACTACTTTTTATTACAAAATCAATACAGTATTGACAATTTTCTTTTGTCCACTTTCTTTTTCCCATAATTTGAGCTACAACATTTCCTCCCATCATTCTTGTAACAGATGGTGTTAAAGCATTAAATTTTGCATATTCTCTATAGTCAATACCAAAACTTGTTATTTTTACAGCTGTTTGTAAACCTTTAATTGACTCCGTAACGTTATCAACAAAACTTGAAATTTTTTTTAATTCATTTTCACGAGATAATCCTAGTGAGAAACTTGTCATAAATGTCATGTCTTTACCAAAAAAGAATGGAGATTTACCCCAATAATATTTATTGTTTTGATAGGCATGAAGTAACTCCTCAAATGCATAAGCTGAATTCTCAACACTATGTTCAACATTTCCTGAATTTAATGAATCTTGAGCTGATAAAAGGTAATCTTTTACTTTGGGGAAAGTGATTAATTCTATTAGCGTTAATTCTTCAAAATCTATATCGAATTGTTTTTTTGTATTCTGATCAAAAAAGTCTATACAATTAACTTTTGATATTTCAATTTCAGATTTTGCAGGAAGAAGTCCTTTGTGTTTAATGTTAACCCTCCGTGCATTTAAATTTCTCAATGATTCTTTCAAAGTTAGTTCCGGAATTACTTCCCAATAAGTAATAAAGCTAAATTTAGACGCATCAATTCCTTTATGTTCTGCTAATAGTTTTAAAAACATTTCTATACTATCATGAAAGCTAAGAATTGAGAAAACTGCTATGTTTTCATGTTGGTTTGATTGATCAATACCCAGTTTGAACAATTGTTTTATATGAGATAATCTATTAATAAGTATTTCCTTTGGAAGCATAGTATTATTATATTTTATTAAATAGTTTATATTTTTTTCTTATAAATATTTTTGCAGGGAATTTCTGTAAAGCAATCTTTCTATGTTATAAATTCCCTTACTTAATGATGCACCTTCATTCTATTCTCATTCCATTTATGTTATTATCTTTTAGATATTTTTTTAGTTCTGGATGTAGTTTATAAACTTTTTCATCTATGAAAATTTGTATAAAAGGTGCTAAAATATATTGACTGTCTTCAGGTGGTTGCATATTACATTCCAAATGGTCAATATAGTCAGTTGAAGATGTTAAAGACGAATCAATCATTAATAGTAATGATAAGAAAATCGATGAAATATATGTTACTCTAAAATTTACGTTTTTTAAATGCGTCTCTAAATTTTTATCATTTGCATTAATAAAGTTATATTTTGAAAATTGAATTCCATTATTATGAACGTAATTATTTAGGCGTATTCTTAAATTGTTCCAATATTCCTCAAGATTATATTCAATTAATATTTGGCTAATATTCTTGTTCTGTTTAAGAATTTTCATATAATTTTCAAATTCTAGTTTTTTTCTTTCTGACCTATTTAGATCAGAAACTGAATTTTTAAACCAACCGGTTAACGCTTTTTCATCATCTGTGAGTATTTCATTGTATTGAAGGTTTAAAAATGATTTTGTAAATTCCTCTGCATTATCTAACTTTATGCCTTTCGTACTTTCAGCTGTAAACGATTTTCTTCCCTCAATAACTGTAAGTATCCACAAATATTGAATTAAATCATCTCTAAGCTTTCTAATTAAAGTGTTTGCATCTGAAAAGCTTCCAATTGAACAGCAAAATTTTATACTTTTTAAAGTCTGTGAAGAACTCTTGATTAATTCATCACTTAAAAAATAATGCTTAGCGACAGAAAGAAAGGATTTGATTTTTCCATTCAAATGTAATAAGGTAGATAAATCACTAAAAAATTCAGACAAGTAATCGATATCCTTGGAGAATGACTCATAGTAAACTGTTTCATCAATTTGTCTTTCTTTAGAAAACTCAAAATTCATATATACTTATTTTTGACAGTAAAATGTTTATGTTAAATACAATGATTAGAAATTAGATATAAATCAATTATTTATACAATTTTATACGCCTTCTTCAATTTTTTTAAATAGAGATAGATACTCCAAAAGAAAAATGTTCTTTCCTGGTTTTTTAATAGTTTCAAATAATTTGAAATCAACTGGAATAGGTTTGAAAAATTCTGCTCGGTTAGCCTTTAGACTCATAATAAATTCTGATTTAATCTTTGTAGGAAATTTAATCTTAAATAAATCCTGTGACTTAACAAAATAAACTAACCACAGTAAATCATATTCATTATCCTCGGGATGATTAAATTTTTCATTTAAAAGATTTTCAATAATCAAGCTAATTTTAGCTAAAGTTCTAGCCTTACTTTTATTGACAATTATTATCTGTTCTATAATTCCTAAAATTTGAGGAAACGACTTATTCCTACGTTCTTTCAGCATTAGTAGAAGACTTATTGCTTTAAGTAAATCTTTCTCTTTGAAATTAAATTTTAAAGAATAATCTTTTTTATAAAGTTCACTTAGAAAACGATCAACAACACCTGTTCCCTCGTATTTATTATCAACTTTAAGAGTTCCTCTTAATGAATTTTCAAAACTTTTATATCCAAATTTTGTTTTAAACTTTAAAGAATACGGATGATAATCAGCTGTCCATTCTCTAAACAATCCTTCAGGTAAATCATCCATACGTGATTTACTTTCATTAAGATTCAAGTTAAAGTTACGAAGCTGCTTCTGTAGTGTCTTTATTATAAAGTTCGCATCCTGCTTTGATTGACAAAGAAAACGATAGTCATCTTTAAATCTCACTCCAATGAAGTCAATTTTTTTACCATCTATTATTTTTGAACATTCCGTATCTACGGCACTTAATACTATTTCTCCAATTAAGTCAGAAATCGCGGGACCAATTGCAATTCCATTTGTACAACCATCATTTGAATTTTGAAATAATCTATCTAGTTGTAAGCCAACAAAATTATTGTAATCGCTTCTATTTCCTTTTTTTCTAATAAGGTCTTTTGAATGTATTGCCCACGCAATACTATGAGTATAGATTGATGGATAAAAATTTTTTATATCAGTTCTTAGAATACACTTATACTTATAGGCTTCAGCAACTAAATCATTTTCTGCCATTTCTAAGTATTCATAAATCATTCTCCCTGCCCTAAGACCACCAATTGAACCTTCACTATTTTTAGAAATTGGAATCGGAAAACTATATGAATATATTTTGTTTTGGATTCTGAAAAGTGATTTAAAAATAAATTCCCAATTATTAGTCAAATGCCATACGATGTCATGATATATTTCTGGCGCAATGACAGAAAGTGTCCTGTCAGTCAATCTTGATTTAGGAAAAGAAATGTCTAATAAATCCCACTTCGCAGGATCGTATTTAGGTTGAACTCCAGTGTTGTCAATGTGAAATATCGGATTATCCTTTAAATCAAATTTTTTAACTATAAAACTTGGCGGTACTACATATTGCTCAGGGTAATAGCCTTCTTCTAGAAGCCATTTGGCAATTTCATTTACCGGTATTTTTTTTAAAAGCCTTTTTGTTTCAGCATTGTGTCTCTTTGGTAATGACATAATTTTGATTTAAAATAGTATATAATATTTTATATAAGCCTTATAAAGATTTAGATAAAATTTAATTTTTATCATAACTTTTCTCTATTTTTTCTTTCTGATATATATTCATTTTAAAATAATTTATGCTTTTGATAAAACAAATTAGCTTCTATTATAGAGCGCCAAATTATCAATTATAATTCATTGTGTGAGATTAATTGTGTTTTTGTTATTTGTTCAAATATACATAAGTACTCAAAAAAAAAATTACGGCTTTCCTCAAAAAGTACTAATTTACCATGTGATTCAAATTTCCTTACTTCAATTTTTCAAAAAAAGTAGTTACTCAATATTTATCAATCTTAGACGATTTTACTAATATATTCCGCAAATGTTGAAATTAAAGCATTTCTACATTTTGCCGCTTGATCTAATACATCCTTTTGGTCATCTTTTTTTAATTTCATTTTCTTTAATCCAATTGAAAGTAGAAATTCTAAAATAGCCTCTCCATCATGTGAATCGTAATTATCTATAATGCTGAGAAGAAATTCCTTCATTTGTAAATTTGCTTCATCATCTAAATCATAGGAAAGATAATCTGTCTTTGAAGCTCTCAATAAGCAAGCTTGAATAATTCCATCATTAAACCTGTGAAAATTTCTTGGACTTAACAAGTTTCTAACATAGTTTGTCTGTTTTAATGATGGATGATTAATTATTTGCTTATTTTCAAGATTGTTAATAATTGAAGAAATTGTAAAATATACTTCTGACTGATTAACTTCTTGCTCATGATAATTAAATTTCCAGAAAGCAAAACTTTTTCTTAAGTATAGATCAGTACAATCAATTTTTTTTAAAAACAGATTATTTGCTAAACCCCTATTACTCTTATTGTTCCTTAAAATATTTATTCTTTCATCAAAAAACTTATATAAATCACTATCATCATCATGTTCACTTAATAACTTTTCTATAAAGGAAATTTCTTGACTCCAAGAAGTATTTTTTTGAGTTATTGAAGTATAAATTGTTTCAACAGCTATAAATGGACGTTCATCTGATTTATTTTTTCCTTGTCTTAAGTCTTTAGTTAAATCTTCCGCAAATGATTCATTTACTGGTCTAAATAGTCCTACAAAATAAATTAAATCAAGTTGCTCGAATTTTCTCATCAGTCTACTAATTTGTAAAAGTTTTTTTCCTGTAGTGATACATGATGCTACAATTAAAACTGACCCATCAATTGTCTCATCAATTTTCTCCACAAAGTCATTTTCTAATTTTAAAACATGAGGTTTAATAGAATTATGTATCTGATCAACTATATAATTAGCTAATTTATAAGAACCATCATCTGGAAGATGAATTATATATTTAATATTGGCAGGAACATGCTTATTTATTAATTTATTTAAAGCACTTTTAAATGAATCATATTTACTAATTTTTTCAATTAAGTTGTTGAAATCGAAGTATATTTCGTAGTTTGAGTTAGCGTCATTGTCTTTATGAAATGTTTTAATTATTACATCTTCCTTATCTTTAACTCTTAAATTATTTACAAAACTATTTACTGTTATCGGTATACAGTCTGATTTAATTGTTAATAGATGTTTATAGACCTTTGGTTGAATAGTTAAAAATACATCTCCCCTAATATCTATTGGTCGAGAATTATTTTTGCAAAGCTTACAGTCACTAGAATTTTCATATGTATCAAAAATTTTCTCACCTTTAGGAAAATACTTTTCTTCTTGTGTTAAATTGCATATTATATTTTCTTTTTTATCTATATATTTTTTTTCATTTCCTAGAAAATATAAAACTATTATTTGTTTTTTCTCCGCTCTGCGTTCACCAATAAGACGATCTATTATATTTCCAGAAGTTGAAGATGATATTAATATTAAAGAATCATGTGGGAACTTTTCATCACTTTCTTCAAAATATTCATATGATTTAAAACTAAAAATTGAAGGAGATTTAAAGTTTATTCCAAATCTTCTTTTTAGTTCAGTCACGGCGTATGGGAGCGAATTAATAGAAGATGTATCGCAGTAGACAGATCTTAAATCATTGAAAAACTTAAGAAGCTGAGCTGCAATAAAAAAAACTTCAGATTGGTTAAGTAAAACGTTTCCAGTCCTGAGAAATTTAGAGCAATGTTTTTTTGATGGAAAAACGAAATGATGGTCAGGAGTAGATTCTACAATCCCTCCATTTTGTTGAAAAATTATTGTATTTCCATTTCTTAATAAATTATCAATAAATATATTTTCATTTTCAATTGCAACACCGGATTTAATTTTAAATTCGCCATTACAGTTGTAAGAATATATAATTAAATTTTCATCAAAATATTCTTCTGATTTACCTGGAATTCTTACGAATGTACTATATCTATCTTCATTAAAAATTTTTAGAGAATCCGGCTCCAAATATTCAGGAAGAATAACAACCAATTTATCTGTAATACTGTTTCTTTGAAAAAATTGATTAATTTCCTCTGATAAAATATTTTGTGAAGATATTGACTGCTGATGAATAAAAATAACAGTTATTTTCGTCTTTTTATGTGAAGATACCATATCTTCATATTTATATATAAAGTAGTTCTTCATTATACGTTGAATGTTAATGGGTAAAAAATTGATATTAATGTTCCTGAAGCTTCTTGATATAATGTAAATTCTTTATTATCATTTGTTTTTTTGTCAGATAAAAGAATTTTTTCAGGGTTATCAGTATGTACATATTGGTTGTTTTTAGCATCTCTAATAATATCAATACGTCCAGTTTTTATTCTTAAAAATCCTTTTTTGTCTATAGTACGTAACATTCTGTCGAGACCAATCCCTTTTGTATCTCTAATAGATATATCAGAAGATGTATTATGTCTGTATAAACATTTTTTTACATAATTAACCTCATCTTGACTTTGAAGCTGATTTAAATTTGAAATACCACTATAACGTTTAACTAAGCCGGGACCACTATCAATTATTGAAATTTCTAATAAATACAATTCATCTTGTGAACTTAAATCAAAATCAGAATTAAAATATGATACTAAACCTTTCATATTTTCATAATTTTTTTTTAATGTCTCAATTCTTTTTTTATGAAATTTTAGTACTATTGCTCTAATGTTGGGATAAAGGTAATTTCCATATACATCTGTTTTTGCATGTTCATGAGTATTTAGGAATAATTCATATATAATTCCTGTAATTGCATCAAAATCTTTAGTAAAATGTTTTCTAAACAATTCTTTATTAAAGTTACCGACTTTTTGATAGGCAGGGAATAAATTAAAATCTAACGCACCTTCCAGAAATAGTGTTTCTTTGTTTATATATAAACATTTAGGAATTCCTCTATTAGACTTGTCAAAATCAAAACAAAATATTGGAACATCCGACGATTTTAGATTAAAGAAATCCATTTGTTGAAAATATTCTTTACTAGGATCTTTTAAAGCCTTTTTAATATTTTGATCATTATTGTTAAATATTTCTTTTTCCCAACACATTACAATTATGGGATAAGCAAAGTCATTATTGTACAGATAATCATTTATTTCATGTTCCATAATTGGCAACAATAATTTACCTGAATTTTCTTTTCTAATCCATGTAGAAATAAATTGAATTAAACTTGGTAATAAACTAAACTCATTTGTTTCAATTTTACTAGGAAGTTGAATATCTATACTTGAACTATGCATATTTATTTTAGAGTACAAGTCCTCTAACTTTTCAACAGTTATATCTTTGGGAATTAATATTTTCACTTTTTAAGATTTATTAATTTCATTAGTGTATTACCAAATATTATTATTCATCAAACTCAAATACAAATATTTTCTACATAATCATACCCGTATTTAGTAAACATACAATTTTTTTCTAAATGTTAATAAAGAAAAATAAATGCATTTATTTTTCTTTATTTTCTTCTAAACTTTTTAAATATGCATTAAAATTCGATTTATAAAATTTCCAATATTGTAATTATCTATCACTATTTTTTTATAAGCTTTCCTTTAAGGCCGCGGCTTGATCGCTGTTCGAAAAGGAGTTTTTTACTCCTTTTCGAACAGCGTCCAGTGCGGTGATATCGGCTGTCCCTGCAAGGGGCGGACGCTATCATCATCGTAGCAGGGGGTCTTAGGTAGGTAGGTAAGCACGGAGGAATTATATACCATCGTTCTGGCACTACAGTGGGTTTGGGACTAATTATGCCTATTCTTCGGATTTGCCAACTCATCCCAAATACAAAACCATTTTTTCATTAAGCCAAATGCCCAAATCCGTTGTAGTGGCTGTTAGCCGTAGTATATTTTACCATTCTATATTTGGATTTTTATTGGCCGTTTCAATTGTATTTAATTTACTTATATTTTGGATTGTCCATTTTTCAAAATCATTATTTACAACTTCGTTATATGCATTAATTAACTCTATTAATTTTTCAAAATGTTTATTGAAATTTTCTCTATCTACATTTCTAAAACTATTATTAAAAGGCATTACAGTGGTTGATACATTCTGCTCGATTACAGTAAATTTTGACTCACTTATAAACTTCATTGTGACAAATACTGTGAAAAAGTATGCTCTTCCTCCAAAATGCTCTAATAAATGAATGTCTTTGTGCGATAGTTTAGAAGCATATTTTGCTAAAATATTTTGAAATTTATCTGCAACATTTTGCATTTTTTCATTGTAGTACTGTGCGTAAGTTTTGTCTACGGCAATTAACTTATTAAAATCATAAGAGATAATTTTATTATAAAAGTCGTCGGACTTAAAAAAATCTGATAAATTTTCATATTTGCTTAATTCTACATTTAGTTGTGAATTATTATTCGGTTCGTAAATAAAAAACCAATTTGCACAATATGTGTAAATCGGCATTCTACAAACTCTTAATGAAAGATTTCTATATAACTGTTCGTTTTTTGTATTTATATAATTGTAAATCCTATCAATTAAGAAAACTGTAATTACAATTCCAATTATTTCTGTAGTTAAATTTGAAAGATATTCATTTTGTATGAACAAATTTTCACCTTGTGTAACAATTAAAATTATTGCGGAAATTAAAGTATAAGCAAGGAAAAACCGTGATTGATTTTCTATGTTTTTTGATAATTTTATTTTAAAGAGCCAAAATAGATATAAAGATACTATCCATAAACCAAGAATGATAAAACTTATTATTTGCGTCTTTATACATATTTCTTCCATACTTCTAATTTTCTGATATATTACGGCTAACGTTTTGGGGCTTTGCGATGGTGGAGCAATAGAAGCACAAATGTTCAGTTTTGCACAAGAGTTCAATCGAATAACTACCGTTGAATTTAGCACTGAACCTGCCATTTTGCCAAACTGCTGTTATACGTTCGTCCTTTTCCTCAACCTACTTGTCCTTCGGAATGTTGTCCTTTTATGTGTGCGTTAAAAAACTTCCCAAGTGAGGATGCAGATTTCATTTCATAGTATGTGCTTTCTAACACATCGTAATATTGCCAAATTGCACCACTATTAAATTCAACTTCAAGTGTTGAAGTATTTGTGTCGTACCCAACACTTCTAATATTTGATGATTGTACATATTCTCTTTCCATATTTTAAAATTTTTGTTGTCTAATTCTTGTTACTACTACTTTATAATTTTCTTGGTCTTCAGGATGTAGCTCTAACCATTTTTCAACCAATTTAGGGTCGTCACTTGTAGGTCTTGGAACATTAAGTTTCAGTCTAACTCTAGAAGGGATTTTAATTGCTTCTCCTACAATTATTGCTTCTCCTGTTCTCAAAGATGGTAATAGGTCAATTAAGCTGTTTAAGTTGTCAGGTGCAGAATTTTTTACAATTGATTGGTCGCCTGAATTTGTAAGCCTTAATGCAATAAATGTTCCTACTTGTGCAAGTATTGTTTCTGAAATTTCTGATGGTCTTTGTGAAATTACTAATGCACCTAATCCGAATTTTCTACCTTCTTTAAAAACTTTTTCAACTGCTTCTTTAGAATAACTGTTATTATAACTTTTATTTAAGTAATTATGAGCTTCTTCATATGCAAGAAGTAGAGGTCTATTTTTTCCTGTATAAGTTTCGTGTCTGCCCCAAAACATACTATCATAAACAAAACGAGTTATTAGACCAACAGTTACATCTAAAACTTCAAATGGAACACCACTCAAATCAAGTATTGCTAACTTTTTATCGCTTCCTATCCACTCATTTAATAAATTATGTAAATCTTTTGGAGAACTTGCATCTTTATAATCGCCTGGATTAAAAAGAAAATCAAATCTTGAATCTCTTAACCTTGATAATATTTTTTTCTCATACGAGTAAAATTCTTGATGTTTTGATTTGAAAGGTGCTGTATTATTTGGTGGATAAGGAGTAAATTGTGCAGGGGTCAAGTTTTCTGCGTCTCCATTATTTATTATATGTGCTGTAGCTTTTGTTTGGTCATCTTTATTTGTAGTGCTAAATGTCGCATTTAACCAATAGTTCATTTCGTGCCATAATTGTCTTGCGCTAAATGGGATAGGAGAATCAGCGGTTACAAAATCAGGGTTTACAACTCCTGCTTTCAAAGTACAATTGGCTTTTTTAAGATTAGTAACTAAATCTCTAAATGCTCTATAATCAGGTTTTTGGTCATCAGATGGTTTTGCACCGATTAGAAAGTAGGATAGTTCATCAAAACTCATCAACCAAAAGGGAATAAATAATGGGTTTGCAGCCTCATTAATTTTTAGAACTTTTGCATCGGGGAATGCACTTGCATATTCTCCGTGTGGATCAACTAAAATAACCCTTGAACCTTGATAGTCTTCTAAAATTGCTTTTAATATACTGACTGTTGTATTTGATTTTCCACTTCCTGTAGAACCTAAAATTGCACAATGTCTTAATACAAGTTTATGTAAATCAGCATAAACGCTTAAATTTTCAGATGAAGAATGTTTTCCAATTTCTATAGAACCTTCATCTTTTTTTCCATAAATATCAAAAAGGTCTTTTTCAACAACAATGTGAACTTCATCATTTATTGTTGGATAAGTCCCAACTCCTTTCTCAAAATCATCTTCTCCTACCTTTTCTCCAACTAGTTGAATTGTTAGAAACCGAGAACCAAAAGAATATTTCAAATTAAATTCGTCTGATTTACTTGGAGTGTTACTAACAGATGAAACAATGCCATAAATTGTAATGTTGCCAATTGGAATTTTTATGAAAGTTCCAATTTGCCCAATTTTATAAAGTCGTCCGTTTATAATTGGTGCAGCCGACGGAATTTCGTTAGAAACTTCAGCTTCAACTGTACCCGAATCAACACGAATTATATGTCCTAAATATGTAATTTCAGTTTTCATTTTACGATAGAATCTATTGCATCTTTTTTACCTGAATTGGTAATAAAGAAGTTCACAAGTTGATTGAAATCTCCAAGGGTAAATTTACTGTCTGTTTTATTCCAATATGAATCTGATTTTTCATTTGGCTTTAAGTCTGTAAGTGTATATTCCCATTCTCCAAGATTTCCATTGATTATTGCTTTGGTCGGACCAAAAACATTCAGATTTAAGTACGATGAAGTTTGTTTATGTAAGTTTTCAACTTCGGTGTCTTGAAAGAAAAAGACCAAAGCTGTTAGTCTATTGTTTTGTCTTAAACAATTAAAAATTATTTCATTAATATGCTGGTCTGAGAAGGAATAACCTGTAAAAACAAATAATAATTCGCCACTTAATAAATAGTTTTTAAGTCTGTCAAAGTAGGCAATGAAAGGTTGTTTTTTAGAAGAGTCATATTTTTCCTTTGATGGATAAATTACTAATTCATTGTCTTCATCTTTTATATTATCAATTTTTCCGATTCTAATAATCTTCTGTGAGTTTGTTTTTAAGTCTTCTTTCCAAAACCAACTTAATGAACCGTGAATTTTCCATAGTCTTATCCAATTTTGTGTTAAGTCATTTTTTGAAACAAATTGGTCAATACTTTCTTGCCAAAAAAAGGGTTCGTATGAACCAACAAATCCATCAAAATATGGTATTTGACTTGCCTCTAATGATTTTTCAATGATTAAGTCATAGTTTGTTGTAAAAACCTCTTTTGAATAGTCTCTATTCAATAAACTTAACCAAGCAAAGAATTTTTTGGTGTTATCAATATTTGCAACATTTTCCTTATCAGCTATGATGTCATAAATCACTGTACAAATTTCTTTGTCTAAAAGTTTTGCGTTTTCTCCACTTACCCCTTCATAAACTTTTGCAGTTTCTCCTGTTAGTTCTCTTATTCTACGAATCTGATTAAGTATATCTTCAATGTTTACTTTTCTTGTTGTAATATTAGTTTCCAAGTCTGCTTTGACAAGTTTAAAGTTTGCCAAAAAATCTCCTGTTAGTTTTGCTTCAATTCCTGTCGTTAGCATTTCCACATTCGGTACTCCTAAAGCACAAGATGTTCCTGCACCAAAAAAGAAACCAATATTTTTAGAATATGACAAGTGAGTTTTCAGTTCTCTTATCTCTCGAATCACATTTATTTTATTCATTTTTGTTTGTATTTATGGTTTCAAATTGTGTAGTCATTTGCAATGCTTACAGCTTTTATAATTACCGCTAACATTTTTTTTACGAAAAAACGTACAATAGTTTGGTTAAAACATCTAATACCGTATTCCGTAAAATTTTTATAAACATACAAATTATTCTTAAATGTTAAATTTTATTTTAACAAAAAACCAAACATAATTTATGTTTGGCTTTTAATACTAAGAAACTTTATAATTTATTTTTTATTAATTTCTTGCAAACTTTGTAAATATTACTTCAAAAATAATTTATGAATATAGTATAAATTCTATTTTGATAGTAATTCGTCTAAAGGATATTTTGTTTTGCAATATTGTTCAAATTCTTTAAAAAAGACAGATAACGGAACATTTTCATAATGTAAAATAACAACTAATACAGCCATAGGTATATTGTAACCATTCTCACTTACAAGTTTTTGTAGAGTTGTATGAACTATTCCAGACTTATCCTCATACTTTCTAAGAGAAACTTTTTTATTTTCCTGTTCAGTAGCGTATTTATAAATAAATTTTTGTGTTAAGAAATTACAAATAAGTTTATTTGCGTGATTGAATAAGTCTTTATTTTCGACCTTATTCTCTAAGTTGCCGACATTCATATTTTAAATGTTTTATCAAAATAGCAATTTTTTTGAATTATTTTTGGAGTCGATAGACTCCAAATGAAAATAATTTTGTATGTTTGTTTTGAATTACATGTTAAAGTGTAATTTTGCAATACTTTATTTAAAAAAATGAAAGCTATTGCTTAAAGTCTCGTCATTGAAAACTGGTAATTTTGGACACACGAGATGATAAGTAGATTAGCTCACGACCTAGGCGTGAGCTCACTTATCTGTGTGTAGGGTATACCAGTACCTCAATGGCGGATATTGTTGAGTTTCACGCCTTTTTATATGCTTTATACTCAACCTTTTGCCGGTTATGGTGCTGTGTACAGGCACTAATATTTATAAGATATTATTTTTTGTGGTCGTTTAACCTTTAAACTAAAATTTCATACCTTGTTTTGCGTATTGGTACATCGAACCGAAAGCTTCAAGCCTTCCAAATTGTAAAATAAAGTCTGGGCGTAAAAAACGAATGTTAAATATCGTAAAAGAAGTTACATTAAGGATTTTTAATTGAAAACTGAAAAGTTTGTTCACGAGAATCTAAGCGCCATTAGTTTATAAAACGATTGTTGGACCAACAAAGTGAGCGTAAGATGATCGGGGTGTGAAACACCGTTTCGATCAGAT